>Ga0068714_10001764_pt1 | contig 30019 bp, 30 predicted proteins | sample MTBNYHSulfiMetaG_FD_62988 | JGI IMG/M metagenome (GOLD analysis project Ga0068714, IMG submission 62988) | Enrichment culture microbial communities from rom New York Harbor, USA that are MTBE-degrading - MTBE-NYH (New York Harbor Sulfidogenic)... | ecosystem: Environmental > Aquatic > Marine >...
TCTTTTTCGCCTTGGCGCAGAACGGGCAGCCCGGCCGGGTGATGATGCTGACCGACGCCGGTGCCTTGGCCTCGGGGTTGATATAGCGCAGCATGGTGTCGGCATCGGAGACCTCGAAGGGGTCGCCCTCGACCTCCGGCTCGATGAACTGCTTCTCCACCACGCCGTCCTTCACCAGCATCGAGTAGCGCCAGGAGCGCTTGCCGAAGCCGAGGTCCGACTTGTCCACGAGCATGCCCATCCCTTCGGTGAACTCGCCGTTGCCGTCCGGGATGAGGCGGACGTTCTCCGCCTCCTGGTCCTTCTTCCAGGCGTCCATGACGAAGGCGTCGTTCACCGAGAGACAGATGATGTCGTCGACACCGTTGGCCCTGAGCACGCCGGCCAGCTCGTTGTAGCGCGGCAGGTGGGTGGAGGAGCAGGTGGGGGTGAAGGCGCCGGGTAGCGAGAACACCACCACGGTCTTGCCCTTGAACAGCTCATCCGAAGCCACATCGCGCCATTCGCCGTTCTCCCGGGTCTTGAACACGACGCTGGGTACTCTCTGTCCTTCTTTGCTCTGCAACATCTCTTGCTCCTTTCGTTTCGCTTTGACTGGTGGGCAACGGGGTCGCCGACTGAACACGGGTGCCAGTATGGGCGGATAAGGCTGATAGATGAAATCGTTTGTTTCTATTATATTAATAATTATTACCAATTAATTGTGGTCAGCCTGCCATGTCGATCAATCTGCGTGATCTGGAATATTTAGTTGCTGTAGACGAGGAGCGCCACTTCCATCGGGCGGCGGAGCGCTGCCATGTCAGCCAGCCGACCCTCAGCGGGCAGCTGAAGAAGCTCGAGGAGCGGCTCGGGATCCGGCTCATCGAGCGCAGCACCCGCCAGGTGATGATGACCGATGCGGGCAAGGCGGTGGTGGCGCAGGCACGGCGGGTGCTGGCCGCCTCCAGGGGGATCACCGAGATCGCGCAGAGCTTCCACGACCCGATGGCCGGCGAGTTGCAGCTGGGCCTGATCCCCACAGTTGCCCCTTACCTGCTGCCGCTGATCATGTCGCCGCTCAAGAAGGCCTTTCCCCGGCTGAAGCTCTGGCTGCACGAGCAGCAGACCGCGGTACTGCTCGAGCGGCTGCGCAACGCAGAGCTGGACTTTGTCATCATCGCCCTGCCGGTGGCGGCCACCGAGGAGTTTGCCGAGATCGACCTGTTCCGCGAGCCGTTCTGGATGGCCCTGCCCAAGGGCGATCCGCTGGCAACGCATCCCGTGGCCTCCCTTTCCGCTTTGCGTGACCGCGAGGTGATGCTGCTGGAAGAGGGGCACTGCCTGCGCGAGCACGCGCTGGATGTCTGTGTTACCGCCAGGGCGGGCGAGCAGAGCGCCTTTCACGCCACCAGCCTGGAGACCCTGCGCCACATGGTCGGCGAGGGGATGGGGATCACCCTGATGCCGCAACTGGCGGTGCCGAAGCGGCGCAGCAAACAGGATGCGGTGCAGTACCTCCCCTTCGAGGCACCGCCGCCGAGCCGCCGCATCGGCCTGCTCCATCGCAAGGGCAGCTACCGCGAGGCGACCTTCCGCGCCCTGGCCGAGACCATCAGTCAGAGTGTTGTTCTTTAAAAACCTTTCAACGCAAAGGGCGCAAAGGGTGAAAGCAAAAACATGTCGTCATTGCATGTTGGGTCGATGACCGTATGTAATCCGCTATTCTCGCCACCTATGGCAACTGGCCTCGTTGCAGCCCGAGAGGCCAGGGAGAGTTAACGCGATCGACCGTTGTATTCGGGCTTGTCACATCTTTGCGGCCTTTGCGTCTTTGCGTCCTTTGCGTTGATCTTTTCAACACGTTGCATAACCGCGCCCGGTGGATAAGCTGAAGGTATCCCGTTTCAACTGCCACGGAGGCGCTGCACGGTCGCCATGAAAAGCCTGCGTTTCCTCTCCCCCGATCTGCCCGCCGAGCTGGCCGATCTGGTCGATCGCCTTACCGATCTGGCGGTGGATCTGCGCTGGACCTGGAGCCACGAGGCCGATGTGCTGTGGAAGCACATCGATCCGGTGGGTTGGGGCCAGGTGGAGAATCCCTACGAGGTGTTGCAGAACCTCACCAAGCCGCGGCTCGCCGCGCTCAGGGACGATGCCGTGTTCATGCGTTACCTCGACGAGCTGGGCGAGGCGCGCAAGGCGTATAACAGCACCCCCGGCTGGTATGGCGAGTGCTATCCGGGGGATGCGCCGGCCGGGGTGGCCTACTTCAGCATGGAGTTCGGCCTGGGCGAGGCGCTGCCGCTCTATGCCGGGGGGCTCGGCGTGCTGGCGGGCGACTTTCTCAAGGCCGCCAGCGATCTGGGGGTGCCGCTGTTCGGCATCGGCCTGCTCTACCAGGAGGGGTATTTCCGCCAGTTGGTCGACGCCGGGGGCTGGCAGCAGGAGGTCTACCCGTACAACGACTCGGCCAGCCTGCCGGTGCGCCCGGTGCCGGCGCCGGACGGCGCCTGGCTGACGGTGCCGATCAACCTTCCCGGGCGGGTGATGCGCCTGCGGGTCTGGCTGGCGCAGGTCGGGCGCGTGCCGCTCTACCTGCTCGACAGCAACGACCCGCTCAACGCCCCGGGCGATCGCGGCATTACCGGCAAGCTCTATGGCGGCGGCAACGAACAGCGCCTGATCCAGGAGTTTGCCCTGGGCATCGGCGGCTGGCGCCTGATCGAGGCGCTGCAGTTGCCGGTGGAGGTGTGCCACCTCAACGAGGGGCATGCCGCCTTCGTCGCCCTGGAGCGGGCGCGCAGCTTCATGCAGCGCAACGGCTGCGACTTTGCCACCGCGCTGTGGGCGACCCGGGCGGGCAATGTCTTTACCACCCACACCCCGGTGGCCGCCGGCTTCGATCGCTTCGAGATCACGCTGCTGGAAAAGTACGGGCGCCGCTACGCCGAGCAGCTCGGGGTAGAGCGGGAGGCGCTGATCGCGCTCGGTCAGCAGCAGCCGGCTGAGGGGGAGGACGGCTTCAACATGGCCTGTCTGGCCCTGCGCAGTTGCGCCCGCAGCAACGGCGTGAGCCGCCTGCACGGCAGGGTCAGCCGCGGCCTGTTCCGCGGACTCTACCCGGGCTGGCCGGAGTCGGAGGTGCCGCTGGGCCACGTGACCAACGGCGTGCACGTGCCCTCCTGGGACTCCCCCTGGGCCGACGAACTGTGGACCCGGGCCGCCGGCAAAGAGCGCTGGCGCGGCGGCGTGGAGCCGCTCGGCGAGGCGATCGAGGGGCTGGCCGACGAGATGCTCTGGGGCTTCAAGGGCGAGGAACGGCGCGACCTGGTCGAATATGCCCGGGGGCGGCTGGTGCGCCAACTGGCGCAGCGCGGCGAGGAGCCGCAGTGGGTGGAGCAGTTTCGCAACGTGCTCGACCCCAACGTGCTGACCATCGGCTTCGCCCGACGCTTCACCGAATATAAGCGGCCCAACCTGCTGCTCAGCGATCCGCCGCGGCTGGCCCGGCTGCTGACCAACAGCGAGCACCCGGTGCAGCTTATCATTGCCGGCAAGGCCCACCCAGCCGACAGTCAGGGCAAGCACCTGCTGCAGCAGTGGGTGCAGTTCGTGCAGCGGCCGGAGGTGCGTGACCACGCGGTGTTCCTCGAGGACTACGATATCGCCCTGGCACAGCAACTGGTCCAGGGGGTGGATGTCTGGATCAACACCCCACGCCGCCCCTGGGAGGCGTGCGGCACCAGTGGCATGAAGGTGCTCAACAACGGCGGGCTCAACCTCTCGGAGCTGGACGGCTGGTGGGCGGAGGCCTATGCGCCGGAGTATGGCTGGGCCATCGGCAACGGCGAGGAGCGCCGCGATCCGAAGTGGGACGGGGTAGAGGCCGAGGAGCTCTACCGGCTGCTGGAGCAGGAGGTGGTGCCCGCCTTCTACCGGCGGGACGAGAGCGGGATCCCGCGCCAGTGGGTGGCGCGCATGCGCGCCAGCATGGCGCAGCTGGCGCCGCAGTTCAGCGCCAACCGGATGGTCCGTGACTACGTGGAGCAGTACTACCTGCCGGCTGCCGAGGCTTACCGCACCCGCGCCGCCAACGGTGGCCGCCTGGCGGGCGAGTTGCGGCAATGGGAGCTGGCGCTCAAGGCGCACTGGCACGAACTGCACCTGGGGGACCTGCGCGTCGAGCCACTGCCCGGCGGCTGGCGCTTCGAGCTGCAGGCCTACCTCGGCAGCCTCTCGCCCGATACAGTCTCGGTGCAGCTCTATGCGGACGGGCCGGGAGCGGAAGATGGACACTGGTGCGAACCGATGCAACGCCTCGGCGAGATCGCCGGCGCCATGAATGGCTACCGTTACGCCCTGGAGGTGAATACCGAACGGCACTACCGTGACTTCACCCCACGGCTGGTGCCGGGACACCCCGCGGCCCGGGTGCCCGCTGAGGCAGCACTGATCCTATGGTGGTCGGGAGAGGCGGAGGTGGGCGACGAGAGAAGTTGATCGTTGTCAAACGATTCACCTGTGGCAGGAGCTCGCCGCGCTTTCCATTTTCCCTGTCAGTCGATAAGCTACTGACATGCCTTTGAAATTCACCAAGATGCACGGCCTCGGCAACGACTTCGTCGTGTTCGACGCCATCAACCAGTCGCTGGCCCTTACCCCGGCGCAGGTGCGTTTCCTCGCCGATCGGCGTTTCGGCATCGGCTGTGACCAGCTGCTGCTGGTGGAGCGGGCAGAGCAGCCGGGTGTAGACTTTCGCTACCGCATCTTCAACGCCGACGGCTCCGAGGTGCAGCAGTGCGGCAACGGCGCCCGCTGCTTTGCCCGTTTCGTGCGCGACAAGGGGCTGACCGACAAGGATGCCATCGTGGTGGAGACCGCCTCGGGCATCATCACCCTGCACATCGAGGCCGACGGCCAGGTGCGGGTGAACATGGGAAAGCCCAATTTTTCTCCCGCAAGCCTGCCGTTTCTCGCCGAGGCCGAGCAGCAGGTCTATGTGCTGGAACTCGGTGAGGAGACGCTGTCCATCGGCGCGGTCTCCATGGGCAACCCCCATGCGGTGCTGCAGGTCGAGGATGTGGAGCGCGCGCCGGTGGCCGAACTGGGGCCGCGGCTCGAGTCCCACCCGCGTTTTCCCGAGCGGGTGAACGTGGGCTTCATGCAGGTGCTCGACAGCGATGCGATCCGCCTGCGGGTCTACGAACGCGGCGCGGCCGAGACCCTCGCCTGCGGCACCGGCGCCTGCGCCGCAGTAGCGGTGGGACGGCGCTGGGGTTTGCTCGGTGATGATGTCAGGGTCAGCCTGCCGGGTGGGGAGCTGACCATCCGCTGGGCCGGCGAAGGGGAGGACCTGTGGATGATCGGTCCGGCAACGAGTGTATTCGAGGGGACAATCGAACTATGACAGACCAGAGTGGGGCGAGTAAGCAGGAGCGGGAGATCAGGGAGCACGAGGTGGCCGAGTATCTGCACCGCCACCCGGACTTCTTCTCCCGCCACGAATATCTGCTCGAAGAACTGACCATTCCCCACCCCGACACCGGCAAGGCGATCTCCCTCATCGAGCGCCAGGTCGGCCTCATTCGCGAACAGAAACAGCAGCTCAAGCAGCAACTGCATCAGTTGACCGTCTCGGCGCGGATCAACGAGAACCTGCTGCAGCGCTTCCAGGCGATGATCCTTACCCTCATCGCCTCAGACGATATCGACCAGGCGGTGCTCTACATCCGCGATGCCCTGCGCGAGGACTTCCACGCCGACGCGGTCGAGCTGCTGCTGTTCGACTGTCCCGGGCGCCGGGAGAGCATCAGCCGCGATGACCCCCGTCTCCGGGCGCTGGAGACGGTGATCGGCGCGCGCCGCACCGTCTGCGGCCACTTCAAGGCACCGCAGACCGAATTGCTGTTCGGCAAGGGCGCCCAGGAGATCGCCTCGGCGGTGGTCATCCCGCTGTGCGAGGATGCGCAGGACCCCTGCCTCGGCCTGCTGGCCATCGGCAGTGTCGATCCCAAGCGCTACCACCCCGAGATGGGCACGGTCTTCGTCACCCACCTCGGTGCGGTGATGAACCGCATCTTCCGCACCCACCTGGGACTGTAGCGGTGCAGGCGCAGGCCCTCGACTGGCTGGAGCGCTTCTTCGGCTACCTGCGCAACGAGCGGCGCCTCTCCCCCCACACCCTCGAGAGCTACCGGCGTGACCTCAGCCGCCTGCAGGAGTATTGCGACAGCGCCGGCATCGGCGACTGGGAGGCGCTCGACTCCTTCGCCGTGCGCAGCTACGTCGCCTGGCGCCACCGCAAGGGGATCGGCGGGCGCAGCCTGCAGCGCGAGCTCTCGGCGATCCGTAGCCTCTACAACTACCTGCTGCGCGAGCGGGTGGTGGGCAGCAATCCGGCACTCGACATACCCGCCCCCAAGGCGGAAAAGCGCCTGCCGCGTGCACTGGATGTGGACCAGACCGGCGCCCTGCTGGCGATCCCCGGCGACGCTCCGCTGGCCCTGCGCGACAAGGCGATGATGGAGATGATCTACTCCTCCGGCCTGCGCCTGGCCGAGCTGGTCTCCCTCGACAGCGACAGCATCGACCGCGCCGATGCCACGGTGCGCGTCACCGGCAAGGGGGGCAAGACCCGGGTGGTGCCGGTGGGCCGGGTGGCGCTCGCCGCGGTGGCCGCCTGGCTCAGGGTGCGCGGCCAGCTGGCGCCGCTGGAGGAGAAGGCGCTGTTCGTCAGCCGCCATGGCCGGCGCATCTCGCCGCGCAACGTGCAGCAGCGCCTCGGCCAGTGGGCGCAACGCCAGGGACTCACCGTTCACCTGCACCCCCACATGCTGCGCCACTCCTTCGCCAGCCACATCCTCGAATCGAGCGGCGACCTGCGCGCGGTGCAGGAGCTGCTCGGCCACGCCGATATCGCCACCACCCAGATCTACACCCACCTCGACTTCCAGCACCTGGCCAAGGTCTACGACCAGGCTCACCCGCGGGCGCGCAAGCGCAAATAACGGCAGAGACGAGGGACGGGATACGAGAGGCGAGAGGAGGAGGCTCGCTCCGCTCGCAGTAATTCTGATCCAACCGGCGCGAAGCGCCTCCTCCCCTCGGCTCTTTTCCCTCGCCCCTCGTATCTGCCTTTCATTCCCCGGTGGGCATCCCCATATACCCAGCATGAGCAGCCAACACCACCTTCCCGTCGAGATCACCCTGCACAGCAAGCGCCGTGTGCTGGAGGTCGCCTTCGACGACGGCGCCCGTTTCGAGCTGCCATGCGAGTACCTGCGGGTCTACTCCCCCTCGGCCGAGGTGCAGGGGCACCACAACGAAGGGGCGGTGCTGCAGCTGGGCAAGGAGGAGGTGAACATCACCGACCTGCGGCAGGTCGGCCAGTACGCGCTGAAGCTCTTCTTCGACGACCGGCACAAGAGCGGTCTCTATACCTGGAACTACCTCTACGACCTGGGGCAGAATTACCAGCGTCACTGGGCCGACTACCTGCGCCGGCTCGACGAGGCCGGCCATCGGCGCAGCAGCCCCACCGGCGTCCAGGGGCAAGAGCATGTTTGACCAACGACCCGCGTTAGCCGGCAGCAACGACACCATGAACGAATGCAGCACCATCATCGGCATGTACGAGCGGCACCTGCGCCGCAAGGATGCCAACCCCCTGTTCGGCGTGCCCGCATCCCCCATCCCGCCCGAGGCCTATGCCGAGGCGCGCCGCCTCGACGCCGAGGAGATGCAGCACTTTCAGAGCGACATGCGCCGGGTGATCCAGCAGGCGATCAACCTCGACGCCAACGTCGAGAGCGAGGTGGTGCTGGAGCTGCGGGCCAAGCTCGACCAGCTCTACGCCCGCTGCAGCGGCCTTGGCGGCAACTGCGGCGATCACAAGCAGGCGATCCGCCGCCTCATCGACGTGGTGATGAACGCCGTCTGGCAGGCCGCTGCCGACGATCCGCAGGCGCGCATGGAGCTCGAACAGGAGGAGCTGGCGCGCCAGCAGCACTTCTGCCTGATGGAGTACCCGCTGATCTCCGACCTGATGCGCCCGGATACCCCGATCAGCCAGGAGGAACTCATCCCTACCCTGCTGCAGGCCGACCAGGACGAGCTCGAGGCGGTGCTGTGGATGTTCGAGCTTGGGCAGCTGATGGCGATCCGCAAGGAGGCAGAGGCACTGCTCGCCGAGCGTCGCCGGCAGGGCTACGAGTTGCCCGGGGCGTGGGAGAACCTGGAGCTCATCGTCGAGCATATCGAGAGCGAGTGCTGAGGGATTGATCGCCGAGCCCACTGCACGGCCCCGGATCAAGAATTAGCGGTATCTCTCGCCAAGCGGCAGGGGCGTCAGCCCCCGGTGACTTAGCGAATGACTTTCCCCGATTTCGGCCCAAGCAACAGCCAGAGAATGAAGCCGAACAGCGGGATCACCAGCAGGATGACCACCCACAGCACCTTTTTCCCCGTGCTGGCACGACTCTGCAGGGTGCTGATGATACCCCAGATGACGAGGATGAGAAGTATCAGGCCGAACAGCCCTCCGCTTTCGATACCCATGGTTGAGTCTCCCCCGGGTTATGCAAACACAGGGAGGCGAAATGCCTTGTCCTCCCCGTATCCTCGAATTTACCGCTAGTTAGCAGCATAGACCAACAGGCCTGAATCAGCGGTTCTGGCAGACGCAGACTCGTTATCCGTGAGCGTATTGCCGATCACGAGATCGTGAGGTGACCGCGCCTAGCGCTGACAATTCGGGCAATAGTAGGTGCTGGGCTGTCCCAGCGTGCCCGCTGCCGCCCTGCTTGGTGGCGGTGGCGAGGATTTGATCGGCCAAGCGAGTTTTTTCGTCGTGCTCGGTTCGCGGCTGTGAGTCTATGAAACGTTATTCGGTTGTGGCGGCACCAGCCCCGGGAAAAGGTACGCCATGGCATGTGCAGGGAAACCCAGCCTTATCGGCCCCTTGGGACTGTCGGAGCGCAGCAGCCCTTCTTCCAGCAACTGTTTGAGCAGCAGACCTGCCTTTCGTTCGGCATACCCACTGGCCTTCCCCGCCTCGCCGCGCGGCAGTTCGCCGTGCAGCAGGACGGCAAGCAGTATTCCGGCGGACTGTTGATTCAGTTCTTCGTGGCCCTTCGGGCCAGGGGCCAGTCCCCGCGAGCGCAGATCGATGTAGCCTTTGATGCGCGCGGCCAGTTGATCCAGGCGCAGCATCCCGGCCATATATTCCGCCTGGTCGAGGCTGGTCTGCAGGAAGAACCGGCAAAATGCGGTGAGTCCCTGTAACGAGAGATTGCCACGCCCATCGAGGTCGCCTTCTCTCTGCATATCGGCGCCGGCGAGCCCTGCTTTATATTGGTCGATATTCCGCGCCAGTCCCCGGCTGATGGTCCACAGGCCGTAGCCCTCGATTCCTGCTTTGCGCAAATAGGTATCGGTGAACAGGCGCATCACGCGCCCGTTGCCGTCGAGGAAGGGGTGGATCCAGCCGAGACGGTGGTGGGCAGCCGCGGCGGCGAGCAGCCGCTGCTCGCCGCCGTGCTGCCGGTCGAGGCGATAGGCTTGGTGGAAGCGTTCAAGAAAACGGGCCAGTGCGGAAGCCTCGGGTGCGACGTGTCGGCCGACGATGACCGCTCTTTCACGCAGCGCCCCAGGAATGACCTCGAAGCGTTCTCCGGAATCCGGATCTTCGACATAGCGATAATCCTCCGGCATCAGCTCGTAGAACGCCTCGTGGATCCAGCACAGGAATGCTTCATCGGTGATCTCGAGGCCCGGCTCCTCCTCCAGGCGATGCTCGATAGCCTGCTGCACACTGATGTGCGCCAGACTCTCCTCCTGCAGGGCGCGCTTCGCCGGTTCGCCGGAATAGTCCTGCCGCATGGCCCGTTCGATTTCGATGGGGTGTGTCGAATGGCCCTCTATCAGGTTGGAGTAGTAGCTGTTGATGATTTGCAGCATCCCCGACACTTCCCGGAAGACCAGCGGATGGACGTGCCCCGCCGCTCTGGCGGACACCTTGATGATTTGGAATGCCAATTCCTGCAACTCGGCTTGTGAGCCTGGAAGCATCGGTTCCATGGCTGAGGGTTGCGTATACATTGTGCGGATCCTGATGCGCTTGTAACTAATTGAATTTATGGCATCAATTTGTGATTGAGTCAATTATTATGCGGATCCATGTGCGGATCCATGTTGTGTCTAAGGAGATATTCGCTGCCCACAGGCTGAGCGTAAGCCGGACAGAGCGAAGCGGCGTCCGGCGAACCCTACCCGGTACCGCTTCGCTCAATCAGGCCTGCATTCGAAGAATAGCGGTCTCGCTGCTGTGACGTTGATCTAATGTGGGATATTCGCCCCGGTACTTTTTGGTGGTGCGGGGTGGAATGCATCCCATCAAAGTTATGCCCACCATGTGTCGCTGCCCCACACTACCGGAGACTCATTCCCCCGCGTTGGCGGAAAGGAACAGTGATTTCTCCAGCGACGCGAAAAAGTTCTGATACTGCTTGGGATCGTTTATCGGTTCGACGTTGAATTGCGCATTCGCCCTGACCAGCATGCGGTCCGAACCTTTGGGCCTGACGGAGACGGTGATTTTTACCTGATGCCCATCGAGCTTGGTGCCGCTGACGCTGCCGAGCAGCATGTCTGCGCGGTCGATGACGAAGCCGAGGTCCTGCAGGGTTGTAATCGTGGCCCTTAACACCTTCTCCTTATTGGCGGTTTCGAACGTCCGTGATTGGTAGCTGCGTTTCTGTAGCTGGGTTTCATCCCCGGCGTCCAATACCCTCTGGTTGGTGGTGGCGCAGCCGCTTAACAGGGCCAGGGTTACGAGGATTGCTGGAAGTAGAATTTTCATATCTTTTGCGCCTCAAGAAATACGGACTTGGAAACACGCTCGTAAAAATCCTGGAAGAGTTCGAGTTCGTTGAGCGTTTCGCTGTAGGTCGAGTTGTCGGAACGCCGTACGATGCGCTGGAAGGTGACGCGCACAAAATGGCTGTCTGACATGGCATGGCCGTTACTGTCGTTGACCGGGCGAACGACGAGGGAGACGCGTATCGTCTGGTCCTTGCTGATGGCCATGGAGCCGCCGCCGAGAAGGGCGACAAAAATCGCAGCGGCAACCTCGCCGGCGTTGGTGGCATCGCGCTGCTTGCTGGCAGTGAGTACACCGAGTTTGGTTTCCGAATTTTCGAGATTGAAGCCCATGTCTTGCAGGACATTGGTGCTTGCCACGATTAAGTCTTGTTCTTTAAGCCCGTCATAGCGCCTGGTTTCAAGTTGGCGTTGCTGCAACAACTCAGGCGTAACGACAAAGGTATTCTCTGGAACCGTTGCGCATCCGGCGATAACCAGCGCGCCAAGCAATGCTAATTTTCGCATGGGTTAGAACCTCGATGTGTGATAGGCAAAATCGCGGACCGTTCCTTCCTGGGTAAACTTGATAATCACCGTCAGGGTGCGCTGACTCGTCGACGATGCTCCAGCAGAAGAGTTGCCGCCGAAGCCGACACCGCCCGCGGCGTCGCCGCCGAAACCGAGGATGAGGGCGTTAACGCCGCCGCTGCTGGAAGAATAGGCACGGTCGGTGGCAATCTTGTCGTAGATCCAGACCTCGCGGCGCTTTTCATCGGTTGAAACGATGTTGGGTGAGCCGAGGGCGGCCGCTACGTCGGCACCGCTCATGCCCACACGGATTTCCTTCTGAACTGTACCGACGGTCACCCTATCGGTGGAATTGTCCTGGACATCGCCCCGGTGGTACGCGGCGGACTGGCAACCGGTTAGCAGCGTCCCTGTAAGCAGTAGCAACACGAGTGGATTTCTGGGTCTACCGAACATCTGTGCATCCTCTTCCGTATACGACGAGAAATTGCGAGCAACGTATATAATTCAATTGGTTAGTTTCGGAATGCGAGCCCGAAAAAAAAGGAACTAACCGATCAGGTATTGGGGAATTGAGGGGAAGGGTTGGTTTCCATCCCATGAGTCAGTCCCTTGCTTCCAAGCATACCCTTGTTCTTTGTGAGAGAAAAGTGTCGGCGAGAACCGGATCCGGCTAGCGCTGACAGAGTGGGCAGTAGAAGGTACTGCGCTGCCCCAGCACCTGTTGCCTGATCGCCGTGCCGCAGACCCGGCACGGTTCCCCCTCCCTGCCGTAGACATTGAGCTGCTGAGCGAAGTAGCCAGGTTTGCCGTCGCCACCGACGAAGTCGCGCAGGGTGGTGCCCCCCTGTGCGATGGCGGCGGCGAGGACCTGCTTGATCGCTGCGGCGAGTTTGTCGTAGCGCTCGCGGCTGATTCGGCCGGCGATCCGTTTGGGGTTGATACCGGCGAGGAACAGCGATTCGCTGGCGTAGATGTTGCCGACGCCGACGACGATCTTGCCGTCCATGATGAATTGCTTGATGGTGCCCTTGCGTCCGCGCGAGCGCTGGAACAGGTATTCCCCGCTGAAGGCGTCGCTGAGCGGTTCCGGGCCGAGGCCGGCGAGGAGTTCGTGCTGCTGCGCATCGTCTTTTGTCCATAGCACGCAGCCGAAGCGGCGCGGGTCGGTGAGGCGCAGCGCCTTGCCGTGCTCGAAGAGGATGTCCAGATGGTCGTGTTTTTCGGCGGGGAGTTTATCGTCGATGATGCGCAGGCTGCCCGACATGCCAAGGTGCAGGATCAGCGTGCCGTGGTCGAAGCCGAGCAGCAGGTACTTGGCGCGGCGGGAAACGGACTTAAGCGTGTGCCCGGCGAGCTTCGCCCTGAGCCCGCGCGGCACAGGCCAGCGCAGCTGGTGGTGGCGCACGATGACGTCACTGACGCGCTTGCCCTCGATGTGTGGGGCGATGCCGCGGCGGGTGGTTTCGACCTCGGGGAGTTCGGGCATGGGGCGGCTCTGTGGTTGTTGAGGTTGAAAGTTTACCGGAACGGCGCCGGCTTTCAGGTTTTCCGTAGGATGGGATGCATCCCATCGAGGGTGAAGGCAGCCCATGATGGGATTAATCCCATCCTACAGATAGCTGGCGCGGTTACTCCTTCGTTGCTTTCTCCATCGTGGGCAACTTCAGCAACTCCTCCCCGCTACTCTCCGCCAGGTGATACTCAATCCCCAGCTCCGGCCGCGCCAGCACCAGGTCGGGCGTGCGGGCGGTGAGGAGGAGGGTGATCGGCGCTTCCTCGCCTCCCGGTTCGATGGTGATCGTCTCTCCCTGCTTGCCGTCGTAGGGCTTTACCTGCACCGCGCTGGCGAGCTTCCATGCATCGATGAGGCGGGTGACCTGGTCGGCAGAGAAGGCTTCCGGTTTGGGCTCGACCTGCCAGCGCTCCTCCTGCCACCTAACGCCGAGCCCCGGCAGGGAGAGGGCGGCGATGGCGGTCCCCTCCGGCAGCAGTTCCTGGCGGATGAAGGTGGTGTAGGCGCCGATGAGGTGGTAGTAGAGGGTGTCGCTGACCAGGTGCACCCGATCGCCGAGCCGCACGTAGCGGCGCTGGTCGAGCGGGGTGTTGTCGCCGAAGGCGACGGTCACCTTATCGTTCAGGGTGAGGGTGACGCGCGGTGCCTCCAGGCCGTAACCGGCAAGGCGCTCCGGCTCGGCGGGGAAGCTGCCGAGGCTCCTCTGCTCGGTGATGCGCAGCAGCGAGCCGATGCGAAACACGCTGGCGCCGATGGCAAGCGGCTCGGTAAGGCTCCAGTCGCCGCCATCGCGCGTGAGCGCCACCGTCTCCTGCCCCTGGCGCTCGATGCGGATCTGCGTCACCGCCTCGCGCTCGAGCTCGAGCAGGCGCCTGGGCTCCTGCGGCTTTTCGATGCCCGGTTCGTAGATCACCAGCAGCACCAGCACGCCGATGAGCAGCAGCAGGCCTAGGTTTAGGAGGTTTCGTTTATTCATGGTCGTTGGCTTGGTTGTATTGTCTTCGCTCGTAATTCTATGAACAGGTGACGGGCGTAGGAGCGGCATCCCTGCCGCGATTTGCGTGATGCGCCTCTATCTATCGCGGCTGGAAGCCGCTCCTACGGCCGTCACCTTATCTTTTCCGCCGCCGCCACCAGATAGTGATGCCGCTGCCGAGCAGCAGGCCGGGGATCACCAGCAGGAAGCCGAAGCCGATCATGATCGACAGGTTGGGAGTGAGCTCCAGCTGGGTATCGGGCGCGGTACGCGGGGCGATGGTGATGAAGCTGTCGTCGTGGCTCAGCCAGTTGAGCAGGCGGTCGCCCAGCTCCTGGTTGGCGCCGTTGCCGAGGTAGCTGTTGGCGAGGAAATCGCCGTCGCCGAGCACTGCGACACGCTGGGTGCGGGCCGGCGCCACGTTCCTGCCCTCCTGCTCCCCGCCGTCGAGCTCGCGGGTGAGCAGCATGCCGATGGTCAGCGGACCGGCGATGTCGCTGTTCTCGTCGAAGTCGATGGTCCCCTCGAGCGGTCCGGTCTCGGACCAGCTGCGCGGCAGGCTGCGCAGCAGCGCCGTGCTCTCCCAGCCGCTCGCGCCCCGGCTCTCGATGGCGTGGGCCTGGGGGAACAGGGTGAGGGTGGCCAGCTCCTCGGTGACCGGGTGGCGCGGGTACTCGCCGACCACGATGATCGCCGGGTTGCTGATACCGAGCATCTGCCCGGTGGGGTCGACCAGGGTGCCGGGCAGGAACGCGAGGCCGAGCGCGTCGGCCAGCGGCGCGAGCCCCTGTTGCTCGCCCGGCTCGCTGAACCACAACAGATTGCCGCCGTGCTCCACATAGGCTTGCAGCAGGGCGACCTCGCCCGGCAGCAGCGCCACCTGGGGACCGGCGATCACCAGCACCGCGGTGTCGTCGGGTATCGCCGCCTCGGTGCCGAGATTGAGGGTGGCGAAGGCGAAGCCCTTCTCCCGGAGCTGCTTGCCCCACTGGCCGATGTCGAAGTTGGCCTCGCCGTCGATGCGCCGCTCGCCGTGGCCGCCGAGGAAGGCGATACGCCGCTCGCCGCTGCGCAGCAGGCGCTGCAGGGCGTTGGTCAGCGCCTGCTCGCCGATGTTCTTGAGGTTCTCCCGGCGCCCGCCATAGGCGACCAGCAGTTCGCCGTCGAGGGTGATGCCCTGCTCGCGCACCTGCTCCGGCGCCTGGTCGGGGTCGACGAAGTCGAGGCGGACGTCGGGCTTGAGCCGCTGGTAGCGCGACACCAGCTCGGCGGTGCGCTTGCGCAGCCCCGAGACATCGTCGGGGCGGCTGAAGGAGGTGATGGTGACCGGGCCGTCGAGCTTCTCCAGCAGGGTGGCGGTGGCCTCGGAGAGGGTGTGGCGGCCGCTGGCGGTCCAGTCGGCCTGGTAGTTGTAGCGGGTGCTGAGCCAGGCGAGCAGGCCGATCACCGTGAGGAACAGGACCACGAAGCTCCAGCTCTGCAGGCGCATCTGGCGGAGGCTTTTCTTGCTGACTTCCATCGTTCGTCGAATCCCTTGTTTGTTCTCAGTGCTGCAGGCGGTCGGCATCCAGGCGGCGGATGCCAAGGACCAGGAAGGCGGCGATGAACAGCAGGTAGTAGAGGATGTCGCTGCTGTTGAACAGCCCCCGCAGCAGCGCCTCGTAGTGGCGCTGCAGCGAGAGATAGGCGAGCACGTTGCCGGCCTCGGCGCCGTTCTTGCCGGTCAGCTCGATGATCCACAGCAGCAACAGCAGGCCGAAGGTGCTGATGGCGGCGACCGTGGGCTGCGCGGTGAGGGTGGACATGAACAGCCCTGCGGCGGCGAAGGCCCCGAGCATCAGCATCAGGCCGAGCAGGTTGGAGGCGAGCAGGCCGAAATCGAGGGTGCCGATGCTGAGCAGCGAGAGTGGCATCAGGGTGATGAGGCCGAGCATGATGGCGAGAAAGCCGAGGAGCCCCAGGTACTTGCCGAGCACGATCTCGCTCATCGAGACCGGCGCCGAGAAGAGCAGCGGCAGGGTGCGCGAGCGGCGCTCCTCGCTCACTAGGCGCATCGTCAGCAGCGGGATCACCAGCAGCAGGATGATGGTGGCGCTGGAGAAGAGCGGCGCGACGATCACCTCGGTGGCCCCGGGCGGGTTCTCCATCATCGCGATACGCGACTGGAAGGCGATGTAGACATCGAGCTGGCCGAGGAACAGCCAGGCGAGGATGAACTGCACCACCGCGAGGATGGACCAGGCGAGCGGCGAGAGGAACAGGCTGCGCAGTTCGCGCGCGGCGAGGGTGGCGATCATCATGCGGCCTCCTCCTTGTGTTCGGTGGTGGTGATGTTGACGAACACATCCTCCAGCGAGAGGCGCTCGGGGACGAGCTCGTAGAGCCCCCAGTCCTGCGCCACCGCCTGTTCGACCAGGGCCTCGGCCGGGCTCTGCTCGGGCTCATGGCTGAGGCGCAGCCGCCCCTCTTCCAGCCGCTCTACCGCCTGCACGCCGGGGATCGCCTGCAACTGCTCCGGCGCCGGCGGGCGGCGCAGCGCCACCACCAGGCTGGAGGTCTGCATGCGGCGCGTCAGGCCCTCGATGGTGTCGGAGAGCACCAACTGCCCTTTGTTGATGATCTGCACCCGATCGCAGGTGGCCTGGACCTCGGGCAGGATGTGGGTGGAGAGGATCACGCTGTGTTCGCCGCCCAGTTCGCGGATGAGCTTGCGGATCTCGCGGATCTGGATCGGGTCGAGGCCGACGGTCGGCTCGTCGAGGATCACCACGTCCGGCGAGTGGATGATCGCCTGGGCGATACCGACGCGCTGCTGGTAGCCCTTGGAGAGGTTGTTGATCAGCCGCCGGCCCACCTCGGTCAGGCCGCAGCGCTCCTTGGCCTGCGCCACCGCGCGGGCCACCTGGCCCTTGGCGATGCGGTTGAGGCGGGCACAGAAGGTGAGGTACTCATCGACGCTCAGCTCGCGGTAGAGCGGCGGCTGCTCCGGCAGGAAGCCGAGCGCCAGCTTGGCCTCCTTGGGCCGCTCCAGCATGTCGATGCCGTTGATGGTGATGCGCCCGGCGCTGGGCGCGAGGTTGCCGGTGAGCATCTGCATGGTGGTGGACTTGCCGGCGCCGTTGGGGCCGAGAAACCCCAGCACCTCGCCGCGCTGCACCTCGAAGCTGACGTCGTTGACCGCCAGGTTGTCGCCGTAGCGGCGCGACAGGTGCTCAACCCTGATTAAGCTGTCGTGTTCCATGACACCCCTGTTCTTGTTGTTGCTCCGGCCCGAAGGCGGGCCGCGAGATGTTCGCTCTGGATTTCGCTATCATACCGCGCTGCGGACAAAAGCGTGAGGCGCGGCGTTCGCCGATGTTCGATTTTGTGACCGAACAAAAGTTCCGAGGAAAAAACATTTCACCACGAAGCACACGAAGAGCACGAAGGATCAGAGTATTTGTTGCGAGTTCGGCCTCTTATACCAGGCCAGCCCCCTGATTCGATCGGCTGGGCCCTCCACCTTCGTGTCCTTCGTGAGCTTCGTGGTGAGCTTGTATTTTTTTAGCTGGATTAATAGATGAGCAAGGACCACTAATGCTGCTAGGGGTAGACACCGGCGGGACCTTCACCGACTTCGTGCTGTTCGAGGGCGGTCGGCTGCGCGTGCACAAGGTGCTCTCCACCCCGGAGGCGCCGGAGCGGGCGATCCTGCAGGGGGTGCGCGAGCTCGGTATCGAGGGGGAGCTGGCGGGCGCACTCAGGATGGTGCACGGCTCCACCGTGGCCACCAACGCCGTCCTCGAGGGCAAGGGGGTGCGCACGGCGTTTATCACCAACCGCGGCCTCGGCGATCTGCTCACCATCGGCCGCCAGGCGCGGCGCGAGCTCTACAACCTGCAGCCGGCGCCGGTCGTCCCTCCGGTCCCGGCGGAACTGTGCCTGGAGACCGGCGGGCGGCTCGGTGCCGACGGCAGCGTGGTCGAGCCGCTGAACGCGGAGGAGCTTGCCCGGCTGCGCGAGGAGCTGGAGCGGCAAAGGCCCGAGGCGGTGGCGATCAACCTGCTCTTCTCCTTTCTCGACGAGCGCTTCGAGCGTGCGATCGAGGCAGCGGTCCCCGCGGGGATCTTCATCTCCCGTTCCTCCGCCGTCCTGCCGGAGTACAAAGAGTATGAACGCGGCATCGCCACCTGGCTCAACGCCTGGGTCGGGCCGCTGGTCGAGGGTTATCTCTCTCGTCTCGAGGCGGGCTTGCCGGGGGCCACGGTGTCGGTGATGCAGAGCTCCGGCAACACCATCGAGGCGAGCCTGGCCGGACGCCAGGCGGTGCAGATGCTGCTCTCGGGCCCCGCCGGCGGGCTCTCGGCGGCGAAGGCGGTCGGCACGCTGGCCGGGCGCGAACAGCTGCTCACCTTCGACATGGGCGGCACCTCCACCGACGTGGCGCTCATCGACGGCGAGCTGCAGCTGACCAGCGAGGGGCGCATCGGCCCCTGGCCGGTGTCGGTGCCGATGGTCGACATGCACACCATCGGCGCCGGCGGCGGTTCCATCGCCCGACTCGATGCGGGCGGCCTGTTGCAGGTGGGACCCGAATCGGCGGGTGCTGCGCCGGGGCCGGCCTGCTACGGCAGGGGCGGCAGCGAGCCCACCGTGACCGACGCCAACCTGGTGCTGGGCCGCCTGCTGCCGGAAGCCTTCCTCGGCGGCGGCATGCGCCTCGATCTGGCCGCGGCGGAGCGGGCGGTGGGTGGGATTGCCGACGGGCTGCGGCTCGGCCTGCACGAGGCGGCGGCGGGGATCATCCGCATCGCCAACGAGCACATGGCCCGCGCCCTGCGGGTGATGTCGGTGCAGCGCGGGGTCGACCCGCGGCAGATGACCCTGCTCTCCTTCGGTGGCGCCGGCGGGCTGCATGTCTGCGCCCTGGCCGAGGCGCTGGGGATGCACCAGGCAATGGTGCCGGTGCACGCCGGGGTGCTCTCGGCGCTGGGGATGCTCACTGCGCCGCGCGGTCGCCAGCTCTCGCGCACCCGCCAGGGACTGCTGGCCGGGATGACGGCGGCGGAGATCGAGGCCGAACTGGCACAGCTTCGCGTAGATGGTGAGCGCTCGCTTACGCAGGAGGATGTGAAACCCGGCGAAATCACGCTTCGTCCGAGCCTCGACCTGCGTTACCGCGGCCAGTCCTACACCCTGACCGTATCCTGGCAGGGCAACTGTGCCGCCAGCGCCGAGGCCTTCCACCTGGCCCACCAGGAGCGCTACGGCCACCGCCTCGACCTGCCGGTGGAACTGGTCAACCTGCGCCTGCAACTGCAGGGGCCGCAGCCGTTGCTGCCGCTGTTCCAGCTTGAAACTGCAGAAGCGGCAGGGCCGTCAGTCTTTGCCGCTCTGTACGGGATAGATGACGCGGTGCCGGTGTGGGCTCGGGAGCAGCTTGCGCCGGGGCAGGTGCTGGAGGGGCCGGCGCTCGTCACCGAGACGGTCTCGACCACCTGGCTGGCGCCGGGGTGGCACTGCCTGGTCGATCCCTACGGCAACCTGATCCTCGAGCTGCGTGCTGATAGCGTATATGCCTCTTCCCTGTAACTAATTTCCTCCTCCGCGGTCTCACTCTCCACCGACGGCGCAAAACGCCCGTCTCATACGATGCATTCCTGTTCCCCTGCAACTTGCAGCGCGTTTTTTTTCTACCAGAATTAGACAGGCGATACCCCCTGTTTGAGGCACGGATCACGCGGCTACCTCGAGGTAATACCATTGGAATTTTCCGGCTTGCTTTCCCTCCTGGTGGGAGGTCATCCTCTATACCCTGGGCGTGACTCACATCACCATCGCGGCGGTGACCATCTTCCTGCACCGCCACCAGGCCCACCGCGCGCTGGAGCTGCACCCGCTGGTGAGCCATTTCTTCCGCTTCTGGCTGTGGCTGACCACCGGCATGGTGACGAAGGAGTGGGCAGCGGTACATCGCAAGCACCACGCCATGTGCGAGACCGAGGCGGACCCCCACAGTCCCCAAATCCGGGGGTTGCGGGCGGTGCTGCTGCGCGGTGCCGAACTCTACCGCGAGGAGGCCGACCGGGCCGAAACCCTGGAGCGCTACGGCAAGGGGACACCGGACGACTGGCTCGAGCGCCACCTCTACGGACGCCACTCCTATCTGGGGATCACTCTGATGCTGTTGCTCGACCTGGCGTTGCTGGGGCCCATCGGCCTCACCGTCTGGGCGGTGCAGATGCTGTGGAGCCCGATCTTCGCCGCCGGGGTGATCAACGGTGTCGGCCACTACTACGGCTACCGCAACGCGGAGTCCCCCGACGCCTCGACCAACATCGTGCCCTGGGGCATCCTCATCGGCGGCGAGGAGTTGCACAACAACCACCACGCCTGGCCCGGTTCGGCCAGGCTCTCCTACCAGTGGTGGGAATTCGATATCGGCTGGCTCTACATCCGCCTGCTGCAGGCCGTTGGCCTGGCCCGGGTCAAGCGGGTCTCGCCGCCGCCGGTGCAGGTCGTGCCCGCGGCGGAGCCGGATGCGGAGGCGGTGCACGCCATCGTCAACTACCGCCTGCAGGTGCTGGCCCGCTACGGCAGCCAGGTGATCAAGCGGATCCACCGCGAGGAGCTAAGGCGGGTCGCGAGCAACCGCAACCTCAAGGGAGTGTTCAAGCGCGCCAGGGATGCGCTGCTGCGCGACGAGTCGCTGCTGGATGAGACGGCGCGCCGCAGCGTAGGCATGGTGCTTGGCCACAGCCAGGCGCTGGCCGCTGCGGTGGAATTCCGCCGGCGGTTGCAGGCGATCTGGCAGCAGGCCGCCGGCCAGCCGGAAAAGGCGCTGCAGGCACTGCAGCAGTGGTGTCGCGAGGCCGAGGCGAGCGGCAACCGCTATTTGCAGCAGTTCGCCCGCCAACTGGCTGGGTACCGCCTCAACCGGGTTCGCTGAGCAAGATTATTTACCACGAAGGGCACGAAGCCCACGAAGGTCCTGGCTGCCAGGCGCTATACACGCTTTGCCCCTAAGGCCTCTGAGGCGGGTAGGGGGGGCGAAATACCCCGGCCTATTCAGACTTCGTGTTCTTCGTGGTTAACAGCTCTTGTGGACACAAAAAAGCCCGGCGGTGCCGGGCTTTTTCACGTAAGGTTCACGAAGACTTACTTGATCTTCGCTTCCTTGTAGAGCACATGCTTGCGTACGACGGGATCGAATTTCTTGATCTCCATCTTTTCGGGCATGTTGCGCTTGTTCTTGTCGGTGGTGTAGAAGTGGCCGGTACCGGCGCTGGACACCAGACGGATCTTATCGCGTGCTGACTTTGCCATGAACTAGCTCCTTAAACCTTTTCGCCGCGGGCACGGATGTCAGCCAGGACGGCGTCGATGCCCTTCTTGTCGATGATGCGCATACCCTTCGGGGTGACACGAAGCCTGACCCAGCGGTTCTCGCTCTCCACCCAGAAGCGGTGGCTGTGAAGATTCGGCAGGAAACGACGCTTCGTCTTGTTGTGCGCGTGCGAGACGTTGTTACCGGTGACCGGACGTTTGCCTGTTACCTGGCATACCTTGGACATGATTCTGAACTCCAACAATACTGAATTCTGTTCGCCTCCCGGAACCCCCGGGAGCAGGAAGCCGGATTTTATACCAAAACTCGCCCCCTGCCGCAAGGAAAACCTCAGATTAATCCCCTTTCGGCCAGCGAGGTGATCTCGCCGTCGCCGACGACCATGTGGTCCAGCAGCCGCACATCGACCAGCGAGAGCGCCTGCTTGAGCCGCTCGGTGATCTGCTCGTCGGCGCGGCTCGGCTCGGCCACCCCCGAGGGGTGGTTGTGGGCCAGGATCACCGCCGCGGCGTTGTGGGCGATGCAGCGGCGCACCACCTCGCGCGGGTGGACGCTGGCCCCATCGACGGTGCCGTAGAACAGCTCCTCGTAGCCGAGCACCCGGTGGCGGTTGTCGAGGAACAGGCAGGCGAAGACCTCCTGGTGGCGGTCACGCAGCTGGGCACTGAGATACTGGCGGGTGTGGTCCGGGCTGGTCAGGGCATCGCCGCGTTGCAGGGTGGTGAGCAGGTGGCGGCGGGAGAGCTCCAGGCAGGCCTGAAGCTGCACGTACTTGGCCTCACCGAGGCCCTTGCCGCGGCAGAATTCGCGGCGTTCGGCCCCGAGCAGGGGGCGCAGGCCGCCGAACTGTTGCAGCAGTTCGCGCGCCAGGTCCACCGCGCTCTTGCCCGGCACCCCGGTGCGCAGGAAGATGGCCAGCAGCTCGGCATCGGAAAGCGCCAGGGCGCCACGCTGCAGCAGTTTCTCCCGCGGCCGCTCCTCGGCCGGCCAGTCGGTTATCGCCATATCGACCTCCTTGTCATCAAATCAGATACGAGAGTCGAGGGGAAAGGGGCGAGGGGACGAGTGCGCTGCGCGCACGGTCGTTTAATACCGCGAGCGCAGCGGGGCACCCTCCCTCGTCTCTTTTCTCTCGCCTCTCGTATCCGATACTAGATCGGGAAGGCTTTCTGGTAAACTCCAGTGATTATGAGTGAATCGACCACACAGTGTCTGGGCGGACGGCGTATCCTGCTCGGCATCACCGGCGGTATCGCCGCCTACAAGGGCGCCGAACTGGTGCGCGGCCTGCGTCGTGCGGGCGCCGAGGTGCGCGTGGTGATGACCCGGGCCGCCGGGGAGTTCGTCACGCCGATGACCCTGCAGGCACTCTCCGGCAACCCGGTGCGCCAGGCGCTGTTCGACCCGGCGCACGAGGCGGCGATGGGCCACATCGAGCTGGCGCGCTGGGCCGAGCTGGTGCTGGTGGCGCCGGCCAGCGCCGATTTCATCGCCCGCCTGGCCGTCGGCATGGCCGATGACCTGCTTTCGACCCTCTGCCTGGCCACCGCCGCGCCGCTGCTGCTGGCGCCGGCGATGAACCGGCAGATGTGGCAGGCCGCGGCCACCCGGGCCAATGTCGCCACCCTGCAGCAGCGCGGCGTGGAGCTGCTCGGGCCTGCCGAGGGGGAGCAGGCGTGCGGTGAGGTGGGGCCCGGCCGCATGCTCGAGCCCGATGAACTCGTTGCCGCCTGTCATCGCCATTTTGCCGACGGCGCCCTCGCCGGGGTGAGGGTGACCATCACCGCCGGGCCGACCCGCGAGGCACTCGACCCGGTACGCTTCATCAGCAACCACAGCTCGGGCCGGATGGGTTTTGCCGTCGCCGCGGCGGCGGCCGCCCTCGGCGCGCAGGTCCGCCTGGTGGCGGGGCCGGTCGCCCTGGCCACCCCGCCGGCTGTCGCGCGCATCGATGTGGAGGATGCGGCGCAGATGCTCGATGCGGTGCTGGCCGATCCGGGCGAGATCTTCATCGGCTGCGCCGCGGTGGCTGACTATCGCCCGCTGGCGGCAGCGCCCGAAAAGATGAAAAAACAGGCCGAGCGCCTTGCTATCGAGCTGGTGCGCAACCCGGATATCCTGGCGACGGTTGCCGCCCTGCCCGAGCGGCCGTTTTGCGTCGGCTTCGCCGCCGAGACCGAGCAACTGGAGAGCCACGCCCGGAGCAAGCTCGAGGCCAAGGTGCTCGATATGATCGCCGCCAACTGGGTCGGCGAGCGCGCCGGGGGCGGTGGCTTCAACAGCGAAGAGAATGCCTTGCAGCTGTTCTGGCAAGGGGGCGGGGAGGCTCTGGCCTCTGCGCCGAAGACGCTCCTTGCGCATCGCCTGATGGCGGTGATTGCGCAGCGCTATCTCGCCGCAAAATAATTCAAACAAGGAAAGCCGATGGACATTTCCATGCAGAAGATCGAACTGAAGGTACTGGACCAGCGCCTGGGCCATGAATTCCCCCTGCCGCACTACGCCACCGACGGCTCCGCGGGGATGGATATGCGGGCGATGCTGGATGAGCCGCTGGAGATCCAGCCGGGTGAGACGCACCTCATCCCGACCGGCGTGGCCATCCATATCGGCGATGCCGGGCTGGCCGCGGTGCTGCTGCCTCGCTCCGGGCTGGGGCACAAGAAGGGGATCGTGCTCGGTAACCTGGTCGGCCTCATCGATTCGGACTATCAGGGGCAGATCTTCATCTCCTGCTGGAACCGCGGCAGCGAGCCCTTCACCGTGCAGGTGGGGGAGCGCATCGCCCAGATGGTCTTCATCCCGGTGCTGCAGGTGCAGTTCGATATCGTCGAGGAGTTCGAGAGCACGCACCGCGGCGAAGGCGGATTCGGCCATAGCGGCAAGCACTGAGCGGCGCCCGGTATCGTGCAGCAACCGGAAGTAATGGGACTCCAGATGTGAAGAAACTGTTTTCCCGCAAAAGCAGCGGCGAGGCGGTCGAGCAGGAAGGGCCGAAGGAGATCGCCGGACTGAGCATCGCCCGGCTGAATCTCATTGCCATGATGGTTGCGTTGCTGGTGCTGCTGATCAGCGGTTATGCGGCCTACCTACAGTTCGCCTCCCAGGTGAGTTCCCGCGAGTCGGACGCCCGTGTTGCAGAGGCCCGGGTCCATGCGGCGCAGCTCCGCGGACGGTTGCAGGCGATGGGGGAGGAGCTGGATCGCCTGGCGACCGCCGATGCGCCGCTGCTCGCTGCCATCGCTGCCGAAGATGGCGAGCTCCTGCGCCAGCGCGAGCAGCAACTGGCAGGGATGCTGCCGCAGGCCCTGCGCATCCGCTATCTCCTGCCGAGCGAGCAGGACCCGGACGACTCGCTCGTGCCCAGACTCAGTTACGCCTGCCTCGACATGGCGCGGCGCGCAGAGCAGGGGAGCATCCCGCCGTTCGAGGTGCATCTGCTCGGCAGCGAACACGAACATATCGATATGATCCAGCCGGTCCGTGATGGCGACACCGCGGTGGCGAGCCTGATGGTAAGCCTGGCGGTAGGTGAGCTGGGTGTGTGGATGGAAGGGCTGAAGCCGCAGGGCTATCTGGAGTTGCGGCAGGGCACCGGGGCGGAGGCCCTTCTCCTCGCCTCGGCCGGCAGCGCTGCGCACAGGCGAGAGGGCTCCGGGACGAGCGCCGCCGTGGCCGGCAGCGGCTGGCAGCTCCATTACTGGCCTGCCGGCGGCATCGGCGTGGCCGAGGCCCATCAGGCGGGGTTCCTGATGACCTTTGCCGTGGCCGCTGGGGTGCTGCTCCTCTTTTTTATCCTGTTTAACCTTTTTCTTGCCAACTTCCTGCGCCGTGATCTGAAACGCATGGTCGATTTCATCGTCGATTCCAGTCTTGGCAAACGCTTCCACTCCTACCCGGTCAAGCTGGCCGAGTCGAAGCAGGTGCTGCAGGAGAAGGAGATGTACCTTGCCGTGCTCTCCTCCCACGCCAGCGTCGTGGAAAAGGGCAGGCACGATGAGGTGCGCATGGAAATCCCCGAGCTGACGTTCGCCAATGAGGAGGGCGGTAAGGCCGGTAAGGGCGGAATTGACGACAGCAGGGGGAGCGGAGTCGACGACTCCGGCTTCGAAAAATAGCCTGTGCGGTATGCGCCTAGGGTACCGGCCTCGATCTTTCGCTCCTACGACATCCGTGGCGTGGTTGGACGCGACCTGGACCAGGCCATGGTCGAGCAGATAGGCCGGGCCGCAGGCAGCGAGGCGCGCTCGGCCGGGATCGCCACCCTGGTGCTGGGGCGCGACGGCAGGCTCTCCGGAACGGCACTCTCGTCAGCCCTGCGCGAGGGGCTGCTGGCCAGCGGCATCGATGTCATCGATATCGGTTGCGTGCCGACGCCGCTGCTCTATTTCGCCGCCTGCGAGCTTGCCGCCGGCAGCGGGGTGATGCTGACCGGCAGCCACAACCCGCCCGACTACAACGGTATTAAGATCATGCTCGGCGGTGAGAGCCTGTACGGCGAGGCGATCCAGGCGCTGCGGCGGCGAATCGAGTGGAAGTCGTTCCACCACGGCAGCGGCCGGTGCCGGGAGGCGGATCTCCGCGAGCGCTATTTGCAGCAACTTGCAGCGCGGATTACTCTGGCGAGGCCGCTCAAGGTGGTGGTGGATTGTGGCAACGGCGTCGGCGGGCTGACCGCGCCCGAACTGTTCACCCGCATCGGCTGCGACGTGGTGACGCTCTATGGTGATGTCGACGGCCGTTTCCCGCACCACCATCCCGACCCCAGCCGGGCGGAGAACCTGCAGGCACTGATCGCCGCAGTCAGCGAGCAGCGGGCCGACATCGGCCTGGCCTTCGACGGCGATGGCGATCGCCTCGGTGTCGTCTCCTGCCGGGGTGAGATCATCTGGCCCGACAGGGTGATGATGCTGTTTGCCCGCGATCTGCTGGTACGCCATCCGGGCGCCGAAGTGATTTATGACATAAAATGCAGCCGCAACCTGGGCAGGGTCATCGCCGAGAATGGCGGCAGGCCGCAGATGTGGCGCAGCGGACACTCACTGCTCAAGGCCAGGCTGAAGGAGCGTGGCGCGCTGCTCGCCGGCGAGATGAGCGGCCATTTTATCCTGCGCGAGGGGTGGTACGGTTTTGACGATGCGCTCTATGCGGCGGCGCGCCTGCTGCAGCTTCTCGCCGCCGATGAGCGCGGTTGCGAGGCCCCCTTTGCCGGGTTGCCTGATATGATGAACACGCCTGAGCTGCACCTGGCGATGGCCGAGGGCGAGCACCACGCCTTCATGCGCAGGCTACTGGCGCAGCAGCACCATTTTTGCGGGGCGCAACTGACCACCCTCGATGGCCTTCGCGCGGATTTCGAGGACGGCTGGGGATTGGTGCGGGCCTCCAATACCACCCCCGGCCTGACACTGCGTTTCGAGGCACAGGATGCGCAGGCCATGCAGCGTATTCAGGGCGAATTCAGGGCGCTGCTGCTCGGGATTGAACCGAATTTGCATTTACCTTTCTAGAAAGGATCATCATGAGTCTGGATCTTGAATCTGCAATGAGCAACGCGCGTGTACTGAGCGAGGCGCTGCCCTACATCCGCCGCTTCTCCGGCAAGACCCTGGTCATCAAGTACGGCGGCAATGCGATGACCGAGGAGGCGCTGAAGAACGGTTTTGCCCGCGACGTGGTGCTACTCAAGCTGGTGGGTATGAATCCGGTGGTGGTCCACGGCGGCGGGCCGCAGATCGGCGATCTGCTCAGGCGCCTGGGCAAGGAGAGCCAGTTCATCGACGGCATGCGGGTGACCGACAGAGAGACCATGGATGTGGTGCAGATGGTGCTCGGCGGCCTGGTGAACAAGGAGATCGTCTCGCTGATCAACCAGCAGGGCGGCAAGGCGGTGGGCCTTACCGGCAAGGATGCGGATTTCATCCGCGCCCGCCAGTTGAAATTCAAACGTAACGCGCCGGAGATGACCACCCCGGAGATCATCGATATCGGCCATGTGGGCGAGGTCGACGAAATCAACGGTGCGGTGGTGGAGATGCTGATGCACGGGGATTTTATCCCGGTGATCGCCCCTATAGGGGTCGGGGAGGACGGCCAGTCCTACAACATCAATGCCGATGTGGTGGCCGGCAAGCTGGCCGAGTGCCTGAAGGCGGAAAAGCTGATCCTGCTGACCAACACCGCGGGGCTGCTGGACAAGGAGGGCCAGGTGCTGACCGGCCTGAGCAGCGCCAGGGTCGATGAGCTAATCGCCGACGGCACTATCTACGGCGGTATGCTGCCGAAGATCCGTTGCGCCCTGGACGCGGTGCATGCTGGGGTGCGCAGCGCGCACATTATCGACGGCCGGGTGGAGCACGCCCTGCTGCTGGAAATCTTTACCAACGAAGGTGTCGGCACCTTGATCCAGAATGGCTGACAGGGGAAGCAGTATGAGTGACAACAAAAAAGAGAAAACCTCACGCCGCCAGCAGATCCTCGAGGCCCTGGCGCATGAGCTGGAGAAGAGTCCCGGGGAGCGTATCACCACGGCGGGACTGGCCCGCGCAGTCGGGGTGTCGGAGGCGGCCCTCTACCGCCACTTCCCGAGCAAGGCGAAGATGTTCGAGGGGCTGATCGAGTTCATCGAGGAGACGGTGTTCGGCCTGATCAACCGCATTCTCGCCGACGAGGCGAGCTGCTCCGGCCGCTGCGAGAAGATCATGATGGTGCTGCTCGGCTTCTCGGCGCGCAACCCCGGCATCAGCCGCATCCTCATGGGCGATGCCCTCATCGGGGAGACCGAACGGTTGCGCCAGCGTATCGGCCAGTTCTTCGACCGCATCGAGACCCAGTTCAAGCAGATCCTGCGCGAGGGCGACCTGGCAGGACAGCTGCAGGGCAGGCAGCACGTGGCGGCCACCGCTAACCTGCTGCTGGCGGTGGCCGAAGGGCGGATGAACCAGTATGTGCGCAGCAGCTTCAAGAAATCGCCGCTGGCGGAGTGGGATGATCAGTGGACGCTGCTGGCGCAGAACATCTTTCGTTAAGTTGCAAGCGTAGGAGCCCCCTCGGCGAAGGATTCGCCCACGGTAGTGGGTTCCTACAGGACACTCTTGTACGACTTGCGATTGATGGGATTCATCCCATCCTACGCGACTTTTGATTGGATCATCCCGACCTACCGTAGCTTCTTGCCGCTCGCCTTGAGTTCACGGAAACGCGCCAGGTCGGCTTCGTACTGGTTGAGGAGTTCCTGCCGCTCCATCTCCTTCGAGGCGATGTAGCTTTGCTTGTTCTGTATCTGGTTTTGCAGACTTTCGATGTCTTCCAGTGCGCGATCCGACGGCTCTTTGCCTTGCCGCTCCAGGCTCGCGGCGCGTGCCTTCTCCTTGTCCAGGTTCTCCTGCAGCTTGCCGATGGTGATACGGGTCAGCTCGATGGTGGCATCGATGGCGACGAGTTTGCGATCACGCGAGCGCAGGATCTCCTCTTCGCTGAGATAGGTCGATAGCAGCATCCGATCATAGGCCGCCTGCTCCTTGCGCCGCTGCTCTTCCTGGGCCTGCAGGCGTTCCTCCTCCTCCAGACGCAGCCGCTCCGCCTCCTCCTGTCGCGCCTTCTCTTCGAGCTCTCCCGCTGTCGGCGCGCGCTCGATCACATCGGTGGTGATGCCCCGCTCGTCGAGGGTGCGGCTCTCCTGCTGGGCGTATTCGGGCGGTACGATATTGCCGCATTCGCGCACCCCTTCCTTGTTGGTCCAGCACTTGATGGCAGCCTGGCCGGAGAGCGGCATGGCCAGGGTTGCAGAGAGGACGAAGGAGACGAGGAGGGGGCGGTTCGCAGATTTCATGGTGAAGGTTCCATTTCCGCAGTAGTCGGGTTCATTACAGTATACTGAGACTCTATCCGCATTTCATAGGTTCCTCTGTGATCCCTGTCGAACATCTGCTGCTGTTTGTGCTCTCCCTGATCGCCAACGCCTTTTCAGCCTTTGCCGGCGGAGGTGCCGGACTGCTGCAGCTGCCGGTGTTGATCTTTCTCGGTCTGCCCTTCGGTATCGCCCTTGCCACGCACAAGGTGGCGAGTGTGGCGCTGGGGGTGGGGGCTACCGTCAGGCACATGCGCCACAACATGCTGGAGCGGCATTTCGTGCTGTTTATTCTCGGCAGCGGTTTGCCGGGCGTGGTGCTGGGTGCGAGCGTGATCCTGAATATTTCCGATCGCGCTGCGGAGATTGCGCTTGGCTGCCTGACCGCAGCCCTCGGCATCTACTCCGCTCTCAGGCCGCAACTCGGGCAGGAGTTTGCGCCGCGCAACCGCAGTGGCAGGGGGCTGCTGCTGGGCGGGTGCGTACTCTTTTTCATCGGCGTTCTTAACGGTTCCCTCACCTCGGGGACGGGCCTGTTCGTCACCATCTGGCTGGTACGCTGGTTCGGCCTCGATTATCAGCGCGCGGTTGCCTATACCCTGGTGCTAGTCGGCCTGTTCTGGAACGGCAGCGGGGCGCTGACGCTGGGGATGCTGGGGGAGATCCGATGGGAGTGGTTGCCGGCGCTGCTGCTCGGATCGCTGCTCGGTGGCTATCTCGGTGCGCACTGGGCGCTCGCCCATGGCAACCGCGCGATCAAGCGGGCGTTCGAGGTGGTGACGATTCTGGTGGGGGCGAAACTGATTGTTGGTTGAACATCAGGTTCAAGGTTCAAGGTTCAAGGTGAAAGGTGAAAGGTGAAAGGTGAATAAGGGACCATTTCCCGATCTCCCGATCTCCCGATCTCCCGATCTCCCGATCTCCCGATCTCCCGATCTCCCGATCTCCCGATCTCCCGATCTCCCGATCTCCCGATCTCCC
>Ga0068714_10001766_pt1 | contig 30004 bp, 21 predicted proteins | sample MTBNYHSulfiMetaG_FD_62988 | JGI IMG/M metagenome (GOLD analysis project Ga0068714, IMG submission 62988) | Enrichment culture microbial communities from rom New York Harbor, USA that are MTBE-degrading - MTBE-NYH (New York Harbor Sulfidogenic)... | ecosystem: Environmental > Aquatic > Marine >...
GCCGCAAAAATTTAACCCGCCCGCAGCTTCTCAAACTGGCGAACGGCAGCGTTTATAATGCCGTCCAGGCCCAAAAGGACGGTCTTATCGACCGGATCGGCTATCTTACCGACGCCGTTGACTGGGCCAAGAACCTCTCCCATACCCCAAAGGCCAGGACCGTGATCTACCACCGGCCCATCGATTTTGCTCCGAATATCTACGCCACTGCCGAAAAGAATATTACTGCTGGCGCCTTAATTAATGTCGAATTACCGCAGTGGCTAAAATTGGAAGGCCCACAATTCCTCTATCTCTGGCTGCCCGGCGAACTTACAGAAGATAAATAACCGGTTTAATTCTTCCTATCATGTCATTATCTTGTGCAAAATCATTTAAATTGTGTATAATATATTAATATAGGGGATTGAGTATTTGGAGGATGAAGAGGCATATAAAATACACCTGACTTTAACAAACGAGGTGGTTTATGAGAGCTACCTATATTTTATTAATATTAGCGCTCGGCTGGGGTGGAATGGTCCAGATGGTGTTGCCAGTCGCTGCGAGTGACCCCAACTTAGACGATGAGGTAAAAACCGCTAGTCCCACAGATAAATCGTCCGTCGGCACCATTGATGAGGCGGTAAATGATATTGCCCAGGCCGAAACTCCTTCGAATGCCTTATTTGCTTATGCGACAGGTCTGAAAATCGACCCTGACAGCCCCGAACTGAATGATGCTTACCTCAAAAAGATGGTAGATTTCAAGCTTCCCCATGTTGCCTATGACGCCGCCCAGAAGCTGATCGCTGCTCAACCGCAAAACGGTCTGGCCTGGTCTGTCTTAGCCTATACCGAGGCCCAGCGAGGTAATATGCCCGTTGCTCTGGCCAATATCGTCCTGGCTGCGGAGAATACGCCCGACAACCCATTCGTGCAGCAGACCACCGGCCAATTATTTGCCTGGTATGATAACTATACTGATCTGCCGGATCTGCCCGACGCTATTAAAACATCCTTGGTCAATCTGAAAAAATCGTTCGCCTTATCTCCGGCTTACACCGATGCATACCAGCAGGCCGCTCAGATCTATCAAAAGGAAGATACCGAAAACCAGCAGGAATCTGCTGAGCAAAATGATAATAACACCATCCCCGAACCGCCTTATATCGACGATCAGGCACTGGAGCCATTTGACTGGTCTCTCCCTCCAGAACCGTACGCCAACGGCGATAATGAAACCAGCCCTTCAACAACGCATAATTATTATACCTATCACGACTATTACGGCTATCCTGACTACTATTATGGGCCGGATACCGTTTGGCTGCCAGATTACATTAGCTATTGGCCGGAACCATTTTGTCCGGGCTATTTCCGCAGTTACATTTTATATTCCTGGCCCCAGCGATTTTTCCATGGCTCCTTTTCGATTGTACTCGGTTTTGGCAGCCATTACCCCTTGTTTTGGCATCATTACTACCGCCGCGACGGTTTTTATCATCGCCATCCCTTCATCTTTGATCGGCCCTCTCGGCATAACTATCCAGGGGATCGGGATAGAATCGGCCGTCACAACGAGAGTTTTACCCACCAGCGAACCCGCGATCGTCAATCTCTCTCCCGGCTGGATCGATTTGATCACCTTGATGGGAATGTGCGTTCACACGATAGAAATGTGTTGAGAAGCCGGGAGCGCCTTGATAATAGACCCCCTCGAACATCAACCAGACGTTCCCCCGATTCTGACGCCCCTCACAACCTGAAGCGCCCCTCCGATTCCACCAGGTCGCGCCGCAACACGGGCACCGACCGCGGTTCGCAGCGCTCCTCATCCCGACTTGAGCAGTCATCTCAATTGGACAACCACTCCCGCACATTTGGCAGCAGCCTTTGGAACAAGGCTCGATCTGACCGCGGCAGCCGTAATAATTTCGCTGTTTCCTCTCGGCAGCCGCGATTTGAGAATTCGAGGATCAGACTGGATAGCAATATTAGCAGGTCATCCATGAAAGCTGCCCGCCCCACTTTTGGCGGTAGTATCAGCCGTTCTAGTGGTATCGGTCACTCAAGAAGTTCCAGCCATCGTGGACGATAATCATCCGAAACCCAATGCCAAAGTAACTTATTGGCCAGCCATTGCTTATGTCGGCTAATCTCCTCGTGCTACCAAAGACTATCATTAAATATTATTGCTTCTCCGTCTCAAGCAACTGTGGCTGGGAGGTGTTTACCGTTACGGTTGGCGGCGTACTGAGATATTCCTGGGCCACCTTTTGCACATCTTCCTTCGTAATCGCCATAATCCGGTCGGCGTCCCTTTCCGACCACTGATAGCCAAAACCGTAAAGTTCATCGAGCGCTGCCGTCATAGCCGCATCAGCGTTGGTCTGCTTATCGAGGATTTCCGAATTGACCCGCTGGCTTTTAGCCCGGGCTATTTCTTCCTCGCTGATATCACCTTTTGCCGCCTTGGCTAGTTGTTCCTTGATCAGGTTAATTACCTCCGGCGCCTTTTCCGCTTCGCATTGGGCCGTCGCCGCCACGTAGCCGCCGACCAGACCGGGAAAGTTATATCCCCGGGCATAATAAACCAGCTTCTTGCCTCTGAGCAATTCATGCAGCCAACCGGTAGTGCTGCCGATGATTTGCGTCAGCACTTCCATGCGGTAGCGGTTATCGACGTCTCTAAGAGTCATACCTCTGAAACCAACATGAACGGTAGCTCCGGTTTTATCCGTTTTTTCCACGAACAGCCTTGGCGCCGTTATCGCCGGATCGGGTGTGAACCGCTCCAGGTTATACGCCTGGCCCTGCGGCATCCGGGCAAATTTCTCGCGGATCATCGCCTCGGCAGCGTCTATGTCTATATCACCAAAGACCGCCAGCACCGCCCGCTGTGCTTGTACGGACTCATCATGGAACTTCTTAAGTTGTTCGCCGTTGAGAGCGGAAACCGGCTCGCGCCTGCCGATGGTTAGCCGCTGATATGGGCTGTTAACGAAGAATTTCTCCCGAAAAAATCGCTCTCCTTCCGCCGGCCAGGAATTCTTGATTTGATCGATCTGCGCCAGCACCTGCGGTTTCAGCTTGGCCAGCTCATCTTCGGAAAAACTCGGCACGAGCACCACCTCGCTGAAGATATCGAACGCCTTGGACAAATCCTGCGGCATGAATTCCGCCTGATAGAAAAAGGTGTTGTTGCCGCACCTTGCCGCGATTGTTCCGCCGATGCCGTCGAAATAATCGACAATTTCCCTGGCGGTGTATTTAGCCGTGCCCTTGGTGGACATCTGCGTCATCAGGTTGGTTATCCCGTTGTCGCCGTCTTCCTCGTCCAGCAGCCCTCCCATTACAAACATCTGAACGCTGACCAGCGGCACGGCGTCGTTTCGCTTCAGCAATACCCGCAGGCCGTTCTCCAGGGTAATCTTCTTTATCGCCGATTCCGCTGTTTTTGCCCGTTCTTTCTCGCTGGTGGCGGCAAGGCCCTTGCCCGTAAGCACTACCGTTATTTCTTTGTCACCCACCAGATATTTCTTCGCCGCTTCCTGCACCTCGCCCGCGGTAACCTGCTGCATTCTTTCCACGTATTGATCGGAAAAATGGGCGTCTCCGGTCCCCAGATAATCCGGGCCCAACGTCTCCGCCTGCTGTTCCGCTGTTTGATGGGATCGGATATGACCCACCTGCAACTGCCTTTTAGCCCGGTTTAGTTCTTCTTCGGTTACGCCTTCGGCTTGCAGTCGGGTTATTTCCAGCCGGATCGCCTGTTTGCTTTTCTCCACGTTATTCGGGTCGAGTTCACAGATAATCATAAAAGTCCCATCCGCCCAGGTGGGGGTATAATCAGCGGCGGTGATGGAATAGACCAGTTGCTTATCTTCCCGCAAACTCTGGTATAGTCGGCTGCTTTTACCTTCGCCCAGGATATTGGCCACCGTATCGAGGGCATAGAGGTCCCGGTGCTGTAATTTGAACGAGGGAAATCCCACAATCATCTTTGCCGGACCCTGCATGGCATCGAATACCTTGATGATCTGCCGGGGTGCGGTGATTTCCGGTTCCTGGGGCAGTGCGGTATCGACCATCGCCCGTCGGGTAAAATCGGAAAACTCCTTTTTAATCGCCCCCAGCATCTCTGCCGCGTGAATATCACCCACGATCACTATCACACAGTTATCCGGTATGTACCGCTGCTTGTAATAGTCCAGTATCTCCTGTCGGGTAAGCTGCTTCAGAACACTCTGATAGCCGATGACCGGATAACGGGCCGGACTCACTTGATAACGCAGCTCATCGAGGATATTCCAAAGCTGGTGATCCGGATCGGTGGCGTACATCTCCAGCTCCCGCTGCACCACACCCCACTCGCGGTTGAATGACTCTTCCGGAAAGGTTGGCCGCGTCACCCAATCCGCGATCAGGCCTAGTGCCTCACCCACGTGCTGGACGGGAACCGTCAAGTAGTAGCAAGTCTGCCCTTTGCCGGTAAAGGCGTTATAGCGGGCCCCGATCTTTTCAATCAGTTTGCGGGAATCTTCTTCGCTGCGGTTTTTGGTCGCCCCGCCCGCCAGCAGGTGTTCGAATAGATGGCTGATCCCCGCCCCCAGGTTCGGGCTTTCATAGATGCTGCCCGCCCGCACATACAGCCTTACCGCCGCTACCGGCGCCGTATGGTTTTCCTTAACAATAGCCCCCATCCCGTTTTCCAGTACCGCGATGATCTCGTCTGGTTTATCTACCAGCCGAATCTCCTGCGCGGTCCACGGTGCATTTTCTATCGCCGGCATATCCGCCGCAAATACGGGGACGCCCATAGCGGTAAGCAGGATAAGCAATAAAAATCCCATAGCGTTTTTACTTCGCTTCATTTTATCTCCGTTCAATTTGTATTTATAGATACGATATAATTTTATATGTTTGGTTGATTGCCTTCGATCTCCGCCAGGTAGGATAGCGTTCTCTCCAGCTCGCTTTGCAGATTGCGAACTCGCAGCAGGCTTTTTACCCGCGTCAACAGTTCCAGTTTATTGATAGGCTTGCTCAAAAAATCGTCGGCTCCGCAGTCCACTCCCCGTTCGATATCCCCCAGTTCGTTAAGGGCCGTCACCAGAATCACCAGGATATTTTTCGTTTCCGAATTGCTTTTAATCTTGCGGCAAACCTCGAAGCCGCTCATCCGCGGCATCATCACGTCCAGCAGAATAACATCCGGCGGTTTTTCCGCCACTTTTTGCAGGGCGTCAATGCCATCCAGCGCCAGGCGAATATTGACATCCAGCCCTTCCAGATAGGCCTGCATCAGCTCCGCGTTATGCACATTGTCATCTACGATCAATATTTCGCTTAGGGAAAGATTTTCTGCTTTTCCGTCTTCTGCCTGATTCATAGCCGCCATTATACTCCCAAAATATTCATCGAGATATTATAACCTTTACCGCAAAACTCGTCCAGCGTCAGTATTATTTAATACGCCGGCGGTATTTTTCCAGTTCTTCCCTTACCTGCGGCAAAATATATTGCTCCAGTATCTCTTCTCTTTCCGCCAGCGCCTCCGCCGTCCGCGACAATTGTTCCTCCTGCGAAGCCATCCCATCCAAAAACAGCACCCATTTGCCCCGCAAGCGGCACAACCCCCCGCCCTCGCCACCCAGAGCCTCCTGCCTGACCTCCATCCCCGCCTTCTCCGCCAGCTCTAATAGATCCGCTAAAATCGCTTGCCTATCCATTACTTAAGTATTTTTCCACTTCGACCCGATAACCAAAATATATATTCTGATATGTCCAGATAAAGTCCTATAATAACAATGCTGATTTATATCTTAACCGATTATGTCTCGCCAGGCAAGCATTAAAGGAGACTCTCTTGCCCAACATCGTTAAGCAGCGACAGAACTTGCACCAGCAGCTCAAGGATAGCGAAGACCGGATTAAAACTCTCCAGCAGCAGATTTACTTCGCCCAGAAGCTCTCCACCATTGGAACCATGGGATGCCTGGTCGCCCATGAGTTCAACAATATTCTCGTCCCCATGATTAACTACGCCGAGCTGGCCCTAAAGCACGAAAACGACGTCCCCCTCATGCAAAAAGCCCTGAAGAAAACCATCGAGCACGGCAATCGGGCCGCCTTGATTATCCAAAGCATGCTCAACCTCGTACGCGACCATGCCCAAAATCGCCAGTGGTTCCGCTTGAAAGATATTGTCGATGAATGTTTCCTCTGCCTGGCTCGTGACCTCAGCAAGGACGGTATAATAGTCACGGTAAGCGTACCCGATGATCTGATGGTTTTCGCCGTATCCAGCCAGGTCCTGCAGGTCCTCTTGAATCTGATTATCAACGCTCGCCAGGCCATGCTCGATCGCGGCGGCCGCCTTACCCTCGAAGCCGGCGAAACGCCCGATGGCGGCGTCTCTATCCGGGTAATCGACACCGGCTGTGGCATTGACCCGCAGCTATTGGATAAGATATTCGAGCCATTCTTCACTACTAAAACTGATGCCGCCCGACCTGATCAGCGGGGCACAGGCCTGGGCTTGGCCGTCTGCAAAAATATCATGGACGCCCATAATGGAAGCATTTCGGTTACCAGCTCACCCGGCGGGGGGACTACCTTTACCCTCTCATTACCCCCAGCGGATAAATCTGCCCCACAATTGACCCAGTCCGACATATCTGACTTGTCCGACCTCACTTGAGCTCTTATACCCTTTATTTAGGGCTAGGTTGCTGTCAGCCAGTTCTGGCACAGATAACCCAGATCCACCAGGTCAACTGTACCGTTCTTATCCACATCACAACCCGCACAATACCAGTTCAACCAGTCGCAGTCATTCGAGAGCCATTCATCGGTAAAGGCGAAGATATCATTCAGGTCTGTCACGCAATCCCGATTGATATCCCCCTCTATCCACGGATGCTGCTCCTGCCCGCACGCACCCGGCTGGGTCGGCGGCGCCGTATATATACTTTTCAGGTCAAATCCGAGTATCCCCTGGCGGGTATCCAGCACCAAATTATCGTACGCCCCATCCACCAAACCGCTCAATGGGTCGTTTGGGTCGATGGTATATTCCACCAGGTTATTGCCGAAAACTCCGTCCAGGATTATTTCCTGGCCCGTCCGCTCGTCGGTCGTCCGGATATCCACCACCGCCACGTATGGATTGTCATAAACCAGGTTATAACCGTTTATGGTTGGCACGGACAGGGTATCAATCCGGTAGAAGGGTGACCCTTGCTCCCCGCCGATGCCCCCCAGGTCGAGATAGAAATTCGGCTCGACGATCGGGTAGCCGTTCGGCTCGGTCAGCCCTAGTCTATTCGCCTGCCGCGGTGAGATCATGCTCATCTGGGCGCCCGTATCGAACAGCCAGTCGCCGCTGCTTTCGTTGTCCTGATAGCTGATTTGAACGTTCTCGAAAACCGGGTTATAGCCCAGCACCGGCTGCGGACCATAGTTATTCGGGTCCGATGGATTCAGATAATCCGTATAGCGGACCTTGACCTGAAAATCCGTCTGCGGAATCGCCGGGTCATTCGGCTCATACATTAGGGCCGAGTAATTATTGAAATCATCTAAATCTATAAAATAAGATGGCTTCAGCACTATCACCTTGCCCGCCATCACCGGCACACCCACGATATCCAGTACGCTGTCGCCGTCATCTACCTTCAGTTGCAACCGCCAGGGTCCATAATCATCCTGAAACTCGCTGATCGGCGGCGTATCCAGCAGTTGATACGGCGCCGTACTGATATGCAGCGGCTCTGACACTTCGAACAGCTCCACGCCCCCCACCCCCACGTCAGCGTACTGGGCGTTAGGCTCTACCGCAATCTCCAGAATATCCCTCGTCTGCCGGGCGATAACCATGCCGCTCGTTCCGGTATCGAAGTAACATTCCACCACCAGGTCGTCACCCGGATCGGGCAGTACCGCCCCGCCTGCCGACCGCCTTAGCACGATATCAATCAAGGGTATCTGGTCGGTCATCGCCAGCGTGCCGCCGATATGCAGATCATTAGCATCCTGCCCTCGTACCACCCCGGGCTCACCCAGAATGAAAATCATTGCCGCTAAAACTGCCGCCAGCCTCACCGTCTTCTCTACTTTCTACTCTCTACTGTTCAACTCTCTCGCGTAGCGCCGGGTTCTCTTTATTCTCTTATTCTTCCTCTTTCAACTGCTCACCTGTTCAACTGTTCTCCTGCTCTCGCGCAGCGCCGCCTTCTCCTCGCCCCGGAAAACCTATGTTATTATCTTGGCCGTACTTACTTGTAAACTTTCGCAGATTATTTATCGAATCTCGCCCATTACAATTCCTTCTCACCTTCTTACTTTCTCACCTTCCTACCTTCTTACTTTCTCACTTTCCTACCTTTTTTATCTCGTCGAAGCCTTGGCGAAGACGGACTTACTTTCTCACCTTCCTACCTTCTCACCTTCCCACTTTCTCACTTTCCCACCTTCTCACCTTCCTACTTTACCCTTTACTCTTATTATAGCATATTCGGCAGGATTTTAGCCGGTTTTTTGCCGATATATTTATTGTTTTAACGGGTTGATTACCTTTGCTTGGGCATTCATAGTCCTATAAATGTAAAACATTTAATTATAACCTGGCCGGAAGAAAAGGCTTAACACTACAACTAATTGTTAAAACTACAGTTAAACATGTTTTCTTACCGAACAATCAAAATATTTTTACCGACCCTGGTCCTCGGAGTTCTTGCCCTGACCTGTGTCGAACACCACTGCCTGGCTGGTCCGCCTTCGGCTGGCAAAGATCAACCCCAGACAATTGACCCGAATATTCTCGCTCCTGTCGTTGAAGTTACTGCGTCCAATCCCAAACCTGGTTTTGATCCAAATATCCTCTGCTCTCCTCCAGCGGACCTCGATCCTAACACCGCCTTCCATGACCCCTCAGCCATCGACCCTAACGCTGAGCCTAACCTGCCGGAAGAACTGCTGCCCATACCTCTGCATGCCGACCCCAACGAGTTTCGCCCCGCCTCTTGGAAAAGCCCCCTGATGTACTGGCAGCCGAAATATCATCCCCAGGTAACGTCCTCCATTTTCCGCATCATCTGCTATCCCTATTACCCGGGTGGCCAGGCCTATCCTGCCGCCGACCTCGCCCAAATGGGCGCTCTTGCCCCGGAAGATTATCCCATCAACTCCGCCGCCGGCTCGCCCACCGATCCCAACCGTCCTGCTCCCGAACGACTCTCATCTCCCGCAGCGATGATTCAACTACAATCCTCTCTTGTCAAATGCTGCGATCTGGTTCACAAATGGCGCAGTATTAACGAATCTCCCGCCCTTGCCCTCGAGATTATCCGCTCTGTCGAGCTTACCAGGACCACCACCAGCATTTATCGGATCAACCCACGTTTAGCCGTCGAGGTCAAACGCGTCATCGGCCATATCGGTCGCGTCAATCACAATTTCGACCTGACCAGCCGCTGGGCCATGCGGGCCTTGACGGAGGGAAAGGTAGAAAAGATTCTCTTTGGCCGCATGGAAAAGCAACTAGCCGACCTGGAGGCCCAACTGGTTCGACTCGAAAACTTGAACGACAGTATCAGTCTGGCCCTCGGCATCGGTAAAATCAACCGCACCAGCCCCCCGCCGGATAAAATCGACTTTTCCTGTCTCATCATGCCCGCTGCGAATTAAGCGGTATAATCCAAAAGTTAACTTTCGCTGATTATTTTATCGAATCTCGCCCATTATGATTTCTTCTTACCTTCTTCCTTTCCCACCTTCCCACTTTCTCACTTTCTTACTTTCCCACCTTCCCACCTTCTTACCGCATCAGGGCCAATGTTGCGCCAGAAAAAGTACGAAAGTACAAAATACTGTAGATTTATTCGCCAACTTCGTTTATTATCAACGTCACCATGATGCGTTATCGCCAGCAGAAAATCATTGAGCACGTGCAGAAAGTCGGCATCGTCTCTTTCGACGAACTAGCCCGGATGTTTGATGTCTCCACCTTTACGATCCGCCGCGATGTCAACTATCTCTCCCAGACTCACCTGCTCGCCCGCGTCAAGGGCGGCGCCCAGCGGATCGAAACACCCAGTCATTTCCGTGAGGCCCGCCTGCCCAATCGTATGCAGATTAATCTCGCCCAGAAGGAAAAAATCGCCAACACCGCCCTACAATTCATCCACCCCGGCGACACTATTTTTCTCGACGGCTCCAGCACTATCGCCTGCCTCGCCCGCACCATCGCCCAGGCTCATCGCCACCTCACCATCGTCACTAACTCTGTGCTCGTTACCCTGGAATTAGCCGACTCGCCCGACATCCGCGTCATTGGCCTGGGCGGTATCTTCGACCGCGAGACCTTTTCCTACGTCGGGTTTGAGGATAACATGCCCGCCGAATCCTACCACGTTGATAAAGCCTTCTTCTCCTGTACCGGATTTATCCCGGAATTAGGCACCTTTGAAAACGCCGCCTTCAACCGCAACACCAAACAGCTCATCGCCCGGCAGGCCGATGCGGTTTATTTACTCATCGACTCCAGCAAATTCGGCCAGCGGGCCTTGTCCCGCGTCCTCGACACCGCCCAGATCAACACCGTTATCACCGACAAGCTCACCGATAAACGCATCACCCACCAGCTTAAATCTCATAACGTCAACCTTGTCATCGCCGAAAAATCCCGCTCCATCAAATCTTAGTTACGATTCCAGGAAATACTTGAATGAAGCAAATATAACGCCAAGCTATTTTATTAAACCGTTGAGCTAAACCTGCAAAAACGCGAGATAAAACTTTATGCCCCAGACATCGCCGAAATCCGACCCGGAATTTGAGTCAGAACCCAACCTCATAAAAGAATACCCTCCTGCCCCGCCCAATCAGCAGCGACGGCAACAGCGCGCATTGCTGAAGATAGCGGCTCTGGTATTGGTGGTTGCCGCCATCGCCGGCGGCTTTTACTATTGGTATTGGACCCATTACGAGACGACGGATGATGCTTTCATCGATGGCCGTCCGGTCACCATCAGCCCCCGTGTATCCGGCCAGGTCCTCCGCGTGCTCGTCACGGATAATCAGTTGGTCCAGACGGGTGATTTGCTGGTCGAGATTGATCCCTGCGATTTTACCGTGCAGGTATCGCAGGCTGCCGCGGCTCTGGAGTCCGCTCTCGTCCAGCAGAAAGTATCTCAGACAAATCTGGAGCTGACCCGCGTCACCAGTAAGTCTGTTCTTGATCAAGCCCAGGCGGCTTTATCAGCGACTCAGGCGGGCCTCGAAATAGCCCTCGCTAATATAGCCGCCGCCGGCAGTCGCGCAGCCCAGGCTGCCTCTCAGGTCAGGACCGCTCAGGCGAATGCTGAGCAGGCCCGTGCCCAGGTGGAGGCTGAAGCGGCCAAATTGGAGCTGGTCCAGGGCGACTTAATCCGTTACCAGGGCCTATATGAGCAGGATGCGACCACCCGCCAGCAATTGGATCATACCCGGTCAGCGGTAAAAGAAGAGGAAGCCTCCCTTCAGGCGGCCCGCAAGAAGGTATCCGCCGTTGAAGCCCAGATCGTTGAAGCTCAAGACAACGAAAAAGCAACCCAGGATGCCGTGCGGCAGACCCAGGCCCAGCTTAAGTTAGCCCAGGCCCAGGTCCTGCAGGCCCAGTCTTTCGTTGACGAGGTTAATGTCGTCCCCCAGCGAATTGCGGTAAGCGAGAGACAGATTGACTCTGCTGCCGCTCAGATCCATCAACTCCGCGGGGCCAAAGAGCAGGCGGAGCTGGCCTTGTCCTATACCAAAGTGCATGCCCCTCAAGCCGGCCGGGTAACCAATAGGAGCGTGGTAGCTGGTGCCCTCGTCCAGGTGGGTCAGCCCTTGTTGGTATTGGTGCCGAGGGAGGTCTGGGTAACCGCTAATTTTAAAGAGACCCAGTTGACTCACATGCAGCCGGGCCAGCCGGCCCAAATCAGGATCGACGCCTACCCCGGCAAAATCTTCTCCGCCCATATCGACAGCATTCAGGCCGGCACGGGCGCCCAGTTTAGTCTTCTGCCCCCGGAAAACGCTACCGGAAATTTCGTCAAGGTGATTCAGCGGGTGCCGGTTAAAATCGTCTTTGACGATTATCCGGACCCCAACTGTTTTTTGGCCTTGGGAATGTCGGTTGTTCCCAAGGTAAAAGTAAAGTGACACCGCCCCTCAAGAGCTATTCTGGACCACATCATGGAACAGGAATGGAAACCTCCCATAAGCCCCTGGATTATCGCCATGACGGTGATGCTCTCCACCTTCATGGAGGTCCTGGACACCAGCGTAGCTAATGTATCGCTGCCCCACATCGCGGGCAGCCTCTCCGCCGACGTGGACGAAAGCACCTGGGTAATGACCTCCTATCTGGTTTCCAATGCGATTGTGCTGCCCCTGAGCGGCTGGTTTTCCACTTTCATCGGGCGAAAACGCTTCTATATGATTTGTGTTACCCTTTTTACCTTCAGCTCGCTGCTCTGTGGTTTTGCCCCCAGTTTGAGAACCCTGATTTTTTTCCGCGTTTTGCAGGGAATGGGCGGCGGGGGTTTGCAGCCGGTTTCCCAGGCCATCCTCGTGGAGAGCTTCCCGCGGGAGAAGCGTGGCCTCGCCATGGCTATTTATGGCATGGGTGTCGTCGCCGCACCCATTATCGGCCCGACCCTCGGCGGCTGGATAACCGATAATTACAGTTGGCGCTGGATTTTTTTCATCAACATTCCCGTGGGTATGATCTCGCTGCTTTTGACCAGCGCTCTGCTGGTCGATCCGCCCTATCTGCTCCGCAAAAAATGGAGCCAGTCGCGGATCGATTACATCGGCCTGGGCCTTCTCGGTCTTGGCTTGGGTTGCCTGCAGATCGTGCTGGACAAGGGTCAGCGGGAAGACTGGTTCAATTCGCATTTTATTACGATATTGTTCGTTATCACCGTATCGGCTTTGATTTTGGGATTTTTCTGGGAGCTGTTTCACGAAGCTCCGGTGATCGAGCTGCGGCTTTTCAAGGACCGCAATTTCCTCGTGGCGACTTTTAGCATGTTCATGGTGGGTTTTATGCTTTACGGCAGCATTGTGCTCCTGCCCATTTTTTTGCAGACGCTCATGGGCTATACCGCCATGTTAAGCGGCCTGGTCCTCTCACCCGGCGGACTGGTGATCATAGTAGCGATGCCGGTGGTGGGTTGGCTGCTGGCGAAGGTCGAAGCACGCTGGCTGATTATGATTGGTATGGCGGTTAGCGCCCTCTCCCTGTTCCAGATGGCGGGTTTTAATTTACAGATCTCCTTTTATGACGCGGTGTATGCCCGCTTGATCCAGGGTTTTGGCCTGGCCTTCTTGTTTGTTCCGATCAATACCGCCGCTTTCCATTTCATCCCTAGAGAAAAATCCGGCAACGCTAGCGGTTTAATTAATCTCGCCCGGAACATCGGCGGCAGTTGCGGCATTGCCTTTGTGACCACCCTCTTGGCCCGGCGGACGCAATTCCATCAAAACGTGCTCATTAGCCACGTTGCTCCTTCGAATGAAACTTATCGCCAGATGATGCACAATGCCCAGCAATTTCTCATGCAGCAGGGTAGCAATGCCGCCGATGCCCTCCACCAGTCTCACGCTCTGATTTATCAAATGGTCCAGCGGCAGGCCCGGATGCTGGCCTTTATCGATGACTTCTGGATTTTGGGCGTTATGTTTACCCTGCTGATTCCCTTAATGCTCCTCCTCCGCCGGACCAAATCCCGCCCACGCCGGATTACCTAAATCCTTCTGAAAATAAGGTTTTTTTGCTTTTCGGGATGTTTCACTTCCTCGCTGCTTTTCTCCTGGAATAATCGCTTTCGCCCCTCTTGCGAACCGCATCCTGGGTCATTCGCGTTTTCGCTTACCTAAAAGTACAATATCACGTAGTGCCTGCTCGTTTTTGGCCGCCATCCATTTTTTCGCAAAATCGGGCTCCTGGACTATTTGGGCTATCGCCGACAATGCACGTAAATGAAAGTTACGCTCATCCTTCGTACCCACCAAAACAAAAACCGTATGAATCCGGTCCGACTCGCCGGAAAATCTTATTCCCTCCCGACATCGTGCCAGCAGAATATCAAACCTGTTTTTTCCTTCGATGATTATATGGGGTATCGCCAGACTCTGGTTCAATACTGTGCTGCCTTCCTTTTCCCTCGCCGCCAGCAAATTTAATAATTCATCCCTGCTCACTCTAACCTTTACTGCCAGTTTCTCCGCTATTAACCGGAAAAAATTATTCACTTCCATCCCCCCCTCGATATCCAGCACCACACAGTTTTCTATAAGTGAATCAAACCGATCCTGCTCAATCTCATCTCGTTCCCGGATTATCTCCTTCAGTTCACTCTCCAGACTGCCGCTGACCAGTTCCTTAGCCGTAATTCTTTCTATCAGATGCAGCAGAGCCGATTCACTCCGCACCCTTTTACGTCCGTAAAACCAATAAACACAAAAACCTGCCGCCATCAGCACCACCGTTATCAGATACGCTTCTTCCCCCATCTCCAGGATCAAAAACACAAATCCGAATATCGCCGCCAGCTGCGGCCAGGGATATAACGGCGACCGAAAACTTGGCCGATAATTCTGCAGCCCGCTTTCACGCAAAACGATTACCGACAGGCTGGAAAGAATATAACCCAGGATAAATACCGTCGATGCCGCCTCCACCAGTATATCAAGCTTTAAAAATATCGCGAAAACCACCACCGCCCCCGTTATCAATATGGATATATGCGGGGTTTTGAATCGCTTGCCTACCTTGCCGATTATCTCCGGTAAATACCCGTCCCGACTAACCGCCAGGAGATACCGCGACGCCGCCATTATCCCCGCGTTCGCCGTCGTCAAAAACGCCAGCGCCGCCGCCACGCTCAACGCCACCCACCCGCCTCGGCCGGTAAACACCGCCGCCCCATCGGATATTGGTGTCAGGCAATTATCCAGCCGTTCCGCCCCCAGCACCCCGATTGTGATAAATATTATCAACGTGTATAAAATCATCACTACCGATAGCGATAATATCATTCCCATGGGTATCACTCGTCCAGGATTCTTTACCTCTCCCGCCATGCTTGCTATCTTTAGAAGGCCCCCGTAAGAAACAAACACGAAACCTGCTGTGGAAAACACCGCCCTGGCCCCATACGGCATAAACGGCTCAAAATAATTAATCTTTACTTCCGGAAGCCCTTTGACCACATACATCATCATCAAGCCCAGCAGTCCCGCCACCAGCAACACCTGCAGCCGTGCCGCTTCCTTTATCCCCACCAGATTAACTATCACGAATATTACCCCCAAACCAGCCGCCAGCAGGATATGCCCCTCCCATGATATTATTGGTGCCATCAAAACCGCCATCCCTACCAGTGCGAATGCGCTTTTGAGCGACAAACAGAACCAGCTTAACAGTCCTGCCACCGTACCGACAATCGGCCCCATCCCCCGCGATATATAAAAATAATCGCCCCCTGCCTTCGGCATTGCCGACGATAATTCGGCTATGCTTAATAATCCCGCCCCTGCCAACAGTCCCGCCAGAAAATATGACACCACCATTGCCGGACCAGCTTTCGCGTGTGCCATTCCCGGCAGGATAAATAATCCCGAACTGATCATCGCTCCCGTAGCGATGCAGAAAACATGCAGCAAGCCCAGCTTTCGCGTTAGTTGCATAATTTGTCTCGAATAGAAGTATTCTTCCTCATTTTATCACGACAACTCTTAAAACACAATTTTTTTCATCCTTACTGTATTGAATCACAGTTAACTTTACCCTTTTACTTTGAACTTTTAACGTTGGCCGTTGAACTCTAATAGCAGTTGCACCCCACCCGGCCTGTCAAGCCCCTTTCCTTCGCCTGTTTCTTCGTTAGCGAATATTTCCCGCACCGGTATGCCTTTTCTTTTCAACCATTCCACTGCCCCGCTGACCCCAGGCTCGATTGCCCGCGCCAATCCTTCCGCATAAACCCTGCTTCTGCTCGGCCCGCGCCAGTGGTTTAGATGCCCGTATATCCCGTGCTTCTCGCACACCGCTATATTATACGCGTTCACCGCCGCGTATTCGTTTTTGAACAGTCCCACATGATACTTCACCCGGTGAACCTTGATCGCCGCCGCCCACTTTCGCTTCTTTCGGATGAAAAACACCCCCTTATACTCCGATGTGCCGTTTCGCTTGCTCGGCCCCTGGTTGCGAATATTTTCCGACCGGGTGCATTTTCGCAGGTTTGCCTTCCGGCAGTCCAGCGGGTCACGATTGCTGTGATCGATTACCATTCCATCCGGCAGCGGCTGCTCCAGCCGCAGCACCTCGTAATGCAGCAGCCGGCTTTGTTTTTTCCCCTCGCTCGTGCGATGGTTCCGGCAGGCGTAATAACCCATTTTGCCCCCCTTCTTACTCACGTGCCATTTCCACTGCCGCAAATAATCGTAATCCTCATCATCCACGATCGCCACGTAACCTTGTGTAAGTGCCAAAAACCTCATTTTCTGCCGCCTCCCAACCGCTTCGAGAACCCATTCTCTTTACCCATGCCTTAATTGTCCCCCCATATTTAGCTCGGCGCATCAAAATCGCGCTGATTTTTCGGGCATATTTTAAATAATGACCGACATAACTACCTGTGGTAAAAGGAGATAAAATTTTTTAAAAATTCCGATTTTCTGCCTGAGCCAGTATCAAAACTGCGCCACCTTTGGCCCATATTAATTTGCTCAAGAAAAAATTACGTAAGTACACGCTTTCATACTGCTGCGAGCACCGCTATAATTATTATTGCTGTCGAGGAAAATGTTGAATGAACTAGCTTTTGGGGAGTTTATCCAAACTTAATAGGAGTATGAAATGTCTGGAAAAATAAATTCTCGTAACCGTGCCTGTTCTTTAAACCGACGCCAGTTTCTCGGCTCCTGCTCTGCCGGTGCTGCCGGCTTAGCCGCTATTCCTTTTTTCTCCCGTTCCCTTCTCGCCCAGTCAGCCCAGCCGCTTCCCTCTGCCGACAAAACACGCCTGCGCCTGGTCTTCACTCACCGCACCCCGGACAAAGCCACCTGGCCTTATAAGGGTTTCGATTACCAGACCCGCGAAAAAGAGCTTACCGAAAAACTCCGCCAGGCCTGTCCTCATATCGACTTTTTGCCCATTACCGTCCAGAGTGCCGACGATGCCAAAAATATGCTTCAGAATGACAAGAACATCGACGGCTATCTCGTTTACATGCTCGGCTTATGGTCCTGGGCGCCTTTGGAAATTGCCGCCGCCAATCTGCCTACTATCTTTGTTGACGACCTTTACGGCGGTTCCGGCGAGTTTCTCCGGGCCTTTGCCGCCGCCCGCAGAAAAAAACTCAAAGTCATTGGCGTCTCCTCCTCACGTTTTGAGGATGTCGTCGATGCTGTTACCTGCGTCTATTGTGTCAAAATGCTCCGCTCTTCCGTCATTCTCGAAGTTGGCTCCCGACCCGACTGGTGGGGCTACCTGCCCTACCCTCTAATTGAGGAGCACTTTGGCACTAAGGTCGTTCCCATTACCTTCGACCAGCTCAACGAAGTTTACAATAAAATCGATCCCGAGCAGGCCCGCCAGTGTGCTCAGCGATGGATCGACAATGCCGAAAAAATCGTTGAGCCGACCACTGACGAAATCCGCAAATCCGCTGCCATGTACCTCGCCCTGGCCAGCCTCATGCAGCAGCATAATGCCCGTGCCGTCACCGTCAACTGCCTTGACGGCTTCTACAAAAATAAGATAACCGCCTATCCTTGCCTGGGTTTTTCTCAGTTAAACGACGACCATTGCGTCGGCGCCTGCGAAGCCGACATGAACTGCACCGTCACCATGCTTGTTATGAGTTATCTCACCAGTCATCCTGGCTTTATTTCCGATCCCGTTATTGACACCTCCAAAAACCAGATTATTTACGCCCACTGTGTCGCCCCTAAAAAAGTCTTCGGCCCCGACGGCCCAGCCAACCCTTATCACATCCGCAGCCACTCCGAAGACCGCAGTGGCGCCGCCGTCCGCTCGATTTTGCCTTTGGGTGAAATAACCACTACCATCCTCTTTAGCCCCCAAAAGCGACAGATCATCTTGCATCAGGGAAAAACCGTCGCCAACATCGACGAGGAAAAAGCCTGCCGCACTAAAATAGCTGTCGAGGTCATGGGTGACATTGACAAGCTGCTCAACTATTGGGACCAGTGGACCTGGCACCGTGTCACCTATTATGGCGACTATAAGCAGCACGTCCGCAACATCGCCACCTTGCTCGACTACGAAGTTATCGAGGAAGCGTAAAGACCGCCCCAGCGGATTTAACCTTATGCTTTTCGTCTGACTTGTCCGAGCTGTCTGACTGGTCCGACTCGTCCAATCCTTCTCCCTTTTTTACCTTCTTACTCTTCCTCAATTTTCGACTATCGATTTTCGATTCTCTCTCTCGCCGCGCCGCCTGTCCTACTCGTCCGTCAAATCAATAGTTTGTTTTTTTTCATTATGTTGGGACAGTCACCTATTTTCTGAAGTAGGAACTATGTTGATTATGTTGGGACAGTCACCTATTTTCTGAAGTAGGAACTATGTTGAACTATGTTGAGACATCCACCAGTTTTTTGAGAATTAGCAGCAATCGTAGGGCGAGAATGATAACCGTTAGGGTCGGCGCTTAGGTTGCCCGCGTCATCATGCGAAACCTGCGTACTATCTATCCCGGTATATTCCTTGGCGATATTCGGTATTATAATTACCTTTTGTTCTTCCAACTATAAAATGATAGTAGTCGGTAGGGTGGGCAACTTGTTGCCCACGCTGATATTTTAAATCATTGCGAGGAGCGCCTGCCTCGTCGGGCTCTCGTCCGACGGGCAGCGACGCGGCAATCTCTTTTACTTTAAACGTTGAACATTGAACGTTGAACGACAACCCTCTCACCTTTTTATTCTTATTTAGCTTTTTCGCCCATTGCTGCTTGGCTGTTTCGCTTTGACTGTCTCACTCAGCTCCGCGATCCGCTGCTCCAGCCGGTTTATCTGCCGCTTGATGCCGTTTCGATGAATCATCTGCCAGCCGAACACTTTTAGTAGGGTAAACATCTGCACGCAGCAGATGAAGATCACTGCGTACATAATCTGGTATTTGACCTGTTCTTCCCGGAAGAATCTCACCCCGCTGAAAATCGCCAGCCCCAGAAAAATCAAAAAGTTCACCCAGACAATCGCTATCATCGGAATCATCTTCTTGTTATAGAAGTCCCTGAACATTCCGCCCAGACTAACTTCCGCCATTATTTCGTTTTCTTCGCCGCTCATGGCTTTTCTCCTGAAATTATGGGAATTAATTTTGCCCAGGTTCGATTGCATATGTTGGGACAGTCAGTTATTTTTAATAATAATCGTTGGTGTTGGAAAAGGGGACATTGTACTTTATTTTCCTTTGTGAACTATTAAACAGTCACCTATTTATATTATCTACTTTAACGTTACCTGTTCGCTTATCCGTGGTCTTCCGACGGGCAGAGGACGAACACGACGTCCAGCCAGTTTTTCGAGTTTGCTGAGAAAGCTGTCACTTCCCAGCGGTCGTCCTATATTGGTATTCAGCCGCAGCTTTTCGACGGCAGCAGCATCTTTTGACGAATGTGCATTTCACTCCACTGGCTGGGATCATCCTTGATCTTATCCCACTTCTCAACAGTCATCCAGCCTCGGCCGAAAGGTCGGCGGGCATGTTCTCCTCCACCAGTATGAGGAAGCAGGTCCTCAGGTGGTCTTACTGGCTGGCTGGGTTGGGGCATCTCTTGCAGCCAGGTATTGTATTTCTGGTCCATGGTTTTGACTATGTTAGGATATTCTGTCGAGAGGTCGGTTCTCTCGGCTGGGTCTTTTTCAATGTTGTAAAGTCGCCAGGGTTGTTCTTTGCCATACTTGACTATCCGCCACTGTTTCCAGCGGGCTGCTTTCACTCCATGAGTGTTCCAGAATAGCGCCTCATCGGGATTCGGCGTCTTCTTTCCGAGAAGTAGCGGCAGTAAGTCCTTTCCTTCGCAATGTTCTGGAAGCTCAACTTTAGCTGCAGCCATGGCGGTTGCATAAAAGTCAAGGGTGCTTGTCATGCCGTGATATTGCTTGCCTGACGGCAGTGTACCTGGGAAGGTCAGAATCGTAGGCATTCGGTAATTGCCTTCCCACTGCATGTTCGACCCTCCTTTGCCGCCGCGATAGGGAGCTGTTCTGCAGTCTGCTCCGGGATCGCCGCCATTGTCGCTACTGAATATGATCAGCGTATCCTTTTCGATGTCTAGTTCACGCAGCTTATTCAGGATCAATCCTATTTGATCGTCCAACGCCAGGAGCACGGCACCCAGGTACTGCCGTTTCGAGTACTTTCCATCGACCGGTTTCGGGCAGAGCCTTTGTAAGTAATTCTTCGGAACCTCCCTGTGGGGAACATGCACGGCAAGCGGCGTAAAGTACAGGAAGAATGGCTTGTCGCTCTTCTTTCCGTACCGGGCAAGAAACTCTAGAACATATTGTCCTTCCACCTCAGTCAGATACGAACCGTCCACACCAATATACGAAGAGCCGCCGCCGAAATATTCATGGCCTTTAACCCGCGGCGGATGCATGCCCAGTTCGATAAAACCTCGGTCCAGCGCACCCTGGTCCCATCTTCCGATGTCCCACTTCTCCGTTCCGACGAAACCGGTTACATAGCCGGCTTTGCCTAGTGCCTCAGCCATGGTCGGCTTGTCTTCGGGAATCGATACGCCTCGCGATAGGTCGTATTTTCCGAACCGCTGGGGATACATACCCATCATCAATCCGCAGCGACTTGGGCTGCAGGGAACGCTGATAGTATAGGCGTTACTTAGTTGCACTCCACTTGTCGCCAACAAATCGATATTCGGTGTAGAAAAATCCGAACACCCATACACCCCGACATCTCCCAAGGCGAGGTCGTCCACGTAAATGATGATAATATTGGGTTTGTGTGTGGGAACAGATCCACTTCTTGTTGTCGCCAGAGAAGGCAGCATCGCCACACCTAATGCACCAGCTCCTGCACTTGCGAGCTTCAAAAAATGTCTTCTTTCCATTCCTCTCCCTGTCGATGGTTTTCTTTAAATGCCCGGGACTGGATTCGAACCAGCACGAGATTGCTCTCACCAGCCCCTCAAGCTGGCGCGTCTGCCAATTCCGCCACCCGGGCGAAATTTCCCCCTTTTTATCGATCAGACTTTTCCGATAACCAGCACCGCGTTATGCCCGCCGAACCCGAACGAATTGCTCATCGCGTAATCGATCCGCGCCTCGCGCGCCTCTAGCGGCGTGTAATCCAGATCGCATTTGGGATCGGGGTTATCCAGATTGATGGTCGGCGGGACTACCGAATGTTGCATCGCCAGTGCCGTTATCACCAGTTCCACCCCGCCGCTCGCCCCCAACAGATGACCCAGATGGCTCTTGGTGCTGCTGATCGGCACATTTTTGGCGTAGTTGCCGAACAGGTTTTTGATTGCCGCCGTCTCGCTTACGTCGTTCAGTTCTGTTCCTGTCCCGTGGGCATTGATATAATGAACTTTTTCGCGGTCGATCCCTGCGCTTTTTATCGCCTGCAGCATCGCCTGATGCGCCCCATCGCCGTCGGGTGCTGGGGCGGTCAGGTGTAGTCCATCGCCGGTCATACCGTAGCCGAGCATTTCCGCGTATATCCGGGCCCCGCGTTTGCGGGCCAGTTCGTAGTCTTCCAGGACCACCACACCTGCACCTTCGCTCAGTACGAACCCGTCGCGGTCGCGGTCGAACGGTCGGGACGCCTTTGCCGGCTGGTCATTCCGCTGGCTCAGTGATTTCAGGGCGCAGAAGCTAGCCAGTCCCAGTCGGGTCAGCGCCGCCTCGCTGCCCCCAGTAATTATCATATCCGCCTCGTCCGACTTGATATGACGATACGCCATCCCAATCGCCGTCGCCGCCGACGCGCACGCCGTTACCGCCGCGCTATTTATCCCGTAAAGACTATAATGAATCGACACATTCGCACTCGCCGCATTCACCATCAGTTTAGGTACACAGAAAGGCGAGACTCTGCTGGGGCCGCGTTCGATGAGTTTGGTGTGTTCCTTTTCGAGTTCACTGAGGCCGCCGATGCCGGAGCCGATGATGACGCCGCAACGTCGGCGGTCGATATTATTCAAATCCAAGCCGCTGTCGTCAATGGCGTGGATGGCGGAAGCAAGGGCAAAAAGAGCAAATCGATCCTGTCGCTTGATTTCGCGTTTGTCCAGAAGCCCGCTGGGATCAAAATCAGATATCTCCCCGCCAAAACAGACCGGATACCCAGAAGTGTCAAAACTTTCAATGGTTTTTACGCCACTTTTACCGGTAACAATATTATTCCATAAACCCGTGAGGGAGTCACCCAGGGCGGTTACAACCCCCATGCCAGTAATTACCACGCGCCGATCGGCCATAACATAATCCCATGCATCATAAGAGATAAATTTACCCAAAAATAACCCAAGCCCAAGCCGCTAATCCAGAAGAAAACGTGGCCCACACCCACCCTGCCAATCCAGATAATATCGACCGTTGAAAAAACTACGGTATGAAAACACCGGAAAATTCGCTAAAAAATTATATATTCAATTACCAGTGATTATCTAAGAAACAAAATACCCGGATCGGCGCAGGAAGACCCGACTGCACCGTACAAAGGCGGCGAAAAGAGAATTACTCGGAGGCATCTTTCTTACCGCTGCCAGTGCCGGCGTTTTTTTCGATATAATCAATGGCCTGGCCGACGGTTTGGATTTTTTCGGCTTCCTCGTCGGGAATACTCATGTCAAACTCATCCTCAAATTCCATTACCAACTCGACGGTATCCAGACTGTCAGCGTTGAGGTCGTTGACAAAAGAAGTTTGACGGGAGATTTCCGCCTGATCGACTCCCAACTGCTCCGCAACAATGGCCTTAACCTTGGCTTCAATATCTTCGGGCACCGCAAAACCTCCTTGCGTAAAAGCATAAACAATCCGGCTGGATAGACCCACTATCTACCCGATAACCTGCAAAACCGCCCATAATCACAATTTATAAGCTGGGCGGGGGTAATATAACAGCAGTCAAAATGGTATTCAAGAGTTTTTATTGCAATATTAATATTGTGGTAAGGGCAGGTTAGAAGGCCAGTTTCGATAAAAAAACCGTAAAAGCTCGCAATTTGGCAATAAGTAGTTGTATCACAAGGAGATACAAAAAGGCGGGGCAGGAGGCGGTGTTATATAAGTTAATCAATATCAGGTACTTACACAGATCGGGTGGTTTTGTAAATTTGGTACAAATCGGCCTGTTGGGCCGAATCGAAGAGTCGAGAGTTTATCGCATAAAGGCCACCGGCATATTCATGAGGTGCGGGCAGTAAATACTTATTTATCCCGCCAAGCACGCCAAGAAAATTAATAATTGTCCGCAGATTGCTCAGATGACGCAGATTTAGAAACAATATATTAGACAGGATTAACAAGATCTCAGGTAACACAGAGATTTTTATCGACCACGGATTTCACTGATTACACGGATTAGGATAAAAGACAAAGATATTTATATATTTAGATTATTTAGATAATTATACACCACTAAGGTCACGAAGAAGCACGAAGTTAAGAGAAGAGATTATTATCCGCAGATGACCCAGATGAACGCAGATTAAAGAATCGAGGAACATTGTTTCGCTGACGAAACTTGCCGATAACAAAGGAACATTTGACGCCGGGCTAAGATAAAAAGCTTATCACCACGAAGAAAATATAGAGGTGAGTGATTATACCTGAAATCGACATCCGCCCCGGCGGAGAGCGAATACTTATTTATCCCGCAAAGGCGCAAAGGCGCAAAGGAAAAGATAAGATTTACGACATGATTAACAGGATTAACAAGATTTAATATAACTTTATAGATAAAGAAGATTGAGCGGGAGATTGCTCGGCAGGCGTTCTGCGGCAGGAGCTTTTTCCCGAAGCGAGCTTCGTCCAAAGCTTCTGCCTGGCCCGCGAAGGCCGGCGGCCTTCTTTAATAAGCCGAGCAATCAAAATAACACCGATAACATAAGAAAGTGGGAAGGCGGCGCTGCGCGAGATAGTAAAAGAAAAGTGAGAAGGTGGGAAAGTAAGAAGGTGGGAAAGTGGGAAGGTAAGAAGGTAAGAAGGCATAAAAATGGGCGAGATTCGATTAAAAACGCAAAAATTTTTCTTAAAAAGAGCGAATTTTCGAAAAGGAACAAACGAAAAGTCAGGGAAATAGCAGATTTTGGGCAGGACACTTTCCCAGTTGGCTGATGGGCCTATCCGGCAGGGGGCAATATTATCAGCCAGGGATTCGCCCACCGGGCGGGTGGGCAGAGTAATATATATGCCTCTATGACGGGCTTGACAGGCTGACGCGGGTCAATTATCGTGGTAATACAATTTCAGGTAAGATGGGCAACTTGTTGCCCACGCGGTCAATTGTATGTTCCATTACGGTTTGCCATGAATAGATCCAAGTATAAAAAAGTATTCCTTGCGGTTGTTATTATTTGGACAATCGGCAAAACTGCAGGTTACATTTTCATGATACCTCACCCCTGGGGCCCGCAGATAGTCGGTTTTTTGCCTGACCAAGACAAGATTGTTTTCCAGTCCAGAGTAATTGGCCGGGAAACCGACGATCGTCTGACTTGGATTACTTCCGACGGCCGACGGAAAGATTATTGGGTCGATCGGATTCACGCTGGCTTTGATTATGTGGTTATAAAATTAAACGATAACGGCAGCGGCATATGGATCGAATCCGATGGTAAAGTAGCCGCTTCCCTGGACTTAATAACGGGTGAATTCCGCTGCGAGCAGGAACCACAATTTTCCTGGGCAAAATTCTCGACAGGTAAAACTATCGCCGAAGGCCAAACCACCACGGTTTTAAATTTATTCCTCCCATGGTGATTTAGATAATCTGGCTTGCAAAAAAATGAAGTTCAAGAAAAAGTATATTATCATAATATTGGTATTGGTTGGCCTCATATATTTTCTTGATGTTTTTGGAGATATTCAGATTTATAATGCTCGTATAACGAGCGTATATCAGTTCTTATTTTTCTGCATAATAAATAATGATGGGAAATTTCCTGAATCAGAAGAAGGTTTAATTAAAAAAGGAATATTACGTAAAAAGGTAACCCCGAAAGGTATAATATACGAATGGACTGATAAGCCCGATGAAATTGTTCACGATTGGTACGAAATGACAAAGCCGGGTGAATTTAAGATCGCTTACGGTATCAATATCAATGATATAAAATTAGTCAATGAAAAATTATTTGGTTTTATACCGTTGGGAGATCTTGGCAAAAGACTATATAGTAAAGAGGATAATATAGATATTTTTCTTATTGCTGGTCCAAAAGATAGTTGGATGCATTCATATATAGACAGAGGTTATTCGCTTTATTTGTATGATCTTATGCTTGAAGTAAGACAAAAAGCCAAAACTAAGAATCAGCAACCTGTTCCGGAAAATAAGTAAATTGTACAGCCACAATCTGTTCAATGAATATACCGCCATCGACGGTTTGCAGGCCACGCAAAATACTGGTGACTATGGGGCTGTTGGAAAAGAATAAATTGGTGCGAAGAATCGCGCAATACATTGCTTTAAGAAGTTCAATGTTTCCCGCCGGGACGGGATTTAAAGTTCAACGTTAAAGGAGATTGCTTCGACTGCGCTCGCGACGATTTCAAAATAAAGCAACCCGCCGACACGCCACCGCCTGCGGCGGAGAGAGTTGAACCCGTCTTCGCCAGGGGCTTCGACGTGGCAGGCAGTAGAAAGTTGATAGTAAACTACCACCGAGCAAGCTCGGTGGCTTTTAGACCAGCAGCTTGCTGGCTACTTACGCTGCCAGCAAACTGCTATTAGTGGGCTGGCCGCCCCCTAAAAACCCCTGCTTGGCAGGATGCCCTTCACCCCACAAGCAAGCTTGTGGGCTCTCTGGCATAATTTGTAGAAAGATTAAGAAGGTGAGAAAAGTGCGAAAATTGCGAAAGAGAAGAGAAGAGGGGGCCGACGAGGCGACGGAAAGCATTTGAGCAGGTGAATGAGGAAGAAAGAGGAAGAGGGAGGAAATCATAAGAAAAATAAGGAGAACCCCCGCCAGTGGCGGGGGCTAACAGTTTAAGGAGAAATGCAATGAGCGGCGAAGAAATCGAAAAAATGGCGGAAGACAGCCTGGGCACAATGTTCCGGGATTTCTATAACAAAAAGATGATTCCAATAATAGCAATGGCCTGGCTGCACTTTATTATCTTTCTGGGGCTGGCGATATTCAGCGGGATTAGATTCTTCCGGGAAGAGCAGGTCAAATACCAGATTATGTACGCAGTGATCTTCATCTGCTGCGTGCAAATGTTCGTGCTGATGAAGGTGTTTGCCTGGCAGATGATTCACCGAAACGGCATCAAACGGCAGATAAACCGGCTGGAGCAGCGGATCGCGGAAATGGATGAGAGCCGGAAAAATAAATAAATTAGCCCAAAGCAAGAGATAAGATTATTAGACAAGATTTACATGTTAACAAGATTTTTATAAACAGGAACCGCGTGGGCAATAAATTGCCCACCCTACTATAAAGTACTTTCGTACTTTATTCTTACGCAGCATTAACCTTTTGATAGTGAATGTCTAAAGGTTTTTCAAGAGGATGTTGGCTGGTGATTTTGCAATATCGTCGGCAAAGGTGCTCAAACAGGCGGAAAGTTTCTCCAGCGCGCTGGTTTTCTCCAGGGGTAAATCATAATTGCCTCTTTGCTCAAGCGATTCAACCACATATTTTACGGTAATTATTCCGACATCAACCGCCGGCTGATACGCAACATCCCTGCCGTCGTTTATTTTGACCTCAGAAAGAATACCTGATCCAACTAATTCGAAGAGAATCTGGCGGACCAGACGAATGGGAATTTCAAGTTTGCGTGAGATATTCTCCGCGTCCCATGGTTGCTGTGCTTTACAAAAGCTCATTACCAGCAGATGGGTTATCAGCAGGGAGAGCAATTTTTTAAAAGAATAGCTGGCTGATAAGCAATCCTGTTCAAATTCGTAAGTCTCGACGTTTTGATGAGCAAAGGAAAGCTCCGCACCAAATAAGACTATCAACCAACTTAACTGCAGCCAGAGGAGAAAAAGGGGCAAGGCGGCGAAACTGCCATAAATAGCACCATATTTGGCGGCACCAATTTGAAAATTGATATAAATCCACTGGGCTATTTGAAAGATTGTTCCGGCAACAACACCACCCAAAATAGCGGATCTTAATTTAACCTTGGTATTCGGCATAAAAATGAAAACAAACGTAAACATAAACCAAATAGTGCCATAAGGCAGAAGTTTTAATAAAAACAGTATCAAGGGACCAATGGCGTTAAAGACAGAAAATTGCTGAATTACCACTCGCACCTGACTGCTTATGACAACGGTAGCACTGCCGGCTATAATTAAAAGAAATGGGCATAGTAAAATCATGGAAAGATAATCACTGAATTTTCTTGCGATACTCCTGGGGATTTTTACGCCCCAGATATCATTAAAAGAATTCTCAATATTGCTCAGCACCTTTATAATGGCCCAAAACAGAAAAACAACCCCCACCCCGGCAATAAAACCACCACTGGCATTTTCCAGCAGAGAATTGGCAAAATCTATAACTTTTTTAGCAGCCTCCTCCTGGCCCTGCATCTTTTGCAACAGCTCGGTTTCAACGCGTTTCTCCAGGCCAAATCCCTTGGCTATTCCAAACATCATCGCAATTACCGGAACAACAGAAAGCAGGGTATAAAAAGTCAGGGCTGATGCTCTAAATTTACATTTGTCCTCCGCAAAGCCACGAACGGCAAGAACAATAATCCTTAGCTGTTTAAGGAAAAAGGATTTACGGCGGGGATAGTTTTTTAAGCGGATTCGCCAAATATCGATTTTAAGAAAATTAATAATTTTAGATAACATGGCACGTTTTTCCTTCATCTAACCCAGAGTACTTTCGTACTTTTTTCTTGAGTAACATTAGCCCTAATGAACCGACAGCCCAGATTAGTTGGTAAAAATCCAAAATCACAGTTAAGTATATGTCTTTTTCCAGAAACTTGCAACAATCATTATAAGGCAGGGAGGGGCAAGTTAGGCCTTGCAAATAATTATTATCTTGATGTAAAATTAATTAAACGAGGCCAAAAAATGTACCGGATACTCATAATTTTCCTATTGCTTGTCGTTGCTGTGGTTGCGGGTGGTTGCTGCCGCAGCGGCGACCTAAGCTATGAGAACCGTTTTTACCGGCTGACGCTCGATGGTATGACAGGATCGATTAAATCCATCGAAAAGAAGGGTAAAAACCTGATTTACACTGATGAATCGGCTAGGGCGCTGTTCAACATCCGCTTGCGGGACGCTGCCCGGCAGGGGGAAATCCACGAATTCAACGCAGGACAGGCACAAAAACGCAAAATAGTAAAAAAGGGCAATCTGATTAAAATGACCTATAGTCAGTTCGAAGAGGCTAATCTTCAGGTTACCGTTACCGTGAGGATGGCAAAGAATTCGCCCTTTATGCGCTGGAACCTGAGTGTTGACAATGAAACTCCTTTTACCATCGATCATATTGATTTTCCCGATGTGGTGGTTCCCAACGATTTAATCGGCACAGGAGGCAGCGGGCGGATTTTCTGGCCCGCTCAGGAAGGCTGTCTGGTCGAAGATATCAGAATCAGGGAAGAAAGCCCCTGGATGAAATATCGGCCGGTCGAATACCCCTACATGGGCTGGGGCGGTCTTTACCCGTCCTCGGCACAAATGCAGTACATGGCGTATTATAACAATAACGGCGGGCTTTACCTGGCGGCACATGACGAACAAAACAATCCCAAGGGAATTGAATTCCACCGCGTCAGCAAAGAGGGTATCAAGCTGGACTTCCGTTTATTTCCAGGCGGGGCAGGCAAAGGCAAATACAAAATGCCCTACGATATGGTGATGGGAGTGTTCGACGGCGACTGGTACGACGCCTCGGCGATCTACCGCGATTGGCGTGATGGTTCAAAAATGGCTATGCCACCTAAAATTAAAGACAATAAAATGCTGCCGGACTGGTATTTCGAATCGCCGGTGGTGATTACCTATCCCGTGCGCGGTCACAAAGACATGGGGGACCAGACACCCAACGAATTGTTCCCCTACACCAATGCCTTAAAATATATTGACAAATACAGCCGGGAGTTTGACAGCAAGATCATGGCATTGCTGATGCACTGGGAAGGTACGGCTCCCTGGGCGCCGCCATATGTCTGGCCTCCGTTCGGCGGAGAACAGAAATACCTGGATTTTGTTGAAGTTCTTCACCAAAAAGGAAACCTTGTGGGACTATATGCCAGCGGTATCGGCTACACTTTGCAGAGCAATACCGACCCCAATTACAACATGGAGAAAGAGTACAAGGAAAAGCATCTGGAAAAGGTGATGAAGGTGGCTCCCGACGGGACATTGGCGACCAATGGGATGTGCGCCGGTCCCCACGCCCAGCGGATCGGCTACGATATGTGTCCGGCAAATGAGTTTGTTAAAGAAGTCGTGGTGGACCAGATCAGCAAAATTGTGGGCAGTAAAACCGATTATATTCAGTATTTTGACCAGAACCTGGGCGGTAGTTGCTACGCCTGTTACGGAACAGCACACGGCCATGCGTACGGGCCGGGAGCGTGGCAAAACGCGGCGATGCATGATATTTTCAAAGGGATGCAGACGATTTTGGCAAAGGCCGGCTACAAACCGATTGTCGGCTGCGAGGCGGCAGCGGCGGAAGGCAATATGCCGTACCTGTTTTTCAACGATGCCAGAGCGAACCTCAATTTATTTGTGGGAATACCGGTGCCGGCTTACGCGTTTGTCAATCAC
>Ga0068714_10001767_pt1 | contig 30004 bp, 31 predicted proteins | sample MTBNYHSulfiMetaG_FD_62988 | JGI IMG/M metagenome (GOLD analysis project Ga0068714, IMG submission 62988) | Enrichment culture microbial communities from rom New York Harbor, USA that are MTBE-degrading - MTBE-NYH (New York Harbor Sulfidogenic)... | ecosystem: Environmental > Aquatic > Marine >...
TCATCGACAAGTGGCAGAGCATCGTTAATACTTTGGCCGATATGATCAATGTCCCTGCCGCCTTGATTATGAAGGTTGAGCCGCCTTACATCGAAGTCTTTCGCTCAAGTGAAACAAACAACAACCCTTATAAAGTAGGAGATAAAGATCATTTGGCAGGTCTTTATTGTGAAAGGGTGATGAAGACAAGAAATGAACTCTTGGTTCCAAATGCCCTGAAAGATGAAAATTGGAATAAGAATCCAGATATCAAGTTAGGAATGATTTCGTATCTTGGATTTCCCATTCTTTGGCCTACAGGGGAGATTTTTGGTACAATCTGCGTACTTGATTCAAAAGAGAACCGTTATGGAGAAGTTTATAAGAAACTTCTCTTTCAGTCCAAGGAGCTTGTCGATGCTCAACTTGATTTAATTTATCAAAACACTAGACTTGAGAATACGGCCAGGGAATTGGAAAAAAGCTTGAATGAAATAAAAGTATTGCATGGATTTTTATCAATATGCTCCTATTGTAAAAAGATTCGTGATGATAAAGGGCATTGGAGTAACATAGAGACTTATATCCGTGACCGTTCTGAAGTTGAGTTTTCCCATGGGATATGTCCAGAATGTTCAAAAAAGGTTTACTCTGATTTAGAAAATAAAAGCAGCAACTCCACTTAGCATGGGCTAAAAGATTAACATCCAAATGCTATAGGCTATCATACCTATTTTAACATTAACCGTTATACGCTCTTTCATGAAATCTTCAATCTTGGATATCGTTTAACCCTTACTCTCCGTAAGGTGTAACGGAACAGACTCAAACCACCAAATATCGGTAAACCTTCTATAGAACTCTGATTAGAAAAAATCATACCAGCTTGGGCGGTAAGTTTTCTTGCCCTTCAACTTTTAGGCCAGGGACGATCATCATCGTGGCGGTTCCGTGGCCTAAGACGTTTCCTTTGACATCATGAATCGTAGCATCTCCTAAAGCCAACGTTTTCCCTATCTTGATGCACCGACCTTTCGCCACCAGCTTGCCCTTCTGAACCGGAGCAAGAAAATTCACCTTTATCTCAACGGTAGTAAGTCCCATTCCATCCTTCACTTGGGGGAAGACTGCCCAAAAGGTTGCTGCATCCATAATCGAAGCGATGGCCCCTCCATGGACATAACCAAAGGGCTGAAGGTGTTTCTCTCCCAGTTCAACTTCCAAAACGGAAGTCCCCCATTCGAGGTCCTTGATCTTCATTGAAAGGAGTGAGAAATATGGACTTTGGTTTACAACATTTGATATGGCCTCTGTATATCTCGGGTTTAACTGAAACTCAGACATTGCAATCTCTCCTTTCAACAATGGAATAACATGATTAAACGGCTCGAAGGGCATCTACGATAATCATTCTCGATGCCCGGATCGCTGGAAGCACACCACCCACAAAACCCATGATCAAGGCAAATGCCATTCCCATATAGATGATCTGGAAGTTCAGAGAAAAGTTGAATGCGAGTTCAGAAAAAGTCTGGAAGTTCATGGTCGATATCGTGATGAGTTGCATGAAAGACGCAAAGAAGAGGCCCATGACCCCACCCAAAAAGCCAAGGAGTAACGACTCCAGGAGAAACGCAATCAGGATATCCCTCCTTTTAAATCCCAGGGCGCGGAGTGTCCCAATTTCGGCTATCCGGTTCGCCACAGCAGAATACATGGTAATCATCGCACCGATGACCGCTCCGAGGGAAAAAATGACGGTAAGAGAGATTCCTAAAATTCGAAGAAACTTTGCCATGACCTCAGATTGGTCTGCATAATATTTTGTTTCCCGCTTCACTTCTAAGGTCAGGCGTGGGTCTCCCTCGATGCGTGATTTAACATTCTCAAACTCTGAGGAATCCCATAACTTAAAAATAACGGAGGAGTAAGCAGACCGCCGAAAAGCTTGCATAAACTGGTCTCCATCTCCCCAAATCTCAGAACTGAAACCTGTGCTCCCAGCATCAAAGATTCCTACAATTCTCCAATCACGCATCCCGCAGCAGAGCTTTTCATTGATCCCGATATTCTTGAACTTTCGAGCGATGCTTGTCCCCACGATGATTTCTGTTGAGCCCATTCTTGGAAGTCGTCCCTCCACCAGTCTGACCTGGGGCCGCAGGAATAGAGAATTTTCGTCAATACCGCGGAGGACCACATTGGAAGGCTTGTCGCTCCCCTTTTTGGTTAGGGCAACCAACAGCACTGCTTCCCTGGAAAAAAGTTTTTGGCCTCTCGGACCTATGGCAATTTCAGGAAATGTCTCCAGGATGGAAGCCTGCTGCCTGGTCACACCGCTCACCACCTCAGAGTTAGAACCTTTACGAAGGAACACGGCATTATCAAAAGAACCTGTCTCAGTGAGGGTCTTCTGAAGTCCTTCTGCAAGCATCAAGATGGAAGCAAAGACAAAAACCACCAGGGCCATTCCTGAGACTGTCAGAATCGTTGTCAGTCTCCGAGTCCAGAGGTTACGGAAATTGTAGGCAAGAGGGATCGCCATCAGCCAATCCTCCTGAGGCCGTCTGCAATCCTAATTTTGATAGCCCGCCGGGTTGGGATGATGGCGGAGACAAATGCGATGATCAATGCAGCAGCCAAGTTAAGATAGAGAGTTTCTCTGCCAATATTAAATACAGGGAAGTATGCCCCCAATTCATGACTGATCACCTTTGTTGCGGGAAAAGTGAGGATACCTCCCAACAGGCAACCCAAGATCGTGATCACCAGGGACTCTCCGAAGATGAGAGCCGTGATATGCCCGCCTCCAAATCCAAGGGTTTTTAAAATGGCATACTCCCCAATTCTTTCCCGGGTGGTCATCGCCATCGTATTCGCCACCACTGCCATGATGATGAAAATGACTACAAAAGAGACGATCTGAATCGCTGCCACAATCGCTCCACTCATGGCGACAAAGCCCTGTTGGAAAGCCTTTTCTGTCTCGGTTAGGGTCTCTGCCAGAGAATTTTTAAAGAGTTGATCGATGGCCACGGTAACATCACCTGACAGCTCTGGTCGGTTCACGCCGATAATATAGTAACCGACCTGGTCGGCCCAGCCGGGAAGAGCCTTCTTCGAGATTTCGTTGAGGTAATCCCAATGAAAGAAAAACTGACTCTCATCCGTATCCTTATCCCTCCCCCGATAAATTCCACGAACCACAAAATCCCAGTTTCCCAGGAAGATGGTCCCCTTGAGGGTAACGAGATCACCGATCTTCCATTTGAATCTTTCAGCCAGCTTTCTCCCTACGACACAACCCTTTTGTTCTTTTAAAAAGGTTTCCCTTTCATTTTGGGGAAGGATAAATTCAGGATAGAGTTCAAGAAAGCTTTTGGGTTCTACAGCAAAGTTAGCAAAGAAGTTTTTCTCGTCACCATAAACACCCCCAAACCAGGTCCCATAGGAGACGGTCTTTACGCCGGTTACCTGTTGGATCTTATCTTTATAAAAATGAGGAAGCGGAAAAATGATGGACACCGAATTCCGGGTGACGAGGCGTGTGGCAGAGGAGGCCTCCACCCCTGCATACCAGGCGCTGATCAGGGTACGAAGGAGACCGAAGGCGAGGATGGCGATGGTGATGCCCAGGAGGGTGAGGCCTGTGCGAAGTTTATTTCGAAAAGCATTCCTAAAGAGGACTTTGAGAATGAGCATTGTTTAAAAAACCTTTTTCGAGGTGCCTGAGAACCTGAGCCCTCTTTGCCGCCCGTGGGTCATGGGTTACCATGATGATGGTCTTTTTCAGCTCCGCATTGAGTCTCTCCATCAGGTTCAGAACTTCCTCAGCAGAAATTCGATCCAGATCACCTGTGGGCTCGTCTGCTACCAGAATGGTCGGATCGGTGACAATAGCACGAGCGATGGCCACTCGTTGTTGTTCCCCTCCTGAAAGTTCTTTGGGATAATGGTCCATTCGATGAGAAAGATTGACCAGCCGGAGGGCCATTTCCACATGCTCCCTGCACTCTTTCTTGGAAAGTCCTGTCAAATTCAAAGGAAGTTCCACATTCTCAAAGGCTGTAAGAACTGGAATTAAATTGTAGAACTGGAAGATGAAACCCACATTTGTGGCGCGCCACTGGGCGAGCTCTGTTTCGGAAAGTAAAGTAATATCAATACCCCCTATTCTGATCGTACCACTGTCTGCCTTATCAATCCCAGCAATCAGGTTGAGGAGTGTGCTTTTGCCTGAACCGGAAGGACCCATGAGTACCAAAAACTCGACTTCGTCGATATCAAAAGTGATATCGTGCAACACGGGTACGACTTGCGTCCCCCGGCGATAGGACTTGTTTATATTTCTTATCTCCACAATGGGTTTGTTCTCTTCCATTATTTTTCAGCAATCTTGATCCTGGATCCGTTTCTCAATCTCTTGGGAGGTTTGTCTACTACCTTATCCCCTGCTTTGGCTCCTTCCAGAATTTCGACCATTTCCCCAAATGGCTCTCCGAGCGTAACGGATGTCTCTACCACCCTGTCCCCCTCGATGAGGAATAGGGTTTTCTTTCCATTTTGATTGATCACTGCTGATTTCAATACGGCTGTCCGGGGTTTCTCCTCTTCTTGTTTCAATGCCCGGGAGAGAAAAGAGACCTTTGCCCTCATTTCGGGCAGGACACGCGAATCTTTATCAATAAAACGGATTTTCACCATAATGGTCGCTTTGGCTCGGTCCGCTGTCGGGACGATCGCATGGACTTCTCCACGGAAACGGGAATCCGGTAGGGCATCGAGTTGAATCTCGCAAGGCTGATTGACCTTCACCAGGGCAAGGTTAGTCTCTGACACATCAGCCTCCACCTGTAAAGATCTCAAGTCAGCGATGGTGACGACGGCTGCTTTTGCATTGGCAGCCGCTCCCAGAGGGGTTACGATGTCACCGATGTCTGCACTTTTTGTTAATACGACCGCATCGAAGGGGGCCTTGATCAAGGTATATTCGATGGCTACATGGGTTGCTCGAAGGGCTGCGGTGCTGGCAATGACAACTGCTTCTGCCGCTGCTACTGAAGCCTGTGTCCTTAAATAACGGGCCTCGGAAGTGTCATATTGGGACCTTGATATCACTCCCTTTGCAATGAGCTGTTTATCCCGATTGAACATCAGGGAGGCTTCTTCCAATTCCGCCTTGGCCCCTTTTAGATTGGCCTGTGCGACCTTCAGGTTTGCTTCTGCCTGATCACGGGCTGCAATGGCATCTTCGTTTTCCAAGCGGGCGATCACCTGTCCTTCTTTTACTCGACTCCCCTCTTCCACCATCAGCGAAACGAGCCGACCTGTCACTTTTGAGGCCACAGCGGCTTTTCGCTGGGCCACAACATAACCACTTGCATTTAACTGTGAAAGGGTCTGGGAAGGATAGATCTGGGAGATGGTTGCTGTCTCCACTGGAACAGAGGGTGAAATAAACCCGCTGAAGTACAGAAACCCTGCAATACCGATGAGCAGGATGATCACTGTCCAATAGATAAGTTTTTTACGCTTGGCCGGCCGAAAGGTTTTGACTGATTTATCAATCTTCAGTTTTGAAAGGTCTTCCTTTTCCATATTTTTGTGGTCTTCCTATGGTATATCATAATATTTATCGAACCTCACCTATTTGTCAAATTATTATTAAGAAAAAGAAATCCTTTAGAAAGGTTCAAAAGCCAAATTGACAACTTATCTTGATTGGTGTTAGTCTCTCTACACATTGGAAAACAACACAAGAAAAGTAACGAAATACCATTCTTAGGACCATTGTTGAGCAATCGTTTCTTCTAAAACTAATTTGATGGAATAGTGCTATGAAAAATATTCTTGTCATTGGATCGGCAGGTCAGATCGGTTCCGAGCTAACTCCTGAGCTTCGTAAAAGATATGGCAATTTCCAGGTCGTTGCAGGGATTCATAAGACCAAGCCTTCAAAGGAGTTGCTGGAGTCGGGGCCTGTGGAAATGGTTGATGTCACGGATAGAGAGCATCTCTCTCCAGTCGTCAGGAAATACAAGATCGACACGATATACAACCTGGCAGCGCTGCTTTCGGTTGTTGGAGAAGCAAGGCCCCTGGAAGCTTGGCATGTGGGTATGAATGGCCTCCTAAATGTCTTGGAGGTCTCCCGTGAATATCGATGTGCGGTTTTTACGCCAAGTTCCATAGGGGCTTTCGGGCTCTCCACCCCCTTAGACAACACTCCCCAGGATACGATCCAGAGGCCTCAAACGATGTATGGGGTGACGAAAGTGGCTGGTGAGCTCTTGAGTGACTATTATTTCAAACGATTTGGTGTGGACACTCGAAGCGTGCGCTATCCGGGAATTATCTCAAATGTGACCCCCCCAGGGGGTGGAACAACAGATTACGCGGTCGAAATCTTTTATGCTGCAGTCAAAGAAAAGAAGTTTACCTGTCCTATAGGTCCAAGAACTTTTCTGGATATGATGTATATGCCCGATGCCCTTGAAGCAGCCATCCAGCTCATGGAGGCAGATCCTTCCAGATTGAAACACCGAAACTCGTTCAATGTTACAGCGATGAGTTTCTGTCCCGAAATGATCGCGGAGGAAATTAGAAGACATATCCCTGACTTTGGGATAAGTTACGAGATAGATTCAATTAAGCAGTGCATCGCTGACTCATGGCCAAACAAAATGGATGATTCCTGTGCGCGAGAGGAGTGGAACTGGAATCCGAAATATGACCTGCCGATGATGACTGAAGACATGCTGGGGGTCATCAAAAAAAAGCACGAATCGGGATTCCTCTAAAAAGGGATTGGTCCGAGGCGAAACTGAATCCAATCTTTTTGGACGATTTCCTCGTTTCGTGATATCTCTATTACAAGAAGGAGAGACCCTCTATGGCTGAAAAGATTTTAGAAAAGATCAAAAACGAGCTGGAGGATATTCGAAAAGCCGGTCTGTATAAAGAAGAACGCATCATCCTGACTCCGCAATCCTCTTATATAAAAGTCAAGCAGGGCCGAGTGATTAATTTCTGTGCGAACAACTATTTGGGCTTAGCCAATGATGCAAGGCTTATCAAGGCAGGACACGTAGGTCTGGACAGTTATGGATTTGGGATGGCGAGTGTCCGTTTTATCTGTGGAACTCTTGATATTCACAAAGAACTCGAATCAAAGATTGCGAAATATCTTGGAATGGAGGATGCTATTCTCTACTCTTCCTGTTTCGATGCCAACGGAGGACTTTTTGAAACCCTTTTGGACGAAGAAGATGCCATCATATCCGACGCCCTCAATCATGCTTCCATCATCGACGGGATAAGGCTTTGTAAGGCCAAAAGGTATCGATATCAGAACAACGATATGAATGACCTTGAAGTCCAACTTCAGCAGGCCGATAAAGAGGGCGCCCGAATAAAAATGATTGCCACGGATGGTGTTTTCTCCATGGACGGGATCATCGCCAATCTCAAAGATATCTGTGACCTCGCTCAAAAATATGATGCCTGGGTCATGGTGGACGATTCCCATGCCACAGGCTTTGTTGGAAAAACTGGAAGAGGGTCTCATGAATATAATGGGGTATGGGGGCGTGTAGATATCATTACGTCGACGCTCGGAAAGGCAATGGGAGGTGCCTCTGGGGGATTTACGGCGTCCCGGAAGAAAATCGTGGAGTTGTTGCGCCAGCGGAGTCGTCCATATTTATTCAGCAATAGCCTTGCACCGGTCATCGTATATACCAGTTTGAAGGTACTGGAGATACTGAGTGGGGGCACAGAATTGCGAGACCGCCTTGAAGAGAACTGTGTCATGTTCCGGAGAGAAATCGAGAAGGCAGGGTTTAAAACTGTAGGCAGTGGCCATCCAATTATTCCGATCATGCTTGGAGATGCCAAATTAGCCGCAGACATGGCAAAGGATATGCTGGACGAAGGGGTTTACGTCATTGGCTTCAGCTACCCTGTTGTTCCTAAAGGGCAAGCGAGAATTAGAACTCAAATGAGCGCTGGTCATACGGAAGATGACATCCTTAAAGCAATTCAGGGGTTCAAGAAAGTAGGACGCAAGCACAATGTGATCCTGAAACAATGATGTTTCAAACCCCTATTGGCATTTCATCGTCAACCGATCATCACTTTTTTATTAAAGGAGAAGGTGTTATGAAGGATAATCCTGAACTGCAAATGAATGACGACATCAGTACATACTCACCCAAGGGAAGACGAAACGGATATGGTAACAGCAAATTCTCCCAAATTCTATTGGTAGCTCTCCTCATCTTGATTTTTGCTGGAGGTATTTTTTATTTCCTCAGCAAACACTCCACCGACGGCAGGGCGAGCCTTTTGCAGTTAAAAGTGGCCGCTTTGGAGCAAAGGGTCATAGAGCTTGAAAAACAATTTGCGGAGCTTCATGGAAAACCCAACGCTTTGGGAACAGACTCAACCCCAACCCTTCTTCAGCGGCTGGATGCCCTTACCCAGAAGATAGAGGCAATGGAAAAACAAAAACAGCCGATAGCCGGATCAAAAGCAAAGCCTTCTGCTCTTTCAAAACCGGTAGCCTCGGCCAAAAAACAATACCATAAAGTTCGGAAAGGAGAAACTCTCTTCCAGATCAGCAAGAAATACAAGATCAGTTTGGAGGAACTTAGAAAGCTGAACAACCTGTCTGCGGATAAACCCCTCCGGATCGGGCAAAAGCTCCTGGTTTCAATTGACTAAAACAATGGATGGCCGTGAAGAGACGTGAAGCTTGAAATTCTGTTTATCTCTGAGGAAACTTTTCCCTTATAACCAAACTTAGTAGATCGAGATGGTCTTCGATATAGGCGTCGTTTCGAATGTCCCTATTCTTGTAGGCGATGAATTTGATGCCCGATGATTCGGCTGTTTGTTGATCTACGTCAGAATCTCCCACAAAAACAGCCTCCTCTTTATTCAGATGAAGTTCCTGTATAATCTTTTCAATCGACTCAGGGTGAGGTTTAGGATTTTTGACATCAAGGGCCGTCACCACCATTTCAAAATAAGGCCAGAGGTTAAATCTCTCCATGATATATTTCATCGAAGTCGTCCGGTTGGTGTTAATGGCCCGGAGGATCCCTTTCTCTCTTAGACTCTCCAATGCCTGAAGCAAATGGGGTTCCATCTTTAAATACATAACGTAATTTTTTAAATCGACCTGTTTTTCTTTTAAAATTTCTAACGCCTTCTTTTCCAAATCATTTTCTTTCCCAAAAATGAAATGGAGCGCTTCAAAGACGGTATGCGTGTGAACGTATTGCATCTCTTCTTCTCTCAAAGGACCTCTCCCCACCAAGGCACAGAGATCATTATATAATTTTGTGTTGGCTTCGAGCGAGTCGAAGAGAACTCCATCACAGTCATAAACTACACAACGTATTTTCCAATCAGCCTTTGGGTTTTCCATAACGATTTACAAAATCACTTCCTCGCCGACGAGAACCACTCCCTTTCTCATTTTCCCATTCATGTAGTGAAAAACCTTGGCTTCATCATTTCTCTGAATCAGGTAGAGACAATCGTGGGTCTGCTCAATTTTCAAGACCCATTCCAGTGGATACCCCAGAAGCATCCCAATCAGCAACCGGTTAACAACGCGATGGCCGACGATCAGAACCTCCTCGCCTTCATGATTTCGAAGGGTTTTTTCTATAAATGGCTTAATCCGGTTTGCGACATCGGTGTAATTTTCGGCGCCGGGGATACGGTAGTTGAAACGATCATCTTTGAACCGTTCCCATTCGTTCTTGGTCACCTCATCAAATTGGTAGAGGTTTCTTCCTTCTAAAATCCCGAAGGCGATTTCATCGAGTTCAGACTCTTTACGAATGGGCAGGCTAAATCGGTTGGCAACGGGTTGGGCCGTGAGAATCGATCTCTGGAGGCTGCTGGTATAAATGGCTGTGAGAGACCGACCTTTCAGTTGCTCAAGAAGAGCAAGGCTCTGTTGTTCACCCTTAGGGCTAAGCCCGGGATCGCTTCGACCCTGTATCCTTCCTTCCACATTCCAGGTGGTTTCCCCATGCCTCGCAATGTAAAGATTAATCAATTTTGTTAATCCCCCTCTGGACCTCTGACTTCAAAATAGACATAATTTAAAATTTTTTCCCCCTCCTCCGCAATAGCGAGGGAATATTTTCCCGCTTTGGGGGTCCAAGGAATCGTTTTACCCTCCCTTCCGACGGGGATGCCATTCAACACCCATTGATAATCCTTTCCACTCGTTTCAGAGATAAAGAATATTTTCTGGAGCTCCGGGGGAATATCTGGATCGATTACAATCACCGCCCCCGAAGGAGGGCAGGCCATTCCCCTCTTTCCTTCAGGACATCCCGGTAAACACGAAGAGCCTCATTCACAGCGGGCATTCCTGCATAGGGAGCCAGTTGGAAAAAGACCTCAGCGAGTTTTCTTGGGTCACAGCCGACATTCAAAGCTGCATTCACATGGAGTTTCAATTCATCCGTCGCCCGCAGTGCCGCCAGCATGGCACACGCAACCATCTGCCTTTCAGGCAGACTCAAAACCGTCCTGGAATAGAGCTTCCCGGTGATAAACAGGGATAAATCGTTTGCAAGGTCTCTGTCAAATTCCTTCCATGTCAAATAAGGGGGATCCATCTTGATCCCTTTACCGAACAGTCGATTGGCCGTCTCTTGAGTCTTTTTTCTTAATTCGTCATCCACGATAGGAGTCCTCCTTCACCAAACTTAATTTACAATTCGTGAGTCGCTGCATATTTATTTTTTGGTAACACTTTAGTGCTTTGAATAACTTTTATTTTCACCTTTCGCCTTCTGGGCATATTGCGCTACTACCAAACGGATGTCATCATAGCCTACATTCTGGGAAAGCAGGGCCTTGAACGTATGAGTTTCGTTTTCATCGAGACAGTTCAAGCAGTTATTACAATTCTTTTTGAGGATCATTTTGCAGACGTATTGAAGAATAAACCCTCTTAACCATTGGTCGGTATAGGCATCATCGATCATCTTATTAAGTTTCTTCCGTTCAAACCGGAACCGGTCATCTTTTTCATCTTTCATCGGACCACAACACAAACTCTCTGTCTTATTTTTATTCTATCGAGATATTGTATTGCCATCCGTTCTTCTCTTTCTTGAGCCATTCATTGATATTCGTATTTTCTGTATTTTCGGAGATTCTAATAAATTACAGTGGGGCGGTCAATGCAGAGGTCTTTCAGATTTACTCCATGATCTTTGATAATTCCGAGGCGATCCGTTCTGAAAAGATAGTCGCCCCTTTATGGTTTAGATGGTCTGCATCAACAAAAAGAGTATGATCCTTTGCATAGAAGTCCAGGTAATCTAAATGTTTGAAGATATAAGGGCTGAATTTTGGATTCGTTAATACCTTTTCATAAAGAGCAGATCTTGTCACATATTTTTCCGCATGCTTTATATAATAATCGGTTGTGGGGATCATCAGAGTCACTACTTTAACTCCCCGCTGATGGCATAGGATCAAAATTTTTTCAAAATAGGATAATAAATCCTTGTCAAAATCATTTTTATGACTCTTATCAAAATGGCCTTGAATCCTTTGCTCGGCCTGTTCCTCTATCACCGCACTTACAGGAACTTTAATGTACCCGTCTTCCATAACCGTCTTTTGAATCGGTTGGTTCCGAATCAACTTCTTTAAATTTCTCCAAAAAAATCTAACCTGTACTTTATCCAGAAGTGGAGAAAAGCTTGATATTTTTTGACTGACCACGATGAAACCTCTCGTTTTATACAATTCTTTAAAATCTTGGTGGGTGATGTACCCATAGGAGAAGTAATTGGACATGGAAAAGTTTCGCCTTTCAGCCCAATTCAAACGGGTAGATGAAAAACTGGGTAAAGAAAAGCTTAATACAACCATCTTCAAATGGGGCATCTCATCAATATAATACTGCAATTTTAAATAATTTCCGATATAGCCCTCTCCGAGTTCAGCGAAATTGTAGGATTTGAAAGGCATGACTTTGGGGATGATCGCATATTTCATATCCGATTGTCCCATGAATAAAACTTGAATTTGCCCCTTCTGCTCCTCAAAACCCTTCACCGTCCTCGTAAAAACACTCTCCGGCCTGAAAAAAATCCGGTCCACCCATCTCGCTGCCAAAAGGATGGCGAAAAAAATACAAAGGGCGATGAGTATCCCTTTAAGGATAATTTTTAAATCCAATTTCATCCCTTCCTCCTAAAATTCCTCATAGACAAATTTTAAAGGTGTCCACCCTAAAAAAAAGATGAGATATAGGACGACGAGAATAAGAAAGGTAAGGAGAACGGTGAAGAGAAGTTCCTTCCTGATCTTTTTCATAAACCCTCCACGGTGAATCGTTCCTAATTCGTTTTATTCGTTTTTCACTATCATATAATTTCCCCCGCTCGTCAAGTCAAGTTCTGCATTCTGATTCAGACTACGTCAATGACTGGCTTTATAAACTTTCTAAACCCTTCTTAACCTGAATCTGGAGGCTCTCTCATTTTTCCTTATCGCCCAACCTGAGCGATTGTAATTCCCCACAAAGATAACGTTGGCGGAAATATCGGTGGCGTCGCTTACCACTTGATGTCTTCGTGAGCGTATCCTTTGGCAACAAAATAATGTCATAGACCTTCACGCCCAGTTGTTGGTAGATCTGACTTTGGATGTCACTAACCATATCGCGATAGGGGCGCGAGGTGGCGTCTCGAACTTCGGATACGACAACCACTCGCTGAGTGCCGAGTTGTGCGTCATCCACACCGAAAACGGCGAAGCAACCATGTCGTAGATTTTGGATTCTCAAAAGAACCCGCTCGAAATCACTGGGATCCAATTTTTTCCCTAAGGTTGTAATCCGCTCTCGCAGACGTCCCACCCAGAAGAGTTCGCAGCCTCGCCTATAGCCTAAATCGCCCGTACGTAATAGATCACCTGAGATAGTCCGGCGGGTTTCGAGCGCCTGGCCCAGGTAACCGCTCATCCGAGAAGGCGTCTTAAGCGCTAACTCACCCACATGTCCATCCGGCAAAGACCGCCCTTTCCGAGATAAAATCTCGATCTCAATCCCTGGATAGGGCCGTCCAACGCCAACCACCCGGATGACCTGTTGGCCTTCGCCGGGGTGCATCACAGGTTGAGCAACACCTTTTTGCTGGAGCACGATTTCGTCCACCTGTTCAACAACAATCGGCCCATAGGGATCGCTGAAAGTAGCCCCACCAATATTTTCAGCGCAACCATAGTTTGTTTTTAGCGAGTCGCGATGCAACCCGAAGGGAGCGAACCGTTTGTAGAAGGCATGCATGGTTTCGATGTGTATTCGCTCAGCCGCATTCCAGAAAGCCCTCACTTGATCCAAATGTATGCCTTCGATTTGATCATCCCTCACAATTTCAGCCGTAATGGCAAAGCCGAAGTTGGGGGACCAGGTAATGGTCGATGCCGTATCGGAGAGACCGCGTAACCATAAAGCCGGTCTGTTGACAAAATCGATTGGATTGATCATCGCCAACGGAACACCCTGGGTGAGACAAAGAAGGAAATTATTCACCAAACCCATATCGTGGTAGAGGGGCGTCCAGTTTAGACAAATGTCATTTTTGTTCAAATCCATGGCCAATGCAATCCCATCCAATGCAGCCATGACATTTTTCTGCTGCCATACGCACACCCGAGGAAAACCCGTTGTGCCTGAAGTGAGCTGCATCGCAGCGATGTCAGATTCTGCGGGGGCCACTTGGGGAATCACTGCTGTAAGGTCAGGGCTTAATCCTTCTTCTTCAAAAATGATGCGAGTCTTCTTCAGACCGCTCTCAAGTTCTTCACGCATGTCCACCATCGCTTTGGGAACGATGACGATTTTAGGTTTGGTTTTTCTTATCATATGCTTGAGCACTTGTGTTAGATTCGAGTAGCGCCCTTTCAATTGTATGATCGGAGGAGCTACGAGAAGGGGAACCGCTCCTAAAAGAAGCGTCGCGATCAGTAACGTCGCGCAAAGCGCGCTGCTCGGGAGTGCAAGGATGCATATATCACCGCGGCCAAGACCCAATTCCTTTAGTATTGCACTATACCCCGCCGCCTGCCTACAAACCTCCTCCAAAGTGCGCCATGAAAACTCTCCTCGGTTATTGATGTAGGCCAGCGCATGCCTTTCGGGCAACTGATCGAGTTTCGTATGGAGCTCCCTTTGTAATGTTCTGTCCATCACTCCTCCTCTCGTTGTATATAACATTTTGAAATTGTGAGTCACTTCTTTAAATTCATATCGACCTCCACCCGTTAATGAAGTGATCAGAACTCGCTTTTAAATGGGTTGCGCACAGGGCCATTCCAAAAGATTACCGGCATTAATACGTTATATAGGAAAATAAGATTCCTTGGATTTAGTGTGAAACAGGCGGGCATTATATTTTATATGATTCGATCAAATTAAAAATTTTATTTAACGTAATAATGGTTTTTTGTCAAATCGAAAATTACCTTTGGCGGACATTAGGTTACGAAGGTCTAAAGTCATCCGAGGTCACAAAAAATATACCTATGCGACCACTCGATGGAATCTTTTCTGGCAGATAACATTGGGAAGGTGGATCAACGCAATGGGTTTAAGAGAGACGAGGAATTTAAAGCATATGAACGGGTTCGTCTCATTGACCCTCTCGATAAGATAAACTTAAATTTCTTGGCTTTGCGGGGGATGTTGACCATAGCCACATTTCTGATGGGAGGGTGGTTGAGCCTTTAAGCTTTTTGAAAATTCATCCAAATGACCTTTGAAGGCCTCACTCTAATCCACGAGGATCTTCTTATTCATTAAATATGAGTAAGAATCCTCTTTTTTATTCAACTTCAATAAAACGTGGCGATCCGCGGTCTATGCCACCCTTGATCCCTACCTTCATCAATCCATATTCTTGGTACTTTTGGGCTCTCAACAATATTCTTTCATTGGATCGCCGGTCTATGTGTTCTTGAATCTTCTTCCAGGTCTCGTAAACTCGGAAATCATCCCCGCGCTTGTGGTCTTCTATCGGTGCAACACCAAGAGGATGAAACAACCCCTTTTCGTATAAGTCCGGCTGATAGCAGTTTATGCTCATTTCAAAATTGCGCTTTGTATACTGTAGGTAGTCGTCAAAGCTTTTCCGGAACAACACCATGCCATAGTACTTTGGGTTCCTCATCAGTAAAGAGCCTGGCTCTACGTTCATGGGAGAGAGATAAGGATAACGCACGAAGTGGTATTTATCGTAAAAATAGTCAGAAAATGCCACAATGGCTTCTACGTCTTCACTCTGCTCAAAGGGTAATCCCATAAGGGAGCTCATATCGACAGCGAAATTCTTATACCGGCTGATGTGGTCAAGTAAATTCTCTATCGATTGGTCCGAGAAAAAAGGTTTCATGATCCTTCGATCCCCAAGCAGCTTACGCAATCGTTCTGAGCCTGTTTGCACATCGAGGCAAAGTTCCACGAAATTGAAGGTTTCTGCCAACGCATCAACCAGTTCCTTGCTTGGTAAAGACCAGCTAAAAAAGTAACAGTTGAATCTCTTTGGCTCCAAGCCACGGAACAACTCCAGATAATAGGTTTGCTGTACTTGCCCTCGTTGGGGATCAAAGTCAAAAGTAATCCTATTCCCATCGGGAAATCTCGAAAGGATTTCAATATCCCGATGCACTACCTCTTGAGGCCGATAGATGATTTGAGCCCGGCCGAAATTGAGTTCACTGTTCCATACATTTCCGGAGCAATAAACGCAACGTTCAATGCACCCCTTCCCTGTCCAAATATAGCTATTCAACACGCTGGTGTCCGAAATAATATCCTCCAGGTGGTCGATAAGACTGATGTCTTTTAGAGTCTCCTCCATTTGGACATACCCCCTGCGGACAGGCACGGGCTCTTTATCGCCCGTGAATACACAGTTTGCTGGCCTTCCGCCAGCAACGAGCGTATATAAGGGGCCTTCTCCATCTCCACGAATGACGATATCGAAATCGGTCTTTTCAACCAGTTCGCGGGCAAAGAACGAGGCGGTATGTCCTCCACTTATAGTGACAATGTTAGGGTCGTGCTTTTTTATCAATGAGGCGATGTATGAGGATGAGTACAGGGTGTCCCACCACTTACATGCCACGGCGGCAAATTTCGGCTTATGGGTCATGATCTCCCTTCGAACCGTTGCCTCGAACTGGTCGTTATTGAGAGGAACAATCCTGACCTTCACCTTTCGCTGGGACAGGTAGCTTGCAAGCCAGAGAAGAGCATTGTTAAACTTGTGATGGCCTCCGTTACGATATCGAGGTGGATTAAAGAGTATGATATCCATCGTATTCCTCACACTATGGATTTTAAGTTCACCTTCTCTTTTAAACTGGTTTGAAAGTCAGGGATTCTTTTTTAATTTCCTCCATAACCTTTGATAAATCCGAAGCGATCCGTTTTGAAAAGAGGACGGCCCCTTCATGGCTCAGATGGTCTGCATCAACAAAAAAAGTAGGATCCTTTGCATGGAAGTCCAGGTAATCAAGATGTTTGAAAATATAGGAGCTGAGTTTTTGATTCATAAATACTTTTTCAAAAAGAGCAGATTTAGTGATGTATTTTTCCGCATGCCTCATATAATAATCGGTCACAGGGGTCGTGAGGGTCACCACTTTTATGCCTCTTTTTTGACAAAGAGTTAAAATCTTTTCAAAATAGAGAAGTAAATCTTTGTCAAAAATGTTCTGCCCTTGAAAATGCAGTTGGATGCGCCTTATTGCGACCTTCTCATTGACGATGCCCTTCATCGTCAGCAGATGGTAACCCTCCTGAATCACGGCCCTCTCGATCGGTTGCCTCTTGATCAATCTCCTAAGGTTCTTCCAAAATGTCGTCAACCGCTCGCGATCCAACAGAGGAGAAAGGCTTACCAATTTTTGCCCGATCGCGAGGGAACCCTTTAATTGATACAATTCCCATAGGTCTTTGAAGGAGATGTATCCATAAGAATAGTATTTGGTATTGATCCTATTTGTCCGGAAGGAAGAAAAACTGGCTAAGGTAAGAGGCAATACGATAACCTTCAAGCTGGGCATTTCATCAATATAATATTTTAACTTAAAATAGGTTTCGATAAAGCTTTCTCCCAATTCGGCAAAATTGTAAGCCTTTAAGGACATGATGTCTGGGATGACCGCCCGTTTCATATCCGATTGTCCCAAGAATAAAATTTGAATCTCGCCTTTCTCTTTCTCAAAATCCTTAACCGTCCTTCCAAAAATACTCTTTTGCCTGAATAGGGCCCTGTCAGCAACCTCTACCAAAAGAAGGACAGCGACAAAAATACAGATGGCGATGAAAATTCCTTTGATGACAATTTTTAAATCAAATGCCATCATCCCCTCTATCGAATGTCTCACTGATGAATTTGAATGGCTTCCATTCTATATCCATTTCTTTCCTCCATATGGCACATGAAATCATGAGGGGTTCCCCTTACTTTTTAGTACCTCCATGATGTCGTTTAATGTATTAAAATTTTCAATCATGATCTCACTGATATCAATAGAAACATTAAAATTTTTCTCAATAAAAGCGATCAATTTAATAAGCCCCAGAGAATCAATGATCCCTGATTCAAATAGGGGCTCATCATCTTTCAGCTCCCTTTCACCAAATAGAAAATTTTCGACAATAAAATTTTTAATCTTCTCTTTCACAATTTGTCCTCCTTCGACACACTTCTAACGTAATCCATTCTCAACTAAAAATCCTAATCAATACAGCATAGATCTGAGATAAATCCAAATTGAAGAAGAGGAAGCTGACGCTGACAAAATTGAAGGTAAAAAAGATCGCGATAGGATTGACATAAGGTCGGAGCGACCATTTCCGGATGGTAGGATATTTTCTTTTAATTTCTTGATAGAGTTGCCAAATAACCAACCCCAGCCCATGATAAATCCCTAACAGGAGAAAATTAAGATTCCCCTTATGCCACAGCATAAAAACGATCATGGTCATAAAGATCCCGATATATATTTTAAGAGTGGAGGCCCGATAGCCAAAAAAAGGGAAAAAGAAGTAATCCCGGATCCAACTATAGACCGAAATATGCCAATTTCTCCAAAACAGGGCAATGTTCCTTTGGAAAAAAGGACGATTGAAATTTTCCATAATCTTATAGCCGAAAAGCTTTGATACTCCCAAGGCCATATCCGTATAGCCGGAAAAGTCAAGATAGACTTGGATAGCTGTGCCATAGACCAAGAGGGGAACCAGAAATCGAGGATAGCTTTCAGGGGTATGAAGTGCAGGAATGACCCAGCGCGCCAGGTTATCAGCAATGACAAACTTTTTTACAACACCCAAAAAAATGCGATATAATCCTTGATTAATGCTCGATAGATCCAGGCCTTTCATCTCCATGGTCTGAGTGTGAAATCGTTGAAATCTTTCGACAGGGCCCGCTAAAAAAGTTGGGAAGAATAGGACATAAAGGCCAAATTCAATAAAGGAACATTTTGGGCTTTTTTTCTTATAAACCTCAACGACAAAATGAATTAACCTGAAGATGATGTAAGACATTCCTAAAGGGAGAAGGATGGTTGGAAAAGCGATTTTTGGCATCCAGGAAAATCGGAATCCAGCTTCAACAATGGTGCTGATAAACAAATCACTGTATTTAAAGAAACAGAGATTTCCAATCAGCCAGAGTAGGGTCAAAATGAGTATGAGTTTTTTCTTCTTCTCTCCCTTGTTAATATAAAGACCTGCCGAGTAAACCAGAATGATGTGTAACAAAAAATAGAGAACATATTTTAAATTAAAAAGGGAGATAAAAAGAAGACTCATGAAAAATAAAAAAAGACTTCGCCATCTCTCTGGAAGAATCAACCAATAAATAACAATACTGGAACCCAAGGAGATTAAATAAATAAACAGATTTCCCATTTAGATATTTTTAAAACTTTTACCCAAAGCTGTCAAATCATTTCTTCCAATTTAACAAAAATAACTTGACAATCAACAACCTGTAGGATACATTTATCTGTAGATCGGAATCATTCCAAATTATGAAAGATCGCCAGGCAGCAATTTTTAAAAAGATGAAAGGGGCTGGGTTAAAACTCACCTCCCAAAGAAGGGTTATCATTCATGTATTGATGGAAAACATTTCCCTCCATCCAGGCGCGAGCTTGATCTATCAGAGGGCAAAGAAGAAGTTGAAAGGTCTCAGTTTATCAACCGTTTATTACACGCTCAATGAACTTTCGAAACATGGCATTATTAAAATGTTGGAATTCGATAAAATGGAGAACCGTTACGAGGGAAATTTCTCTCACCATTTAAATCTTGTATGCATGAGATGCGGAAGCATTATCGATTTCCCGAAGGCCTTACCCATCTTATCAAAAAAAGTGGAGAGCCAGATGGGCTTCAGGCCTGATGAAATGCGCTTCGAATATTACGGTTATTGTAAGGAGTGCTTGACAAGAAAACAATAGATTTTTTTAATAAATAAATCGGAATCATTCCGATTATGTGAAAAGCAGGGGGAAGTTAAAATTTCCAACCCCATTTCGTGCTGTGAAGCCAGAGGGGTAAAAAGAAAGGAGAAAAAACATGGCAGAAGACAAAAAGAACTATACGACGGCTTTTGGAATCCCAGTGGGTGAGGATCAGAATAGTCTGACAGCCGGGGAAAGGGGACCCGTTTTGATTCAAGATATGCATCTTTTGGAAAAAATAATGCATTTCGACCGAGAAAGGATCCCGGAACGAGTGGTTCATGCGAAGGGAGCGGGTGCTCACGGTTATTTTGAGGTTACCGCAGATGTAACAAAATATACAAGGGCAAAGTTCCTTTCCACGATTGGAAAGAAGACAGACGTCTTAATTCGTTTTTCCACCGTTGGAGGTGAAAAGGGCTCTCCAGACGCTGCACGAGACCCAAGAGGGTTTGCTGTCAAGTTTTATACCGAAGAGGGAAATTATGACTTAGCAGGAAACAATACCCCTGTTTTTTTCATTCGGGACCCTCTCAAGTTTCCTGATTTTATACACACCCAGAAACGTCATCCGGCCACAAATCTCCCAGACCCAGACATGTTCTGGGATTTCCTGTCACTGACCCCGGAGTCCATCCACCAGGTCACCATCCTTTTTTCGGATCGGGGGACCCCGGCTACCTACCGGAATATGAATGGATATAGTAGCCATACCTTCAAATGGTACAATGACAAGGGTGAGTATTTCTGGGTGCAGTACCATTTCAAGACCGATCAAGGAATTAAGAATTTGACGCGACAAGAAGCGAGGCGAATGGCTGGGGAGGATCCAGATCACGCAACCCGGGACCTTTATCAGGCCATCCAAAAAGGTGATTACCCGTCCTGGACCCTTGAAATGCAGATTTTGACGCCCGAGCAGGCCAAAGATTTCCGATGGGATATCTTTGATATCACTAAGGTCTGGCCGCACAAGGAAGTCCCGCCTATCAAGATTGGAAAACTGGTCTTGAATCGGAACCCGGTCAATTACTTTGCCGAAATAGAGCAATCGGCTTTCTGTCCAGGTAATGTGGTCCCAGGCATTGCCATTTCACCGGACAAGATGCTTCAGGCCAGGGTTTTATCTTATCATGATACGCATATTCATCGGTTGGGGCCTAATTATCATCTTATTCCCGTCAATATGCCCAAGAATGCTCCAGAAAACAACTATCAGCGTGATGGGCTGATGCGGGTGGATCAAAACGGCGGTGGTGGCCCCAATTATTGGCCCAATAGTTTTGGTGGTCCTGCTCCGGATCCAACCTTCGGAGAACCTCCCTTCGAGGTTTCAGGGCAGGCAGCCCGTTATCCTTTCAAACACCCCAACGACGATTTTGTACAGCCTGGCAACCTTTACCGCGATGTTATGAAGGAACAGGAACGCACAAACCTTACAGGAAATATTGTGGACCATTTGGGGAAGGCACAGAAACGGATTCAGTTGCGGCAAACAGCTATTTTCTATAAGGCTGACCCGGACTACGGACGTCGAGTCGCAGAAGGTTTAGGGCTGGACATGAAAGAGGTTGAACGATTAGCAAAGATGTCCCAAGAGGAGAGGGCCAAAGCCACAGCACAATAAGTCCGCAGTTAGAGAAAGTATTTGTCATTAAAACAACTTTCTTGAATGATTTTTATTAAAAAAGTAGAAAATAGTAAAGAGCCCTGCCCAAAGGGCGGGGCTTTAAAACCCAAATTCTTAAAACCAAGATCCCGAAATCAATATACCCTGATCCTGAAACAATTTCAGGATAACATTACTTGGTTCAGGGCATGCTTTAAGATGACAAAAATTGAGAGCCAAACCCTATTGTCATGCTTCTTGTTTCTGGATCTGACTTAGTTTTTTCTGCCTTCGGCGGACACACTTTTCACCCCCGTCCACAATACGAGGTTTTCATGTGCGATCTTAATAAAGAAAAGAAGGCCTAACAATGAGAGGGTTGTCCTTATTTCTTTCAATCTCCAGTCTATTCCTTTGGGTGATGCCCATTTCTGCTGATGGAATATCCCAAAATGGCCCTTGGAAAAAGGTGGACAATGGGTTGTTTTTCGCACAATTTGATCCCGATGACAAAACTTCTATCAAGGATTCAAAAATCACTATTGTGAAGATTAATCCGGCTTATTACTCTTTTAAGCTCCTTTGTGCTTCAGATCTCGGAAAGATCAAATTGACAACCAAGGAATGGTGTAAAAGGTACCATCTCATTTCTGCCATCAATGCTGGGATGTATCAGAAGGATGGACTCACTAATGTGGGTTATATGAAGAATTTTTCCCATATCAATAATTCAAAGCTTAACTCTGTTTATAAAGCCGTTTTAGCCTTTAACCGGGTGGATGATGATGTCCCTGAGATTCAGATCATTGATTTGAAGTGTCAGGATCTCGAGAAGCTAAAGCCCAAATACCAGACTTTTATACAGAATATTCGTATGATCAGCTGCAATCAGGAGAATGTTTGGTCTAAGCAAAACAAGAGGTGGAGCCTTGCTGTCTTGGGCGTGGATCAGGGAGGGAATATCCTGTTTATCTTTTCAGAAGCTTCATACTCCGGATACGATTTCAATAATATTCTCTTATCGCTCCCCATCTCCATTTTCAATGCCATGTATTTGGAGGGAGGGCGAGAGGCCAGCCTTTATTTTTCTGCAAACGATTTTGTATTGGATAAGGCTGGAATTTACGAGAGTACCTTTAATGGAAATTCTATTAGGCCTGCTGCTCACCCTATCCCAAATGTCATTGGGATAGTTAAAAAGACAGATTGAAATAGGTGTCAGTGGTATAGCATAAAAAATTGTCTGTTGGGAACACATACCCCTTCAACAAAACCGGCATCTTTACCTTAACCCTAAGACCAACGACTTCGGTATCAGAAGAGACCATCCTCACCAATTCTAAGGAAGGAAAAGCTTTCTTAACTTTGCGGGCAAGGTCTACTTCCATGAGAGTAGGGGCCCCATAACTCGTACCCTTTGAGATGGCTTTTTAAAGTGGATCCACAATCTTTGAGTGAGCGTGGCCCTCACCGTTTCATTCTTAGAATACATATGCTTAACCAATGCCAATTCACGATTCAATAGGTTAGATTTCAACCCCTCCCTTCTTTTCGACTTTCATTTTTCAATACCAAGATATGGCTTTTATATTCGCCTTGGCCCACTGGAGATTTTCCCTGGCGAAATCATGAAACTTACTCGGATCGGGTTCACCTCCTTTTTCTGTTTATTTACACAATAATTTATATAGCGCTTCACCAATTGATTCCGGAGGAATTTTTACCCATATGACCTCATTAGTCTTTATGGAAGATAGAACTATCCCCTTTTTTGAGTATGTAGTTATTTCAAGAAAAGCCCCCTTTTTCTCCATGCAATTCATTTCTTGTAAAATTACTCTATGACTCATATCCTTATAAGACGACCCCAGTTTCTCAGCCTCCCGATTAACACTTTTTTCGGAAAAGACCACTTTCGTCAAAACTCTTACAATGCCTTTCGATGGTCGAGTGACGCTGTCTGCATCATAATAACCTTCATCTCCAGCTTTGTTCTTAAGAAGGAACTTCCAATTCTCTCCCCACACTTCTGCATGTCCAAAAAGCAAAAGCCCCGTAGCTATGATGATAATTAACTTACCGGTCATTAACTTCATTAAACTTACCTCCTTGTTTTGCCATCGGCTGAAAAGGGTTAATCGGTTTCACCTCCTTTCGTCTTTTTACAAACCGTATCTCATAACCAAGACCATTGAAAATCTTCTCAATCGTTCCCCATCTTGGACCAACTCCATCCTTCAATAACCTTAAAAGACTCTCCTTACCCCTGTCCCCCCTGCCCGCACGCAGGTTTACCTTAATCCTTAGACCAACGACTTCTATTTTCTAAGTAATTTTTCTGAAAGCGGACTCACATGCTTCAATCGTTTTGTCCAGATCCTTCTGGGTGTGTGCCAGAGAAATGAACCAAGCCTCAAATTGGGAGGGAGGAAGATAAATCCCTTCGTTCATCATTTCTATAAAGAACTGGGAAAATCGTTTTGTATCGCTCGTCTTGGCGGACCGGTAATCCCTGACCGGACCCTCTGTAAAAAAGAGAGTGAACATCCCTATGGCTCGATTCATGGAGAAAGGAATTCCTCTCTCCTCAGCACATTCGGAAATTTTCTCTGTTAAATAAAAAGTCTTTTTCTCCAAATCCTGATAAACCTTTTTTACTTTTAAGAGCTCCAGTGTTTTAATCCCAGCGGTCATGGCCAGAGGGTTCCCGGAAAGCGTCCCGGCCTGATAAATCCCTCCGAGAGGAGACACCCTTTCCATAATCGCTTTCCTCCCCCCATAGGCCCCTACGGGAAGACCCCCTCCGATGATCTTTCCGAGGCAAGTCATATCCGCTTTGATTTTGAAAAGTTCCTGCGCACCTCCGTAGGCTGCCCGGAATCCAGAAATAACTTCATCAAAAATAAGAAGGATCCCTTTTTCATCACAGATCTTTCTCAATCCTTCTAAAAATCCTCTTTCGGGAAGAACCACCCCCATATTCCCAGCAATAGGTTCTACAATGATGCAAGCAATCTGCTCGGGGTATTGAGTGATCAGGACGTTGACGCTTTCCAGGTTGTTATAGGATGCGGTCAGGGTATGTTTTGCTAAATCTTCTGGAATGCCGAGGCTATCAGGAATACCGAAGGTCATCGCACCGGAGCCTGCTTTGACAAGGAGACTATCACCGTGGCCATGATAACACCCTTCGAATTTAATCATTTTGGTTCTACCCGTGTAACCTCTTGCCGCCCGAATGGCACTCATCGTCGCTTCGGTGCCAGAACTCACCATCCTCACCAATTCCAAAGATGGAAAGGCCTTTTTCACTTTGGTGACAAGTTCTATTTCCAGGGGGGTTGAGGCACCGTAACTCGTGCCTTTTGGGAGGACTTTCTTGAGGGCTGACACAATCTTTGGGTGGGCATGGCCCAAAATCATCGGCCCCCAAGATCCCACGTAATCAATATATTCATTGCCGTCTACATCATAAATTTTTGATCCTTTTGCCCGTTCAATAAAAATAGGCGGAACGCCAATGGCCTTAAAGGCTCTGACCGGGCTGTTTACTCCGCCTGGAATCATCTCCAATGCTCGGTGATAAAGTCCAATCGATTTTTTTCTGCTCATCTCTTATCTCCCCTCTCAATCATTCCTCAGCCTTGACTCGATTGCTGAGGGTGCCGATCCCTTCGATCACCACATCTATCTTATCGTCAATGGTCATCGGGCCGATTCCAGAAGGTGTTCCTGTGGCGATGACATCTCCTGGCAGAAGCGTCATCACACGAGAAATAAAACTTACCAATGAAAGGGGGCCAAAGATGAGGTTCTTCGTATTTGAATGCTGGCGTTTTTTTCCATTCAGATAACTGGATATGTCTAAATGGTGGGGGTCAATGTCCGTGACAATCCAGGGACCAATCGGTGAGAACGTATCAAATCCCTTTGACAATGTCCACTGACCATCCTTTGGTTGTAAATCCCTGGCAGTGACATCATTTAGACAGGTATATCCGAGAATATAATCAGCTGCTTTCTCCTCGGAAACCCCTTTCGCCAATTTCCCAATGACCACCGCCAACTCCGCTTCGTAATCTACCCTTTTGGACATCTTCGGATAAAGAATGGCCTCCCCTGGCCCGATGACAGAGGTGGAAGGTTTAATAAAGAGAAGAGGTTCTTTGGGAATAGCCATCTTTACCTCTTCAGCGTGGTCACGGTAGTTCAAACCCAAAGCGACAATCTTTGAGGGAAGGCAGGGAGATAGGAGAGTTACCTCTCCAATTTTTTTCACCTTTGAGGTCAGGTGGAAATGACCGAAAGGATCTCCTTCCATCTCACGGATAGCCTCTCCCTCGATCACTCCCCAATTGATTTTTGGTCCATCCTGATAACGAATGATCTTCATCTTTACTCCCGTCCTTTAAATTAGTCTATTGAACAAAATCCGAATATCGAAACCCGAAACAAATTTCAAATTCAACTCGACAATGTTTTCATTGCGGGGAGCGTTGCGACGTGCCTGCACGTCGAAGTGGCTTTAAGACACGCAGGCGTGGCAATCTTTTGAGATTGCTTCACTTCGTTCGCAATGACAATCTGGAGAATTTGGAACATTTGTGTTCCGGCCATTTGGATTACCTATAAAATAGCTTTCAAATCCTCCCACCCCCCTTCTCTAAAGGGAGGGGGGATTATAAATTTTCATGGTTTGCGGGTGACGAGCCCGTCATGTAAAAATTGTTTCGAATTTCGTGCTTCGAATTTAGAATTTCTCTTATTTTTTTAACCCCAACACATCTTGCATATCGTAAAGGCCATTGGGCTGGTTCACCACCCAGAAGGCTGCCCGCACGGCACCCCGTGCAAAATTATCTCGACTGTGGGCACGATGGATGACCTCCAAGCGCTCGCCAATCCCTCCAAAAAGCACGGTATGCTCTCCGACGATATCTCCCGCCCGGATCACCTGCATCCCGATCTCTTCTTTTGTCCTCTCGCCTACCATCCCCTTCCTGCCATAAACTCCGACCTGACCAAAATCACGACCGATGGCCTTGGCAACCAGTTCTCCCAATTTCGCCGCTGTGCCACTGGGCGAATCTTTTTTCATGCGGTGATGGGCTTCAAATATTTCTATGTCATACTCCGGACCTAAAACGTGAGCAACCTCTTGGACGATCTTGAACATGACATTCACCCCCACGCTCATATTGGGTGAGAAAACACACCGAACACCTTTCGAAAGTTCCTTGATTCTATCCATCTGCTCTAAACTCAAACCGGTCGTACCAATGACAATGGCCGAACCTATCTCTTTAGCAAATTCCAGGCTCTCTATGGAGGCTTCAGGATTGGTAAAGTTAATGATCACATCTCCTCCCCCCTTCTTGAAACCCCCTTCTAAAAGAATATTCATTTTCCCCAATCCAATGACTTCTCCAATATCTTTCCCAATGGAGGGATGGTCTGGTCTCTCGATGGCGCGGTCAAGGACAATTGAAGGGGTCTCATGAATAATATGAATAATGCGGCTACCCATTTTCCCGGCTGCGCCAACAACAATGGCTCTGATCTCTTTCATTGATAGGCCTCCTCCCACATCTCAGCTTCATAGATGATGTGGACATCTCCTTCCAAAAAAACTTTTTTTACTTCGCTGCCTTCGATCTCAAAGTAAACTGTTAAAACTTCACCCCCCCGGGTTTGAATGGATACTGGAGATTTTACCAGCCCTTTAAAGGCAGCCACCAAGGCGGAAGCAACAGCCCCTGTGCCACAGGCTAAGGTCTCATCCTCCACGCCCCGTTCATAGGTCCGGATGGACAATGGAGAGCCTATTCCAGACCGGATAAAGTCGGCATTGGTCCCACTCGGTGAAAAATTTGAATGATACCGGATCGCCCCTCCAATGCGAACAACATCCAGGCCTTCAAGATCTTCTACAAAAAGGACGGCATGGGGAACACCTGTGTTGATACTTGAAAGGGTATATTCTTTTCCTTCAATCGGAACCATTTCATCCATTTTAAGGCCAAACGGTTTGGGTAATTCAAGCTTAACCCTTATCCCATTTACTTCGGCGGAGAGTATCCCGACAGACGTTTCAAATTTCAGAGAGGGACCGGCTATCCCTTTAAAAAAAGCAAAGCGGGCAGCACAACGACCACCGTTGCCGCACATTTCTGCTTCGCTCCCATCCGCATTAAAGTAGCGCCACTTAAAATCTGCCTTTTGGGTCCGTTCGATTAAAATGAGACCGTCTGCGCCGACGGAGATTCTCCTCCGACAGACCTTACGGATGAAGTCTCTCAAACGATCTTCTTTGAGAAAGGGTTCCTGGTGGTTAATGAGAATGAAGTCATTTCCACTTCCACTTATTTTCATAAAAGGAATCTTCATTTCCTCTCCCTATCGTCAGGCGTGAAGCGCAAGGCATGAGGGGGGAAACACTTTACACATTACACTTTTCGCCCCATCCCTTCCGCTTTACGGCAGTAAAAATTCAGGGATCACTTCCCCCCGAACAAGATCTTCGTAGTCTTCTCTCTTTCGAATCACAAACATCTGATCGTCCTTGACAAGGACTTCAGCCACCCTGGGCCTTGAGTTATAGTTGGTGGACATGGAAAAACCATAAGCGCCGGCACTCATCACAGCGATCAGTTCGCCTGATTGAAGATTTGGGAGCTTCCTTCCTTTTGCTAAAAAGTCGCTTGACTCGCAGATAGGGCCAACCACATCGGCTACAACCTCCTCGCGCTTTTCTTCTTTGACAGGGAGAATGTTGTGGTAGGCCCCATAATAACTGGGACGAACCAGATCATTCATGCCTGCATCCACAATCACAAACCGCTTCTCCTCATTCTCTTTGGTGTAGAGAACCTTTGAAATCAAAACCCCTGCATTTCCGACGATGACGCGACCTGGTTCCAAGACGAGCGTGCAGCCGAATCCTCGAATCTCTTCAAGAATGGTGGAGGCATATTCTACGGGATGAGGAGGCTCTTCATCTTCATAGGTGATACCAAGGCCACCGCCCAAATCCAAATACTGGATATCCACTCCTTCCTTTCTCAAATTTTCAACCAGTTTTTTAAGTCTTTTCAGGGCTTCAACAATAGGATCAACCTCGACCAACTGAGATCCGATATGACAATCAATACCAACAATCTTCAAATTGGGCAATTGGGCGGCAAGGCGATAAGCCATGGGTGCCCGAAGGATGTCAATCCCAAATTTATTCTGTTTCAACCCAGTCGAGATATAGGGGTGTGTCCTGGGATCAATATCAGGGTTAACACGGATAGAGATAGGGGCTTTTTTGCCAATTCTGCCTGCCACCTCATTGATCGCCTGAAGCTCCTGAGAAGATTCTACATTGAACATGAGGATCCCTACTTTCAAGGCATATTCGATCTCGTCCTTTCGCTTTCCAACCCCTGAAAATACTATTTTCTGGGGATCTGCCCCGGCATTTATTGCCCGGTAGAGTTCTCCTCCAGAGACAATGTCAGCTCCTCCCCCCAAGTTGACGAAGAGACGAAGAAGGGCAAGATTGGAGTTGGACTTGGCTGAATAGCAGACGAGATGTGGAATCCCTTTGAAGGCATCATCAAAAACGGTAAAATGCCTGACCAAAGTGTGGTAGCTGTAAAGATAGAAAGGCGTCCCCACTGTTTCAGCGATCTCCTGGATGGGAATCCCCTCACACTGAAGCTGATGGTTTTTGTACTCAAAAAAATGCATCGCTTCTCCCATTGCGGAATGCGGAATGAAATCAAAAAATTCAAATCTTAGAAAACGTGCTCATATCTCTTTACTCCGCAATACGAATTCCAAAATCCGCATTAGTATAGATAGGTCACCCTCACTTCTTCAGACCGGGGGCTCTCGTTCCTTTTTGCGGAGCTGTCCACAGCAGTCACAACATACTCATATTCCTGTTGTAAAGCGACCTCTGTATCAAGATAGGTCTCTTTCGTCAGGGGAGTCTCAGTCAATCTTTTAAATTCTTTCTCCCCGGTTTTTCTTCGATAGACATAATATCCAAGAAGGTCAGTCTCGCGATTTCTACTCCAATTCAATTCCATTCCATCTTTAAGAGGGATGGCAACCAGACCTATGGGAGCAACAGGTGCGATGAGGTCAGTCGGAGTCATAGGTACTCCGAGAGATCCTTTCCCTTCAACATCCGTCTTGACCACCTTTCTTACTGCTCTGACCGAATAGATATATTTCTTCTCATTCTCCACATTCAGGTCTGAAAAATGGGTCGTTGTCAATGGCTCTCTGTTCAAGGGTCTGTTGGAAAATTCCCTTTCTTCTAACCTTCGATAAACATTATAGCCCGTTGCTCCCTCGACAGGCTCCCAGTAAAGCTCTACCTTCTTATCTCCTTCTTCTCCCCTCACCATCCTTGGGACCTGAGGGGAATGATCCCAATAGACTGTTACCGGATTTGAAGGAGCGCTGGGGTACCCTCTTCGGTTGGTTGAAACCACTTGATAGACATAAACTTTTCTGGCTTCTTGATCTTCAAAAAAGATCACCACTCTTTTTTTCTTCTCCTCTTCTTTGCTGTCCCACTTCATCTCGTGGACGACCGTTTTCTTCTCTCCGCATCCCTTACATTCTTCTCCGACGAGGACCCCTTCGGATCTCAAAATTTGAAAACCCGCCAAATCGGTGAGAACCGACTTGTCTGTATTTTCTTTCGGGACACCCCATTCTAAAAGGAGACGACCTTCTCTGGGCGTGGCCCGCAGGTCAACAATCCTTTTAGGAACAATGGACTCCCAGGGCACAGGAGGAGCCTTTTTGGCACAAGCCGAGGCCAGGAATAACATGACCAGGAATAAAATGAGTTTTTTCGTATTCATCGGTTCAAAGATGAAG
>Ga0068714_10001768_pt1 | contig 30001 bp, 23 predicted proteins | sample MTBNYHSulfiMetaG_FD_62988 | JGI IMG/M metagenome (GOLD analysis project Ga0068714, IMG submission 62988) | Enrichment culture microbial communities from rom New York Harbor, USA that are MTBE-degrading - MTBE-NYH (New York Harbor Sulfidogenic)... | ecosystem: Environmental > Aquatic > Marine >...
CTACCTACTATCTACTTTCTACTATCTACTTCTTCTCTACTTCCTCTCTCCTCCCCATCTACCACCTATCTACTCCCCATCACCCGTCCGGCGCGCGATTTTCACCGCAAAACCACTTGCACCCGCGTGACATTTCGCTAATATACCCTCGACTACGAGGGGAATCCTTGGACCTTGTACAATACAAACTAGAGCGGCTTGATGAGCGCAACTCCGGGCTGCACGGCCTCTTACAGCGCGGCCTCCAGCACACCCCCCTTCTCTTCTGCGCCTTGGGCCTGATTGCCGGCATCCTCATCCAGAATTACACCGATCTGGCCATCTGGCCCTGGCTCACAATCCTCATTTTTACGCTGATAATCGCGTTTTTCATCATTCTCAGGCCTATCCGCCACCCAGCCGCAGCCGCCCTTTTGGCACTAGCCGCCTTCGCCTGCCTCGGCGCACTCCGCCTCATAAGTGCCAGCCAGATAAGCCCTTACGACATATCTGCCCTTGCCGGCGACACCCCGGCCATCGCCGACCTTCGCGGTCGAATCGCCAGCGATATCTCCATCGAAAACCGCCAGAATTGGGCCTTCGGCCAATTCCAGTACGAGAATCTCTCCTCTACATTTCTCCTGGAAATCCACGAAGCCCGCTGCACCACCGGCTGGCGGCAAGTCACTGGCACCACACGAGTTAGAGTCGCCGAACCCGTCTATGATCTAATGCCAGGCGACTGCGTCGAGCTCTATACGACCCTCAGCCGGTTCAAGCCGCCAATGAACCCCGGCACATTCGACACAAAAAGCTACTACGCCCGCCGCGGCATCCACCTCGCTGCCTTCGTCGAATCCCGCGCAGCCATACTGCCATGGCACCCCACCCCCGCCAGCCGCCCCGTTTTCGCCACTTTTCAGCAGTGGCTCCGTGCCGCCGCCCACAAGAAACTCCGCTGGGGCGACATCGCAGACGACCCCGGCTACGGCCTCCTGGAGGCCCTCCTGCTGGGCCGCAGGGCCGATATCGACCCGGAAACCTACGAAGCCTTCCGCAGAACCGGCCTGCTGCACTACGTGAGCCTTTCCGGCATGCACATCGGTATCGTGATCGCCGCTGTCTGGCAACTGGCCCGCATCATCGGATTTACGCGTCGCCGGCGGGCAGTCCTGTGCATCGGTGCTATCACCTTGTTCCTGACGCTCGTGCCTGCACAATCCCCGATTCTGAGGGCGGGCGTGATAGGCCTTGCGTTCTGCGGAGCTGCACTTGCGCGCCGTCAGTCCCAACCCGTCAATACACTGTCGCTGGCCGCCATCATCATCCTGCTTTTCAGTCCGCTGGAGCTGTTCTTTGTGGGGTGGCAGCTTTCGTTCGCATGTGTGTTGGGAATACTCCTGATTTCCAAGAGGCTTGAGATGTCGTTCTATGAGGCTGTCTCACGAGTCACAAGGCATAACATCTCGCCAGACGACATGGGGAGGGGTGTCTATCGAAGATTCCTGCGCGGCACAGTGGCGCTGATGGCGACGGGTATCGCGGCGTGGATCGGGGGCAGCGGGCTGATGCTGTATCACTTCCACAATGCCACGCCGCTTGCCAGCGTATGGACTGCTGTAACATCGCCACTGATGGCGGCGATAATGGTGCTCGGGTATTTGAAGATAGCGTTGTCGGCGGTTGTGCCGACTCTCGGCGAGATTCTGGCGCCTGTAATCTCTGCCCTTTCATCAGTCTTTATATCACTTGTGAAGTCAATGGCAAAGGTCAGTCTGTCGGAGATTGTGATGGGGCATGTGGCTGGATGGTTTGTGGTTCTTTGCTACGCCGCGATATTGTACGTGGTGGGTATCTACTGGCCCGCTCCAAGAATCAAAAGTCGCGTGAACCTAGCATTAGTAATCGTGTTGGCGGCGGCACTGGTCTTACTCAAATGGGAGAGAGCATATCCTTCGGGGCTGGAATTGGCGTGTCTTTCCGTCGGACACGGGCAGGCCATTGTCGCAAGGTGTGGGGGCGACACAGTCCTCTTTGACTGCGGGAGCAGGTCGGTGAAGGACTGTGGAAGAGGGGTCGTGACGCCTTTTCTGAGATGGTGCGGGACAAGACGCCTCGATGCCGTGTATCTGAGTCACGGCGATACAGACCACTGCAACGGGCTGCCGGAGGTGATGGCAGCTTATCCACCGAGCGCGGTATTCGTGGCGGATGTGTTTGAGAACGAGCTCGGGAAGTATGGCGTCGATGCGGTCATACGCGACTTGACTGCGCATATTCGCCGCAGCACAGTTGCTGGCGATGGTATGGACTGCCGCAGGATGCGTATCAGGACGCTGTGGCCGCCGGCAGCCGATGCGGCTGGTTCGCTGGTGGATAATGATAAGAGCCTTGCTGTGCTGGTTGAGTTCATGGGCAGGAAAATACTTGTATCGTCAGACATTGAGCGGCACGCACAGCAGCAGATACTTGCGATGTATCCTGATTTGAGAGTCGATGTGGTCATTGCGCCGCATCACGGTTCCGTCAAATCGCGATACAAGGGCTTTGTTGATGCTCTGCAGCCGGAAGCGGTCATCTACAGCTGCGACGAGGTGCAGCGGGCAAGGGTAATGAGAGCGAACGCTTCGCCTGCATCAGCAAAGGCATATTTCACAGGTCGTGACGGGGCGGTGACTGTGCATATATCAAAAGATGGGCTAATCAGCTTCAGAACGCATTGCGCAGCGCATGAAAAAGGGCACGTCGATGACGTGCCCTTTAAATAATCAGTGAATCGTCGAGTTACTTCACGCGTACAACGATCTCGACGCGGCGATTCCTGGCCTTGCCGGCGGCGGTCGCATTGGAGGTGACAGGCCTGCCCTCGCCGCAGCCGATCGCGCGCAGCCTGTTCTTGTCAATGCCCTTGCTCTCAAGATAGCGAACGACCGAGAGGGCACGCTCGGCGGAGAGCTCCCAGTTATCCTTCCACTTGCTTTTCTGTATCGGGTCGGTATCAGTATGGCCGACCACGTCAATCCGCTTGTTCGGGTACTTGCTGCTGATAACTCCAAGTATCTTGTTAAGGGCCTGTTGGCTGGAGTCGAGAAGGGTCGCACTTCCGGAGGGGAAGAGTATCGTATTCGGGAGAGTGACAGTGATGGTGCCCTCAGCGGCGTCAAGCTGGACATCCATTCCCTCGAAGCCGGTTGCCTCGGCGGGTGTCTTGTGCAGCTTGGTTATCTGGTTCTGCAGGTCTTCGATGGTCGCCTGGCTCTGGGAGAGGCCCTGCCTGAGCTGAGCATTCTCATTCTGGCAGTTCTCATAGAGCCCGACCAGGTTCCTGTGCTCGACATTGAGTGACTTGTACATCTTCTGATAGTTGGTGCAGCCCGACAACAGGGTCATGACAAGAATGGGAAGCACAATCGCGAAAATCCGTTTTGCATTGGTCGGCATAAGCTATCTCCTGTATTTTGCGTGAGTCCCGAATACTCAGCGCACCATGAAGACCCTCAGGTGCTGGAGTATCCAATCGAATATCCAATCGTGAAAAATGATAACAGTAAGGATTCCCAAAGACAAGAAGGGAACATACGGAATTTGGCGTGTTTTTCTGAAGAGCATCTGAAAAACCGCCCATGCGAGTCCAAAAAACGGCCCGACAAAGAAAGCAATGGTGATCGACACCGGCCCGAGGAAAGCCCCTCCGGCTGCCATCAGGTGCACGTCGCCCATCCCCATGGCCTCTTTGCCGAATCCCAGGGTCCCGAATATGCGGGTGGCCCAGACGATGCCGCCACCAATGAAGTAGCCGGTCAAAGCGCCCAGAAAGCCTGCTGCAACGGGCATTTGCGTGAAATCCAGCCAGTATTCCTTGAGGCCTGGCAGCTTCAGGAGCAGGTAGTAGGCGGCGAAGGAGCACACGAGTATGGGTATCACAAAGAGGATTTCCTTGAGTATCTCGCGGCGATGGTCATACTGCTGCTCATCGGCCCCGTCGGCGGGCGGGGATTCGACCGCAAGATAGCTTTCCTTAAGGATACCCAGCTTACGAAGGAGCAGAGAAGCCGCCAGGCCCACGGCTGCGCCGGCAGATATGGCGCCTGAGGTTGCGCCACTGAACGGCAGGAGCCGGAAATGGCTTATGAACCTGTGATCCATGGCAAGCGGCGCCAAGGCTGAGCCTGCGATGCCGACGGCTGTCAGAAACCAGCACGTCGAAAGAGGGACCACCCAGAATTCGAGGTCTATAGCTGAGACGGCCAGCAAGCCCGAGAGGAGGATGATGTGCAGGAGATATACCAGCCAGCCGCCATGCAGAAACATCTGCATGCCGCCGGTATCTTCGGTTGACATCTGCCTTATGCCGACCATGAAGTAGAGCACGAAGAGGCCGACATACATCAAGGCTGTCAGCAGCTCCACGACGAAGTAACGCGCTGAGATGGGCGCCTTGCAGTAGCGGCACCTGGCCCTGAGCAGAAGCCATGAGACCAGCGGGATGTTATCGTAGAACCTGATGGGCTTCTTGCAGCTTGGGCAGGCCGAACCGGGATAGACGAGGGACAGGTCGCGAGGCATACGGTATATGACGACGTTGAGGAAGCTGCCGATGCAGCCCCCGAGGGCGAACACGAATATGAGCCATATCCATAGCTGCGGTGTCACGACACCTCCGTGTGGAAAAAGGCTATGATGTCATTTCTTTCGACTGGAACGCTCGACAATGCCGGCCACTTTCATGGGCAGACCGAACAGACGTATGAAACCTATGGCATCAGTCGATGCGTACTCGCCACCCATTTTGAAACTTGCAAGGTCGGGCCGGTACAGGCTGTTGGGGCTCTTGATGCCCGCCAGAGTGGCTCGGCCCTTGAAAAGCTTCACGCGCACCGAGCCTGTGACTTTCTGCTGCGTGACATTGATGAACGCATCGAGGGCATGGCGTATTTGTGAGAACCATTGACCGTAATAAACAAGCTCTGCATACTTGAGGGCCACCTGGGCCTTGTAGTGACTCACCTCGCGGTCGAGGCAGATGGTCTCGAGGCCACGATGCGCGGTGGCAAGTATCGTACCGCCAGGCGTCTCGTAAGCGCCACGGCTCTTCATGCCGACAAGACGATTCTCGACAAGGTCTATCTGACCGACGCCGTGCTTGCCGCCGATGCGGTTAAGCTCCTGTATCATCTTGACGCCCTCGATTGAGCGGCTATTGAGCTTGACGGGAATACCTTCCTTGAAATCAATGGTGACGTACTCGGGCTTGCCAGGCGTCTTTGAGACAGGGTTCGAAAGCATCCAGAGGTTATCCTTGGGTTCGTTCCACGGGTCCTCCAGGTCTGCGCCTTCGTGGCTTATATGCCAGAGGTTGCGGTCACGTGAGTATATCTTTTTCTTGCTCTGTTCGATGGGTATATGATGTTTTCTGGCATAGTCGACGGCTGCCTCGCGGCTTGTCAGGTTGAAGTTGGGATCCTTCCAGGGCGCGATTATCTTGAGGGAGGGGTCCAAGGCCATATACGTCAGCTCGAAGCGGACCTGGTCATTGCCCTTGCCCGTGGCGCCATGGGCAACGGCTGTCGCGCCAGTTGCGTGAGCAACGTCCACCTGGTACTTTGCTATGAGCGGGCGAGCGATGCTTGTTCCGAGAAGGTATCCATTCTCATAGACCGCCCCGCTCTTGAGCAGCGGCCAGAGATAATCCTCCACGAACTCCTTGCGGAGGTCCTTGACGACGCACTTGACCGCGCCTGTGGCAAGGGCCTTCTTCTGGATGTTCTTAAGCTCGTCGCCCTGCCCAAGCTCCGCCGCAAAGGCCACGACCTGGTAGCCGTAGGTCTCCTTGAGCCACGGGAGTATCACGCTGGTATCAAGCCCGCCGCTGTATGCCAAAACAACTTTCTCGGCTTTCTTCTTAGCCATATTGCTATCCTTATACACTCACAGACCGGGTTGAAAGAAGCGAGGATTATACCGCCCTGCCCAACCTGCGGCAACAGAAATACGCACCCTAGCTGCCCAGCCTCGATTTGACAACCTCCCTCATGACAAGCGGGTACGCGTCGTGCCCCGTGAAGAGGCGGAACTGCTGCATTGCCTGTCCGACAAACATCGCGACGCCGTCGATGGTTCTGGCGCCTGCAGCCTGAGCTTGGCGCAGCAGAAGTGTGCTGGGTGGATTATAGACCGTGTCAAAGACGGCAATATCACGACGAAGACACTCTTTCGGCACAGGCGTCTCATCAACCTTCGGATACATGCCGAGGCTGGTGCAGTTCACCAGGAGCTTCGCTTCAAGGCTCGTCAGTGCCTCCAGCGGCGCGTATTCGCAATCGAAGTCGCGGGCAAGACTCCTGGCTCTTGAGAGGGTGCGATTGTAAATCTTTATCTTCGCGCCAGCGTAAGCGAGACCGGCGACTATGGCCCTGGCGACTCCGCCCGCGCCCACTACCGCGATGGGGTGGCCTCGCAGGTCCTCTCGCTTGATGCCGAGAGATGAAGTAATGGCATCGAGTGCCCCAGCGTAGTCTGTGTTGTAGCCGCTTAGCGAGCCATCCTTTTCCACTATCACAGTATTGACAGCGCCGGTCTTCTCAGAGATAGGGTCGATACGACCTTTGCGAGCCTTCACAAATGCGAGAGCATTCTCCTTGTGCGGGATAGTGACACTGAAACCTCTGAAACCGAGGTGTCGTGAGAGCACACTGTGCATGAACACATCAAAGCCCGTTTTGCCACCCTGGACCAAGAGCGGCACGTAGAGTCTGTTCATCTTCGCCCGGCCAAACGCCGCGTTGTGAACGGCCGGGCTCATGGAATGGCCCACAGGATCAGCTATAACACCGAAGAGCTCAGTATCAGTGTTCAGCGAGTGATATCGATACAGAGCCAGGAAATCGTCAAGCCCCACCTGCCCCGGGGCTGTGGCCGTACTCGCCTCCAGGCTTGCATAGGTCACAAGCCCGCCCAGCTTGGGCGCCAGCAACCGTGTGATAATGCCCGCTTCGCCCATCGCAAGGGCGATAGTATCGGTATGTTTGTGCCTCAGAAGGTCGACGGCAGCAAAGCAGTCATTTATGTTTCGGGCAGTGTACGCCAGCTTTGGTATGGCTGCTGGAAAAACGGCAAGCATGTCACGACACAGCCTGCCGATATCTTCAAAAGGCTGCTTGAAGTCGTGTGCCGAGAGAATGAGGCGCGTGTGCATTGTGCCCGCAAGGGCGACCTCGAGCATTTCCCTCACAGTCGGGTTCCGGAAGTTCCTGAACTCGCAGTCGATGAACTCGGCACCCGCGCTTACAGCTGTGGCGAGCACGTCTGCCCGAACCGTTTCTGAATAAGTGTGAAAGCCCCCTTCGGCTTTGTCGCGACAAGTGACAATCGTGGGTAGCCGGGTCTCTTTGGCGATGGCAATGACGGCGGCTGCCCGTTCGGCGGTCAGGGCGGCGAGGTAGTCCATGCGCAGCTCCAGCATTTCTGCGCCGCCCGCGCGAGCCCGTTGTATCTGCTCAGCGCAGGCTTGTATATCCGCCGCTGCTATCGGTACGGCCAGGAATGTCATTTCTGCCTCGCAAAAGGTATTTCTAACATATACACACGACAATGGCGGATTGCAAGCCAATTGCCCATGCCGGGGCAGCCTGTTTCGCTTGCAATTGCCAGCAGAATCCATATATTGATTGGCCTGTGACGGCAGGTGACCAACAAACGAAATTGAAAGGATATAAACGTGAGTATCGAGCTTCGAAAAGACTTCACATGGAGCCTGGTTGTTCCCACCAGCATGGGTGTCCGGTTGACACCGGCGAACGGCCAGCCGATGCACTGCAGCGACACATTCACGATGCAGGCCACCAGCGCCGAGAGCAATGTGGCCAGCGTTTCATCATATCTGGGGCTGCCCGTGAAGATCCTGACCACATTTGTGAAGGACAGCCCCATCGCTCGGTTCATAAAGGACGACCTTGCCAGCCGGCATATGGCGTATGAGGGTAAGGAAGTACCCCAGGGAGGCCCATGGGGTTACAGGCACCAGTTCAATCTGGCCGACAGCGGCTGCGGCTCGCGCGGGCCACGGGTGCAGAATGACCGGGCGGGCGAAGTCGGCCGGACGCTTAATGTCAAAGACTATGATCTGGACCGCTTGTTTGGCAAGGAGGGTGTACAGATAGTGCATCTCTCGGGCCTTATCGGGGCGCTCTCGCCAGACACCAGCCAGTTCTGCCTTGAGCTGGCGCGGGCTGCGAAGAAGTACAAGACCCGCATATCCTTCGACCTGAACTACCGAGCCTCCTTCTGGAAGGGTCGCGAGGCTGAGCTGCGGAAGATGTTCACGGAAATCGCGGCGTCTTCGGACATACTTGTCGGCAACGAAGAGGACTTCCAACTGGCTCTTGGTATTGAGGGGCCGGAGGCAGGAGGCAAAGGGCTTGCCGCCAAGATAGAAGGCTTCAAGGGTATGATAGCACGAGCCAGGAAGACTTTCCCGAACGCGACGGTCTTCGCAACCACACTACGCGAGGTGGTGAGCACGAACACCCATCTCTGGGGCGCGATAATGGCGGAAGGCGACAACTGGCATATCGTCGAGCCGCGCGAGATTGGCGTGCTGGACCGCATTGGTGGCGGAGATGGCTTTGTGGGCGGGATGCTGTATGCCATCCTGAGAGGCTGGTCGCCGGAGAAGTGGGTCCAGTTTGGCTGGGCGAGCGGCGCTCTAGCCACGACTATGTTGACAGATTACTGCCAGCCTGCTGACGAGGAGCAGGTCTGGAGCATCTGGGAAGGCAACGCCAGGGTGAGACGCTAGAAAGATGCCGAAACAGGCATCTGCTGATTAACTAGTGCGAAGCCCGGCAGAGTAGCCCTGCCGGGCTTCTTTCTTGCGCGATAGCAAAAACCGTGCCATGAGCAGATTTTTCTTCAAAAAAGTGGCGTTGCCGGTATAATCCTGGGTGATGGCAACACCTTACACCGAGAGTCTGAACAAACTGATCGAGGAATTTGGCAAGCTGCCGGGAATCGGCCCGAAAACAGCCGAACGGCTGGCGTTTTATATACTCAAGGCCGGCAGCGACGAGGCCATGGCTCTGGCACATGCAATATCGGCCGTGAAGAAGAACCTGAAGCACTGCAAGACATGCATGAACCTGGCTGAGGGTGATACGTGCAACATATGCATGGATACACGGCGTGACAAAAGTATCATCTGCGTTGTTGAGCAGCCGAAGGACCTGATAAGCCTGGAGAAGACCGGCCTGTGCAAGTGGGTCTATCATGTGCTGGGCGGCCACATCGCCCCGTTGGATGGAGTAGAACCATCGGACCTCAACATAGATGCACTCCTCAAGCGCATCCGCGCCGGCGGCATCAGCGAAGTCGTAATGGCAACAAACCCCAATCTCGACGGCGACGCAACGGCTCTTTATATCACCTCGCTGGTGCGGCCGCTGAAGGTGAAGGTTACACGCCTGGCACGCGGGCTGCCCTCTGGCAGCAGCATCGAATATGCCGGCTCATCAATTCTGACGGACGCGATCCTGGGTCGTGCGGAGATGGAATGACCGGCGATTTGTAGGGTAACAGCAGCAAAGATAAGGCAAGTCTGATGAAGCTCAGTATTACACCACAGATGCGAATGGAGCAGAAGATGAAGCTCGCTCCGCGCATGATACAGGCGATGGAGATACTGCAGCTTCCGATGCTGGCATTGCAGGAGCGTATCGAGCAGGAGATAAATGACAATCCGGTGCTCGAGGTATCGGAAGAGGCTGAGGGGCCGCGCGAAACTGCCGAGGAGACGCCGGATGCGGTCGATGAGAAAGACCTTGTCGTGCAGGAAGATGAGAACAAGGCAGAGGATTTCGAGCGGCTGGAAAGCGTTGATGACGACTTCCGTGAATACTTGACCCGTGCGGCGCCCATGCCTTCACGGAGGTATGATGACGATACTGACTCGAAGCTTGATGCGATGCAGAATGCCGCGGCGCCGCAGTGTTCGCTTCGGGATTACCTTCTGGAGCAATGGGGGCTTGTTTCGACGACGGAGGCTGTGCGTTCCGCGGGGCGTGCGATTATCGATTATATTGACAACCGCGGGTACCTGTCGGTGCAGCTTGAGCAGCTGTATAACAAGGATAAGAGCGATTTCACGCCTGATGACCTGACGGAGGCGCTGAGGCTTGTGCAGCAGCTTGAGCCAACGGGTGTAGGGGCAAGGGATGTGAAGGAATGTCTGCTTATACAGCTCGCCTCCGCCGGCGGCGGGCCGGATGAATACCGGTTTGAGAAAGAGCTTGTTTCGCAGCATCTCTCGGAGCTATTGGAGAACAAGCTGCCCGAGATTGCCAAGGGGATGAACTGCAGCATTGACAGGCTGAACGAGGCGATAAAGCGGCTTGCGAAGTTCGATATCTCGCCGGGCCTTACGATCGGTCAGGACAGGAATCAGGTTGTCAGGGCTGATATCATCATCGAGCCGGATGATAGTACTTTGGGATACAGCGTGCGGCTGGCGGATGGCGGCATGCCGGAGCTCAGGATCAACTCCACGTACGCAAAGATGGCGATGAACAAGGGGATGGATGAGGAGACACGGAAATTCCTGCGGAATCATATTCGCTCAGCGCAGTGGATAATGGAGGCGATAGAGCAGAGGCGGCAGACGCTGCTGAAGGTGGCGCGGACGGTTGTGGAGCATCAGAAGGAGTTCTTTGAAAAGGGACAGCTATATCTGAAGGCGTTGCCGATGTCGAAGGTCGCCGGTGAAGTTGGCGTGCACGTGGCAACGGTGTCGCGGGCGGTCGCAGGGAAATATGTGCAATCGCCGCAGGGGATTTTGCCGCTGAGGGGCTTCTTTACGGGCGGAGCAGAGGACGGAAATGGAAATGGCGTGAGCTGGGATGCGGTGAAGGCGAAACTGCAGCAGATAGTGGATGAGGAGGATAAGAGTGATCCGCTGAATGATGATGAGCTGGCCAAGAAATTGGTTGAGGCGGGGTTTGCGAAGATCGCCCGGCGGACGGTGGCGAAATATCGGGGGCTGATGAATATACCGGCTGCGAAGTACAGGAGGAAGTTCTGAAGAAGTAGCTAGTAGCAAGTAGGGAGTAGATAGTAGGCAGAGGAAGGCCTGCGCAAAGGCGCGGGAAAATGTCGCAGTGACGCTGGAACGATGTCCGATGTGTCCTACTTTGGAGGGTAGGACATGATGTAACTCTATATTTGACAAATATTTACAAGTGGCCAAGACACTGTTTAGGACATGAATTCGAGGTTGGGGGGTAACAGTTGTTTGTACTCGCCTGGTGATGGTTTCTCTTCACTCCAGCCAGTGGTAGGCGAGCTCGAGGATGTCGCCGAGATTGACGGCGCCGGAGCGGTCCATGTCAGCCCACGCGCACCACTGGTTGGCTGCGGAGCAGCCGCCCTGCTGCCACTTCGAGGCGACGGCGGCAAAGTCGATAAAGTTCACATTGGAGTCGCGGTTGGCATCGGCGCGCGAGGTGACGGTGAGCCGTATGTTGGGTATGCGGAACTCGTAATAGCGCGCCGGACCGGACCACGCGAGCGGGTCGCCCGCTGTGCTGTCGACCGCATCATAGACGACGCGGAGAGAGCCTGTAGTTGTGGTATTGCGGCAGTAGCCGGTGCTGCTCCAGCTGGTGTTGTTAAAGGAGATATCGACCATGACATTGTTACCATCAGAGTAGCTGAAGTTGTAGGGCGTGGTGAAGTTGAACTGGGCCCAGCCGGTGGCAGATATGGTCTGAGTGCTCTGGTAGACGTTGGTCCAGCCGGTCGACTCGAAGTTATGAGAGGTGTTGTAGTTGCTCAGGGGTGTGGGCTTCATGCGGATAGTGAAATTGCTCATGGCCATGCCAGGAACCGTCGTGACATCAAGCGCCAGACCTGTGACGACCCTTGGCCCGCCTATTTCCGAGGCCAGATAGATGGACTGCGCCCTGGCGTCTTCGTAGTATGTGTGGAGCGGGAATTGCCAAGTGCCGGTGCCGGTGCCTATGAAGAGCTGATGGTCCACTGAGTACGCGGCGCCGGCGGTGGTCAGGGCGCTCTGGGTTATGGAGACAGGGATGATCGAAGGCTCTGTCCAGCCAAGGATATCCTTGAACTCGACGGTATAGTCGCCTACCGGGACGACGGCCTCGGTCTGGCCGCCGGCGAACCACATGGTGGTACCCACACGGCGCCATGCGGCCCCGGATGCCACGGCGGCATCGGGGGATATCGTGACCTTGAGCGAGCCGTATGGAGGGCTAAAGCCAGCGGCGACACTTCTGTAGCCGTTCATCTGGATGGACGTGGGGTTTATGCTGCCGGAGAGGTCACCGGACCAGCCGGTGAAGACCATGCCGCCATCGGGGACAGCTTCAAGTGTGACGGTTGCGCCCACAGCAAAAGTGCCTGACCATGGGAGCGAGCGCAGCGTGCCATTGACCCTGACGCTGCCCGTGCCCGTGCCAGCGGAGGTGAGGTCGAGGGTGTAGTTATTGGCGACTATGGAGAATACGCCGCCGTGGATGGTCCAGGTGTATCCTTCGGCGCTGACGCTGTCGATATTGTACCAGGCGTCGTCCCAGCCGCTCCAGCCCATGTTCAGATGCATCTCGTTGCCGTTGCGATAGCCGTCGCAGACGACGACATGGCCGTTGAAGTAGCCTGCCTCCCACATCGCGTAGAGGACGGGATGATTGAGGTCAATGTCAGCGGCTATCAGGTTGTACCAGGCTGAGCTGCTGTAGCTGGATTTCCATCTATAGTCCGAGCAGGTGTAGCCGAAGTGGCTGCGAAGGGCCTCGGGGGCATTCTGGGCGGAGGCGTAACTGCCGGTGCCCTCGAAGTCGGTGCTAAGTGAGACAGCACAGTGATAGATGAGCTGGCCCACCGCCTGTATCTGCGCCGTCGGGCTGCCGGTGGTGATGGCAGCGGGCATATTAGCCCAGCTATAGGCGCCTGTGCCGGCGTCGGTGAAGGAGTGAGTGCCGGTGCATGAACCGCTGGAATCGGTGTAGGAGTGGCTGCCGATGACGGCCAAGGGCTGGCGATGATGTCGCAGGATCTGGCCCAGGGCAGCGGCGTTGCAGCCGGCGTATGCGCGGCCCCCGCTGCCGCCGGTAGCGGTCGGGCAGTAGTAATTGTAGGGATTATCCTGGTCCCACGTTGTCGTCAGGATAGTTACGCCGTTAGCATCCGCTTCGAGGGCTTCGACGCCCAAGGCCGAGGATTGGGCGTCGAGAAGGTCACGCCACTGGCCATTGTAGCGCGCAAGGTGAGCGCGCGAGCGATTGGCGGGTCCGGCAAGAAGGGCAAGGTCCTCCTGCATTTCCTTCTCTACCACTATTCTGAAGGCGGGCGGAAGGTCATCGTATGAGCCGTGCTCGCTGTAGAGCTTGACGGGCGGGGCCTGGTCGTCGGTGGAGAGCAGGATGAAGCCCTGCGGCTCGAGATTGACGAGGTATCCGAAGAGGTTGCCCTGGTCCTGCAGGCGGAGGACCTGCCTGACTGCGAACGGGGAGCTGCCTCTGGATGTTTTGGTGCGGACAGCCGCGGGGTCGTGGGAGGGAAAGCGTTTCGTAAGAAAGCTGTCAGCGGCGAGACTGATGCCGCCCTCTTCGAGAGGCGCAGCATCGGCCCATGAAGCCATGAACAGGACGATGATTCCTGCTGCGACCCAGGCAACAGATGAGAGAATGGAAGTGCGATCTGGCGAACAAGGAGATACGCTCTGGTTTTTTCCCGCTCTTAACATGGTACCCTGATCCTCCGAAAGCTATTGCCCATCCGAAAAAGCAGAATGGTATTATAGCGGCTGGTAGCCGGCAGGTCAATGGATTTGCCAGTGATAGGCCTCTGACCGCGGGTTGCGAGCGATGGGATAGGTGGAGAAGTCCAGAGTGTTCGGAGGTTTACGCGAGTGAATTCGGAAGAAGGCTTTCCCTCTGAGGGCTGGGGTGGTAGAATGCATACCGGTAGCTGAATCCGTTCAGCACACTGTCAGAATGGGGGCATATATGAAACCTGCAGGGCTCTTGATGATAGAACACAGGCTGATCGAGAGGATGGTGAAAGTTCTGGGCGCGGAGATGGGCAGGGTCAGGAGCGGTGAGGCAAATCCGGAACTCGTGCGAGGGGCTGTGGACTTTTTCCGCGTGTACGCTGACAGGACGCACCACGGCAAGGAGGAAGATATTCTGTTCCGAGACCTCGCAAAGAAGCAGCTTTCGGAAACGGACAAGGTCATGATGGATTCGCTGATCGAGGAGCACAGGCGCGCCAGGCTTGGTGTGGGCAGACTCGAGGCTGCCAATGAACGATATGTGCAAGGGGATAAGGCGGCACTCGGCGAGATTGGCAAAGAGCTTGCGGCGCTGGTGGAGCTTTATCCATCCCATATCGAGAAAGAGGATAAACATTTCTTCTCACCAGCAATGGGGTACTTATCGGCTGAGGAGCTCGATAAGATGCTCGCGGAGTGCTACCGCTTCGATATGAATATGATACACGAGAAGTACAAGCATGTTGTGGAGAGCGCGGAGGGGCTGGTCTCTGGCGTCCGGTCCTGAGCGACAGCCCTGAGAGTGCTTCAAAAGTGCTTGTGCGGGTGGGGGCGGAGTGGTATACTAATTTGCTGCCAGGGGTGCGGCGGGCCAGATGCCCCGCTGCTGAGATTTCGCGGATAGCGAAGACCCTTCGAACCTGATCGGGATAGTGCCCGCGTAGGAAGGCATCAAGATGCAAGTTTTGACGCTCCCTTGCGGGGAGCGTTTTTTGTTGCGCCAGAGAAGACATTCACCACAGAGAACACAGAGAGCACGGAGCAGACTGACATAAGAAGTCCGAAGCCGGAAACTCGAAGCAGTATCGAAATGTAGGAATTGAGATGCTCAAAAGGAAAGCGAAGAGCACAGGGTAAGAAAAGACATATGAACAGTCTGACGGTTAATGGTGAGAAGAAAGCATTTCCGGCGGAGGAGTTTCCGGCGACGGTGTCGGAGCTTCTGCGCGGGATGAATATCGCCGAGTCGACGGTGGTCGCGGAGGTGGATGGGGAGATAATCGAGCGGGGCAGCTTCGGCAACACGAGGCTCAAGGATGGACAGACCATAGAACTTATAAGGTTCGTGGGTGGAGGATAAGAGTTTCACCACAGAGCACACAAAGGACACGGAGAAGAACGAGACTGGTAAACAGGTGACTGTCCCTAGTTAAACGAAGAATGCAGAGGCACATAGATGGCTGGTAATGGCAAATTGGTGATAGCGGGCAGGGAGTTCGGGTCGCGGTTGTTCGTGGGTACGGGCAAGTTCGCCTCGAACGCGCTTATGGCTGCGGCGGCAGAGGCATCGGGCACAGAGATGGTGACGGTGGCGCTGCGGCGAGTGGATATCAACAATCCGAACGACGATATGCTCGCGGCGATAGACAGGAAGAAGTATCAGCTTCTGCCGAATACGTCCGGCGCCCGGGATGCGGCGGAGGCGGTGCGGCTATCGAAGCTGGCACGGGCGGCGACGGGCATCAACTGGGTGAAGCTGGAGGTGACGCCGGACCCGTATTATCTGCTGCCGGATGGGACGGAGACGCTGAAAGCGGCGGAGATACTTGTGAAGGACGGGTTCGTCGTGCTGCCGTATATCAACGCGGACCCGATACTTGCCAAGCGGCTTCAGGATGCGGGGACGGCGACGGTGATGCCGCTGGCCAGCCCGATAGGCTCGAACCAGGGGCTGCAGACACGGGCGTCTATCGAGATAATCATCGAGCAGGCGACGGTGCCGGTAGTGGTGGATGCGGGGCTGGGGCTGCCATCTCACGCGGCGGATGCGATGGAGATGGGGGCGGATGCAGTGCTTGTGAACACGGCGATAGCGGCGGCAGCGGACCCGGTGGCGATGGCGCGGGCGTTCCGGCTGGCCGTAGAGGCCGGCAGGAAGGCATATGAGGCCGGGCCAGCGGTTCGCAGCACGCAGGCGAGCGCGTCGAGCCCGCTGACGGGATTCCTGAGGAAAGAAAAGTGACGGATGACAGGTCACAAGTTGCGGGCGGAAAAAGGCATCTAACCCCTTTTTCGGGGGTGTTGGCCGAAAGCGGGCTGGACAGGCCGCGTGAGCGATGGCTGGATGTTGTCAATGGCATCACTACGGCGGAGGTGGAACATGCGCTGGGGCAGCCGGCTGGGCGCTACTCGCTGCAGCGGCTGGCTGTGCTTGTATCACCAGCTGCCGAGGCTTATCTCGAGGAGATGGCGAGGCAGGCGCACGAGCTGACGCTGCGGCGGTTCGGGCGGACGATACAACTTTATGCGCCGCTATATGTGTCGAACTATTGTGTGAACAGGTGTCTTTATTGCGGGTTCAATGCAAGCCACAAGTTCGCGCGGACACGGCTTACTATCGATGAGGCGGCGGCGGATGCGGATGTCATTGCATCGGAGGGATTCAGGCATATTCTGCTTGTGAGCGGAGAGGACAGGACGGGGGCATCGGTGGAATACCTGGAGGAACTTGCGGGGAGGCTCAGGCAGAAGTTCTCAAGCATATCGATCGAGGTCTATCCGATGGAGCAGGAGGAATACGCGAGGCTCTTCAGGGCGGGCGTTGACGGAGTGACACTGTATCAGGAGACGTTCGACCGGGAGGTATATGCGAAGTATCATCAGTCGGGGGCGAAGGCAGACTATGACCGTCGGCTTGCGACGCTTGATTACGTGGCAAGGGCCGGCATGAGAAAGATAGGCATCGGGGCGCTGCTGGGGCTGGCGGACTGGCGGCTTGAGACGCTCGCGCTTGGCGAGCATGCGCACTATCTGATGAAGAACTACTGGAGGGCTCAGGTGGCGTTCTCGTTCCCACGGATACGCCCTGCCAACGAGGTCGAGGGCCGGATGTTCGAGCATATACCGACCGATGCGGAGATGGTGCAGATGATGCTGGCGCTGCGGCTGTGCTTCGGGGATGCAGGGCTGACCATATCAACGCGCGAGCGGGCGGAATTGCGGGATCATCTTGTGAAGCTTGGAGTAACCAAGATGAGCGCGGGCAGCAAGACAAGCCCCGGCGGTTATTCCGCGCATACAGACAGCACAGAGCAATTCAGGATCGACGATGACCGCACGCCTGCACAGGTCGCAGCGATGATAAGAGAGCGAGGATTCGAGGCTGTGTGGAAGGACTGGGACGCTGCGTTTACGCGATGAACTCACCGCGGAGGGCACGGAGTTACTGAAGGCTGAAGTCAGAAGGGGAAGCGCTGGCCGCCGCGAGCGACGGGGAATGCGGAGATTATCGTCACCAGAGCGGTAAGAACAAAGACCACTATTGTGAACCATTCGCCCCATACAGCCGGAACGTGCGCGGTCTTGATGACGACCGTACCGATGGCAAATGACTGGAGGGCCATCTTGATCTTCCCCGCAGCAGTGGCAGCAAAATTGATGCCTCGCGCTTCGGCAATATGGCGGACGACGGTCATATAGACCTCACGGGCGGTAATGATGCCCGCAATGCCCCAGCGAACGGCGAGAAGCCATGCCGCGCTCAGTCCGAGCAGTCTGGTTGGCACACCGATGAGGGCGAAGCAGACGAATGCGCCTATGACAAGTATCTTGTCGGCGAGCGGGTCCATGATGCGGCCGAATTTGCTGGTGACATTGAGGCTGCGTGCGATGGAGCCATCGATCAGGTCGGTAACGCCCGCCACCACGAAGATGGCGAATGCGACATCCCAGAACAGCTTGACTTTGTCGGGCGATACATAGGGCACGTAGAGCACCATCGCCAGGAATGCGACCGTCAGAACGAGACGGCCGAGGGTCAGTATGTTCGGAATATGCTTGAGCATGGGGCTGATTTTATCGCCGGCAGGGAAAAAGGCAATACTAAACAGCCTCGACTATGAGGTCGTAGCCGCTAGTGCCGGTAATGCGGACGTCTATAAACTGGCCGGGCCTCGCGGGGCAGCCCTTCATTGTACAGACGGTATCGATATGAGGTGCCTGCCCGTAGTGGCGGCAGTGGGCGGTGCTGCTCTTGTCGACAGAATCCACAAGGCAGGTGAGACGCCGGCCGATGGTAAGATTGTTCTTATCGAAGACTATCTCCTGCTGTACTTTCATGAGGGTATCCAACCTCCGGGCCTTTACTTCCTCCGGGACCTGGTCGGGGAATGCGGCTGCGGGGGTATCGGGCTCCGGATAGAACGGAAAGCAGCCGAGGTGATCGAAGTCGGCCCAGCGGATGAAGTTGACAAGCTCATCGAACTGGCTGTCGGTCTCGCCCGGGAAGCCGACGATGACGGTGGTGCGGAGCGATACGTCGGGCATGGCCTTGCGGAGCCTCTCAATCAGGGCGATATTCTGTTCCTTCGTGTCGGTGCGGCGCATCGCTCTTAGTATGTCATTGTTTATGTGCTGGATAGGCATATCGATGTAGTGGACGACCTTGCGGCTGGAGGCGATCGTTTCGATGAGCTCATGATCGACGCCGGCAGGATACATGTACATCAGGCGCAGCCACGCCAGGTTATCGAGCTTCTCAAGGTCAGCAATGAGGCGGCTCAGACCGGCTTTCATTTTCAGGTCGCGGCCGTAATAGTTGCTGTCCTGGGCGATGAGGTTGAGCTCGACGACGCCGCTATCCACAAGCTCGCGCGCTTCCTGTACTATTATGTCGGCCGGTTTGCTGCGGAAGCGGCCCCGGATGGCTGGTATTGTGCAGAAGGCGCATCTGTGGTCGCAGCCCTCGCTGATACGCAGATATGCCCAGTGGCTCGGCGTGATCAGGAGCCGACTGCGGTCGTCATGGATGCCGCTATCATCAGGCGAGACGAAGAGGCTGGTCGTGTCGCCAGCCACCGTTCTTCTTATTATCTCAGCAAGATTATCACGCTGGCCCAGACCAACGACGGCGTCTATGCCATCGACTTCCTTGAACAGCTCAGCCCCCATGCGCTGGGAGAGGCAGCCGGCAACGATGACTTTGGTGACCTTGGCGGAGGTCTTCCAGCCGACAGCTTCGCGGATAGCCGCCAAGGCCTCTTCCTTGGCGGGCGCAATGAATCCGCATGTATTCACCACGATGACATCAGCTGAGACGGGGTCGGGTGTGATGACCATGCCGGCCTGGCCGATGGCGGCAAGCATCCTCTCGCTGTCGACGATGTTCTTGGGGCAGCCGAGGGCGATAAGGCCTACTCGAATGCTCTCTGTCCTGGGATTCATGGGCGGGCAGAATAGCAGAAAACGCCTCTGCAGTCATCACATTTCTGAGGCAAGAGATACTTTAGTAGGCTTCGCGATAGATGTCATGCGGCAGGCCCTCCAGCGGACATCCCTCGCATTGTGCCATGGGCTTGCAGAACTCCTTGCCGGTCCGCACGAGAAGTGCATGGTATTCGTTGAAGAGTTGGAGGTCCCGGGGCTGATTCGCTTCGAAGACATCTTTGATGTACTCGTAGTCGGCATCAACGTCTATTAGATAATGCCGGAAGAGTATTCTGCCGGTGTAGGCATCGACCACGAACGTAGGCCGGTCAAGGGCATAGAGAAGTATCGAATCGGCTGTTTCCCTGCCTACCCCGCTTATCGTGAGCAGTTCTTCTCTGAGAACCTCCGTCTCGACACTATCGAGCTTCGTCAGGTCGCCATCCGTTCGGGCGATAAGCCAGTCATGGAAGCTCTTAAGTCGCTTGGCCTTGACGTTGAAGTACCCGGCTGGGCGTATAAGCTGTGCCAAACGATGAACATCCATATTGTGGATGGCGACAGGGTCCATGGCGCCGGCTCGCTTGAGATTGTCGATGGCTTTGGTCACATTCGTCCAGTTGGTGTTCTGGGTCAGGATGGCCCCGACCATTATCTCGTGCCTGCCGTCGCCCGGCCACCAGTCCTGAGGGCCGAACCGCTCAAGCATCAACCTGAATATCTCATCAAGGCTTTCTGAGGTCATATACGTCCCGTCAAATTCAGCTCCCAATCCGAGAGCGCCATTGAAATCCCCAAGGCATCTGGTACACTCCCTGTCAGCATGATGCTTCGAGGTTTGGCACGATGCCGCATACCGTGAAACGCAAGATACAGACTAGCGAAGGCGCCAGCGCCAGTCAACTGTTTAACTTCAATACTGATTCGTACCTGGAGCGGACCAGCCGGCCTGTCTATGCCATCGCCTTTCTCCTGCCGCTGATACTCTTGTATGAGATCGGGACGATCCTCGTAAATACAAACACGCTCCGTCACTGCGAGAGCCGCGTCGTGGCGTTTGTATGGCTGAGATACCTGGCGAGGTTTGTGGGCTTCGACGACAATGTGTCCTTTGCCGTATTGCCGCTGCTCGTGCTGCTGGTGCTGGCAGGTCTGCAGCTTGCTTCAGGCAAGAATTGGCGCGTACATCTGGTCGATACCTTTCCCATGGCCGGCGAATGCGCGGTGCTCGCCCTGCCGCTTGTAATGATGGGACTACTCCTGAGCCGTCCACTGGCCTCATCGCCCGCATCGTCGCACCTTGCGGGCGGCCTTGCCGCGTGTGCCGCGCCGTCGGATGCCACCCCGGCCAATGGCCTGATGGGGCAGATAGTGACAGGTATCGGCGCAGGCATCTATGAGGAGTTCGTTTTCCGCCTGGTTTTCATTGTGCTGCTGATGATACTGTTCCAGAATCTGCTGGGAATGAAGCACACACCGGCGGCCGTGGCCAGCATTCTCATCTCATCAGCGCTTTTCAGCGCATACCACCACATCGACATTCTGCCTCTGCAGAGCGGCATGCGCGCAGCTGACCCATTCACATGGCCCAAGTTTGTTTTCAGGACGCTTGCAGGCGTGTATTTCGCGGGTCTTTTCGCGGTGCGAGGCTTTGGCATAACAGCCGGAACGCACGCGTTCTACGACATTATTGTGGCTTTGATGAAGGCGGATATGTTCGTTCACGGGCATCAGTGAAACGGCGATTACAGTATTATCGATGCGGATTTTGGTGACTTTAGAAAAATTTTTCTCGCCCGTTAGTCCTGCATATCGGCATATTTGCGTAATCACAGTCCTATAAAGCACTTATCTCCAATACTATCGACTGATATCCCACTTGCGAGCCTTCCGATATATCTGATATAATAGCCACCGTTGACGGAAGCGACGTGAAGCCCTTCGGGAAGAGATATGGAAACACCGAGAACTAACGTAGCGGTAAACGAGCTGACCTTCTCCTTGTATCAGCGGCACCTGCATCCGGAGCTTTTCAGTATCTATGCACGCAGGCTCCTCAAGACGCACTCCTATGAGGCTACGATATGGGTCACCGGCTGCTCGCATGTGGTCACTGTTTATGCGAATGCAGCCTCGCTGACCGAAGTGATCAGTACGCCAGGCCAGCTTCTTCCGGATCGAGGCCTGATTGACCGCTTCCAGTTCCAGGGGCAGCGTATGCACCAGTGCAAGCTCAGCCAGGGGCTCAGTTACCAGACCGAGTTCCAGGTGGAGAAGATGAGTGCGAATCTTTATCGGCAAAGCCACCTTGATATACAGAAGTTCGCGCGGACGCGCGGCGTGTTCGTCGATTTCTCACACTTCGATACTGACGGACTCAACCCGTTCAGCTATATCGACTATGAGGCCCGCAAGAACGAGCTCAACATACACACTTTCCATGCATATCCCGACCAGACCACGATTATAAAGACGCTCTCGTTGTTCGAGATACACTAGAACCTTTTAAAGCTCCTTAATGGAAGACGGCCGGGACGATACCCCAAGCCGTCTTTTTTGTGCGCGCGGCCGCCCTGCTGTTGACGCTACCAGCCCTATTCGTCCTCAATCACCCTTCTTGCCAGGCGGAATACTTCGGGCTCAATCACAAGATGAGCTCGTGCGAGCGACGGACGACTTATCTCGAACTGCACTCTGTTATCGACATTCACGAAGTTTATCGTTCCGCCGGCTGCGAGGAATCCATCAGCTTCACCGACGGTGAGCACGGGAGCAGATCTGAGAGTTGCCAGGATCCGCTCCGTATGGGGTTTCTCTGATGAAGCGATGAAGAGAACGTGGTAGTCCTTCAAGGAATTGCCATCGATGACCTGAGGCGCCTTGCTGCTGCCATTGCCCTGGGCCGTCTCAAAGTGACCCAGCTTTCTGACAATTATCTTCTTGTCTCTGGCAGATTTCCTCTGCAGCGGTACAAAGGCCTCGGCAATGGAATCGTCCCCGACTACGCCGATGACTATCAACGAGCTGTGGGTGCCAGCTTTGGTGTCCTTACCATCTCTAATCTTGTCGCCATCACCGCTGATGGAAGGGTCGCCAGGCCACGTCGTAAACTTCAGGAAGTTGTACAGACAGACGGCCTTTAGTTTATACTCAACGTCATCCGATCGGCTGGATTGTTCGGCAGCATTCAGAGTGCCAGATTCAGCCAGAATCAGTGAAATAGTCGCGATACAGATAGCGTATTTCACGAGACTTCCCCATTATTATGTGATATCAGGTCATGTAGCAACCTGTCATACGGACGTTCTTTTTTCAGTACTTCAGCTGCAGACGAGCAAACAACATTCGGCCGGGGGTCTCAAATGCTGTCAATTGGCCCATGGCGCCGTTCGGCCCGTTCGTGTTATTCAGCACATCGGCCAGACCTACCATAACCTCGCCGTCCCCGTCAAGAATCTTCTTTGATAACGTCAGATCCAGACGATGCGACTCATCCACATCGGGTGTTATCATCACACCCGGAGCGGGCGTGACGCTGGCGAACCTGTAGTTCGTGTTGAACACAAATCCGTCCGACAGGAACAGGCGGCTTGATAATCCCACACTATTCCTAGGCGGAGCGTATGACCGCACATTCTGTATGGACTTGTCCTGGCCGAAGTAGTTGTAGGCATACCATGCAGATAAATGCGCGTTCCTGTACGCTTTCGTTACCTCGAACTCGGCACCGTATGCGGTCGCACCATCGATATTGTCGGGCATATAAGTGGCGCCGAACGGATTAGACAACTCCTGATATCCAATCAGATGCGTGTATGTCTGATAGTAGGTATTGGCAGCCACCCTCAAGTCGTCAGCTATCTGCCCTGTGTATCCAACTTCGAGTGAGTAGATCTCCTCATTGTTCAGATCATCATTAGGGACTATATTGAAAGCGTAAGGACCAGGGCCAGGTATGATGACGTCCAGCGGGTCCACGTCGATACGGTTTGTAGTTATCTGGCGGATAGCCGTCAGCGGCGCACGGAAAGCCTTGGCTGCACTGAAACGAAGCATGTGGTCCTTCGCTTCGTCAACAGGTACCAGGGCACTCAACCGGCTGGACCAGTCGGTCTGGGTCTCAGAGTAGTAGTCACCCCTAAGCTGCGCTTCAAGGGTCAGCCTGTCGCTTACTTCCCACCGGTCTATGGCAAACAGACCCACGAACCGTTCGTCATAGGGCTCGTTCGGCAGAACGAGTTCCTGCGGCTTTCTGCTGGTCGAATTCACCCGAATAAGATGTATATTGCCTCCTACCGATACTCTGTGCCCATCGGCTGGTTCAAAGTTCAGCTGCCCCTCAAGGTCATTCTCATAAGTCCGCCACTTGAACAGCGAAGGTATCCATGAGTTGGCGAAATTCCCGTACCACTGTAGAGATCCGGTCAGGCCGTTCTCAAAGTCATGTTCGACCCTGACGAAGGGGCTACCGGTCTCAAGCCACCCCGTTTCGCGCGGATTGTAACCCCCGAGCTCAAAGGAACCTATCTGGTCGTGGGAGTATCCAAGGCCAAACGATAGTTGCGTCTGGTCTGAATATAAATACAGAGCCTCGCCATCGAAGCGGAGTGCCCGACCTATATCATCAGCCGTATAGCTGCTGAAACCGATCAGATCATTCAGCAATGGACTGAAGCTGGTATAATCGCCGGCGCCGGCATCGTCCGAAGACTTCCTGTCCACATAGCCTACGGAAATCCTGTACTGCCACCGGGACTTCAGCTCGGCCCATCGCAGATGCGTATATGTATCGCCAAACTCACTGACTGTGGTGGACAGAAAGGCGCCTTGCACGTCGGCGGGCTTCTTCGTGATGATATTGATAACGCCGTTAAAGGCGTTGGCTCCCCACGCTGCGCCGCCGGGGCCACGAACGATTTCGATGCGGGCTATATCCTCCATCATGATGGGGCATCTATAGAACTCGGAGCCTCCGAAGAAGGGGCTTTCGGCTCTTCTGCCGTCTATCAGTATTAATACGCGGTCCGAAGTGAAGTCATGCAGACCCCTCACACCTACGGCATATCGGTTCCGGTCAGTGGCGAACACGTCTACCCCGAGGGCATATTGCAGGACCTCCGGAATCGTCGTCAGGCCGCTGTAATGTATGTCGTCAGCTGTGATTACGGTCACTGGCGCTGTCAGCTGGCTGAATTCCTGGCTCTGCCTCGAAGCAGATACGATCTGAGTGCTTATAGCTTGCTCCAGAGACAGCTCGTAGAGCTTATCGGTATCGGTCGTTGCGGCTTCGCCAAGGGCAGAGGAGCCAAACTGTGCGAGGCAGAGTGCAATCGCAGAGACGGCACATACGCGGAAATAGCCAGCCGACTGTCGCCAGACGTAGTACTTCATACTAGACCCCTAATTCAGATGCAGCGTGGTTAGATTCACTACGGGATGAATCGTAATATCGGGCTATAGAACTGAAAAAAAAGGGGTATAGTAATAGGTTGGGCTGCTCATTTCTGCTTCAGCGATAAACCGCAGGTCCTATAATCGCACGAGCCCTGGTCAAGTAGCGTTGTGCAGGAAAGGTCAATTGATAGGCTCTTCTCCCCTTCCAGCTGTATGGGATGACCCCCATGTCTGCAGTCACTCTATGAGCTGGACGTTGTACTTCCGAGCATAATCTCTAGCGAGGTCGGCTTCCTCCTGTGTGACGTATCCCTCCAATACCTCCTCTGCCACCTGCGGTACAGGATTGTAGCGCATGTTGAAGCGGACCCCTTCGATTCCCGCCACTCGCTGCAATATCGCTTTCGTGCAACACCTAACATGTCCGGGCACGATTTTGTGGCAGACTATCACGGGCGTGCTCTCTGCGGTATACGCAATGTTGTCAGAGACGACCTCGACGTAGTCCTCAGCATCGACCATCTGGCGTGCACAGTCGGCATTGCCGCACTTGAAGTCGGCCAGGTAGACGTCGACCAGTCCATCGAGCAGCTGCCTGACAGCCTGATTGTAATACATGTTCGAATGCCACGCCACCACCATGCCTTCGACCATTGCGCCAAGGACTTCCAGCGCGCCATATATACTGACAGCCGGCTCGCCGCCCAGGATGTTTATCATGCCGGCGTGTCTTCTGTAGCGCCTCCTGAGCATTTTCTCGCAGAGCCTGGCTATATTGGTCTCCGCCGCTGAATCAGGTTCGAGATTCCACTCCATCACCGTGCATGAGGAGCAGCGCAGGTTACATCCGGCGAAATAGACGTGTGTGAGCGGGCTTATGCCGCTATCCTCCCAGTCGCAGACCACCTCGCGGAAGCACCTGCTCTTGGCGCCCACACGGCAATAACCAAGTTCGCCGGCTGTTCGATCTACGCCACATGCGCGGGGGCAGAGACAGCAGCTCTTCATGGCGGCCCATGCATCGGCTTTGCGCTTTTCCAACTCAGATCCACTTATCATTCTGCTAAGCCCAGAAACTGGGAGTTTGCTGCAATCGCATGGGAGTCTACACCATAGTCGGCCATCTGTCCATATCTTCTGACTGCGCGCCTGACAATGGGCAGGCTATGTACAAACGCTTTCCAGGTCGTTATAAATAGAGGCGAATCCGGTTAGGTTACATAATCAGCTGACATTCGGGAATGAAACGTAATGCCACAGACAGCAAAGAAAATGAACCTCTCACCAAGCATTGTACACAGGCATCTTATCGAAACGGCGAAACCATGCCTTGCCTTCAACGGCGGTGATGTCAGGAAGTGGCAGAGCAGGCTGCGCCGCAAGGTTCGCGAGCTTCTCTGCATGCCGGCAATCCATTCGGCCCTCAGGCCGCAGAGGCTGTGGACTCGGAGCCATGAGTTCGGAACGATTGAGAAGATCGCTTTCACGAGCGAACCGTATTCAGATGTGCCAGCCTATGTGTGTCTGCCCAGAGGCGCGAAGCCGCCTTACACATTCCTTATATGGCTCCAGGGACACGGCACAGGCATGCACAAATCCGTCGCGCTTTCTGCCGATGAGACACAGCCCGTCCAGTTGACGGACGAGCTGGATATCGGCCTGTGGTGCATGAAGCATGGCGTCGCGGCACTATGTATTGAGCAGCGGGGATTCGGTGAAAGGCTCGAGCTGCTGCAGAAGAGCGAAGGCCAGAAAGGCTGCCCCACCGCTGCCATGCAGGGCCTGGTACTCGGCCGCACGCTCATCGGTGAACGAGTCTTTGATGTCGAACGTGGTATCGACTATCTGGCGTGGCGAGGTGATGCCGACATGAAACGCATCGGACTTGGCGGCCATTCAGGCGGAGGCACAACCACGATCTTCGCGGCTGCGGTGCTGCCTAGTCTGAACTTCCTGATGCCGGTTTCGTATCTATGCACGTTCAGCGATTCCATAATGGCCCGCCGCCACTGCATGTGCGGCTACCTGCCGGGGATCATGAAATACGCAGAGATGTCAGATGTCCTGGGGCTATTTGCGCCGAAGCCGATAGTTGCGGTCAACGGCGACGCAGATGAGCTCTTCCCGATAGGGGCGGTGCGTAAGGCTTTCAGGGATTTGAAGAAGATATATGCCGCCGCAGGAGCGGCGGGTAACTGCCATCTTGTGGTGGGCCAGGGCGGCCATCGTTTCTTTGCCGACGCAACCTGGGCAAAGCTTGGGGCCGTGCTCACAGGGTTGTAATCGGATCTCAGCCAGACGGAGTCGAACGATGAATAGCAGAATCGGAGTCATATTTGCGATTGTATTGCTGTCGTCTGTGGTTCTCGCGCCTTGTGGCTGCCAGGGCCCATGTGCATGCTCGAACATTCAGGTAGTCGCCGAACCCAAAGACGGTGCAGACTCCGAAAGGTCTTTCGACTATCAGGAAACGGAACTGAAAAACGGTCTGAAGGTCGTCACAGTCGAAGATTTCAGTATGCCCGTCGTCGCGGTTCAGGTCTTCTACCATGTTGGCTCGAAGAATGAAGAGCCGGGGCGGCATGGCTTTGCACACATGTTCGAGCATATGATGTTCCGCGGCACTGACAAGCTCGGCCCCACGGACCATTTTGACCTCATACAGCGCGTCGGCGGAGACACCAATGGCAATACGGGCTTCGACCGTACCGCCTATGTCGAGACACTTCCCGCCAACCAGATCGAGCTTGCTCTCTGGCTCGAAGCGGAGCGGATGACATTCCTCAGTATCACACAGGAGAACTTCGACACCGAACGTAAGGTCGTCGAGGAAGAGCTGCGACTTGGCGCAAACAAGCCGTATGGAACAGCCGCCGAGCAGGTTCTGGAACATCTCTACACAAGCCATCCGTACCGATGGATGCCGATAGGCAAAATAGCGGATCTGCGGGCATCTTCGACACAGGATCTGCGGGATTTCTGGACGAGGTATTATGTTCCCAACAATGCCGTGCTTGTCATTGTAGGAGCTGTCACGCACGACGAGGCGCGCCAGCTTGCTGGGAAGTACTTCGGCTGGATACCGCGATATCCCGACCCGCCCAAGGTCAATACCACCGAGCCCCCCCTGCCGGCGAAGGATATCATCATCAAGGAAAACAACGCCCCAGCCCCAGTCGTGGGCGTTGTGTGGCGGACGGTGCCTGTACATGACCCCGATATGGCGCCGCTGGACCTTCTGGCAGAGGTACTTGGTGGAGGTAACAGCAGTCGGCTGTATCGCACGCTCGTCGCTGATAAGGGTCTGGCGATGGAGGCTGAGGCATTCTCGTGGTCGCTCGAGAAGGATGGTATATTCGGTGCGGGCGCGATACTCTCGCCTGCAGCTCCCGACCCGAATGCGGCTGCCGCGATGATTGATGCCGTTATAGCAGAACTGCGTACGAATCCTGTCAGCGAAAGAGAGCTTTTCAAGGCGAAGAACCAGATGCTCAAGCGGATGATAACGGCGAATCTCAAAGTTGAAAGCCGTGCTGATGAGCTTGGGGAGGCGACTATCGCGACGGGCGACCCGAACAAGGCCAATCAGCAGCTCTCCGACATACGTAAGGTGACGACAGATGACGTTCTGCGCGTAGCTGCGAAATACCTCACAGATGACAAGGCTCTGCGCGGAGTGGTCGTGGAGAAATCGGCTGATGAAAAGGCTGCTGTCGAGCCGGAGCCGCCGATAACAGCCAAGAGCGAAACTACGCCGCCCAGGCCCGGACGCGATGATCTCGCCAGACCTGCCGGGTGGCCGGAAAAGGCGCCGCTTAAACCCCTGACCAGCCTTTCATATGACCCGAAATACTCGCGGACTGTCCTGTCCACCGGTCTTGCAGTGATGGTCGTGCCAAATCACAGCGTACCGTTCGTGAGCGTGCAGCTTGGGCTGCTTGGCGGCGCATGGACGGAAGCCAATCCCGGCACATGTTCAATGGCGATGCAGATGCTCACCAAGGGTACAGAAGACCACACCGAGGCTGAGCTTGCTGATGAGCTTGAGACGTATGCCATCTCGCTGGATGGCTCCGGAGGTATGGATACGGCACAGGTGATGGCGAATTGCCTGAGTGAGTACACAGCAAAAACTGTCGGCCTTATGAGTGAGGTTGTGAGGCGGCCCACGTTCCCGGAGGACCAGTTTGAGAGGCTCAGGAAACAGATATTGACTTCGCTGGCGGTGAAGGCCGTTCGACCGGAGTACATCGTTGACAGGGAATTGCGCAAGCGGCTATACGGCGCGGAACATCCCTATTCACGGACAGTGGAGGGTGAGCCGGTTGATGTTGAGAAGCTTACGGCGGCGGATGCCAAGGCCTGGCGGAACAAGTTCGTCCGGCCTGATATGGCGACGCTCATCTTCGCAGGCGATATAACTGAGGCGGATGCTCTGAAACTTGCCAGGAAAGCGTTTGGCGATTGGCAGGCTACCGGGCCAAAACCGAAAATGGAACTGCCGGCGGTCGCGAAGCTCGATGGGGTACACATATACCTTGTGGATAAGCCTGAGAGCACCCAAAGCCAGATAAGAATCGGCGGGCGTGGAATCGTGAGGAAAGACCCGGGGTATTTTGTGAGCCGCGTGGTGAGCAGTTACTTCGGGTGGGGATTTAACAGCAGGCTCAATAAGAGCATTCGCGTGGAAAAGGGATTAACGTATGGTGTGTGGGGAAGCTTTATTGCCAACAGGTTCGGCGGGAGTTTTCAGGTTGGGACGTTTAGCAAAACGGAATCAACGGCAGAGGCAGTGCAGGCGGTGCTCGACGAGATAAAGAGGCTCAGAGACGTGCCGCCGACGGAGGATGAGGTGGAAGTGAATCGTTCATTCATAACGGGAAATCTGATAATCGACCGGCAGACGCCGCAGGATGTGGCGCAGGATTTGTGGCTGGTGGAATCGCAGGGATTGCCGAAGGATTATCTCAAACGGCTCCTCAAAGGTGTGGCATCGACGACGAAGGCGGAATGTGAAGGGTTTGCGCGGAAAGCCGTCAGGCCCGATGAGCTGGTCGTGGTCGTCGTGGGCGATGCCGAGAAGCTCAAGCCTGAGCTTGAGAGGATCGCTCCGACAACCGTAGTGAAAGAGCCTGCGCAAATAAGCAAAGAAATGTCGCAGTGAAGCAGGAACGATGGCCAAAGTGTCCTAGTCTGGGGCCTAGGACATGCTATAAGTCCTTGTCAAAGCATGAGTTAAGAGTGACCGGGCAGTTCTTTAGGACATCTCTGAAAGCGTGCCGTCTTTCTGCGGTCGTACCGCAAAAACCGTCATACCGGGTAATCTACCCGACACAACGGAGGCACGCTTTCATAATATCAAGAAGCGGAGGTAAGTCGATTGGAGATGGTGGAGACACTGATTGTACGCATTCTTTGGGC
>Ga0068714_10001769_pt1 | contig 29990 bp, 28 predicted proteins | sample MTBNYHSulfiMetaG_FD_62988 | JGI IMG/M metagenome (GOLD analysis project Ga0068714, IMG submission 62988) | Enrichment culture microbial communities from rom New York Harbor, USA that are MTBE-degrading - MTBE-NYH (New York Harbor Sulfidogenic)... | ecosystem: Environmental > Aquatic > Marine >...
GACATGTACTACAACGCGCACTACATCCACAGCCACATCGCCCACTTCTACGCCCTGGCCGCCCCCGACTTCGTCTGCGGCCCCGACTCCGAGCCGGCAATGCGCAACATCCTCGGCGTGGTCGACAAGGTCGGGCTCGAGATCGGCGGCCAGGTCATCAAGGCGCGGGCGATGGCGCAGGAGATCCAGATGATCCTCGGCGGGCGCTTCACGCACCTCGTGTGGTGCCTGCCCGGCGGCGTCGCCAAGGGGTGCTCCAAGGAGGACCTCGAGAAGATCAAGCCGATGGTCTCCGAGCTCTACGACTTCACGCAGTTCTCGCTGCAGCTCTTCCGCGACGTCGTGCTCGGCAACGACACCTACGTCGACATCATCCTCAACGGGCCGTACACGCTCGACGTGCACAACATGGGCCTGGTCGACGAGGACAACGCGCCCAACTTCTACCACGGCAAGGTGCGCGTCGTGGACTACGAGGGCAACGAGATCTGCAAGTACGAGCAGCACGAGTACGCGGACTACGTGGCCGAGCACGTCGAGCCGTGGTCCTACCTCAAGTTCCCCTACCTCAAGCAGCGCGGCTGGAAGGGCTTCGTCGAGGGCATCGACACGAGCCTCTACTGCGCCACGCCGCTCTCGCGCCTCAACGTCGCCGACCGCATGGCGACGCCGAAGGCGCAGGAGGCCTACGAGGAGATGTACTCGACCCTCGGCGGCAAGCCCGTCAAGGCGCAGCTCGCCCAGCACTGGGCGCGCCTCATCGAGATGGTGCAGAACGCCGAGACCCTGCAGAAGTACTGCGACGACCCGGAGATCACGGGTGACGACTACCGGGTCGTGCCCGAGAAGATCACCGGCGAGGGGTTCGGCATCGTCGAGGCGATGCGCGGCACCCTGACCCACCACTACACCTGCGACGAGAACGGCATGTGCACGAGCGCCAACCTCATCGTGGGCACGACCAACAACAACGCCCCCATCCACATGGTCACGAGGAAGGTCGCCGACGCCCTCATCAAGCCGGGCGTCGAGCCCGACCAGGGCATCCTCAACATGGTGGAGATGGCGTTCAGGGCCTTCGACCCGTGCTACAGCTGCGCCACGCACAGCCTGCCGGGCGAGATGCCCCTCGAGGTGCGCATCATCAAGGGCGGCGAACCGTACCGCACCTTCAGGCGGAACTGCTAGCCGGCGCGGGCGATGGGCGACGCGACGACGAACGACGGGGCGACGAGCGCTGTGGCGACAGGGCTCGCCGGCGGCCGGACGGCCGCCGGCGAGCCCCGCGACGCCGAGCGGCCCCGCGCCGACGACGAGCCCGACGTGAAGACCCTCCTCCTCGGCATGGGCAACCCGATCGTCTCCGACGACGCCGTCGGGATCATGCTGACGCGCGACGTGGGCGCGGCCCTCGGGCCGCGCCCCGGCGTCGACGTCGTCGACGAGTGCAGCATCGGCGGCCTCAACCTGCTCGACCTCGTCGCCGGCTACGACCGCCTCGTCGTGATCGACTCGATCAAGACCCGCGGCGGCGTGGCCGGCACCTGGTACCGCTTCGACGCCACCGACCTGCGCGACACGATGAACCTGCGCAACGTGCACGACGCCAACTTCGCCACCGCGATGCAGCTCGGCCGCACGGTCGGCATGCGCCTGCCCGACGACCGCGACATCCACGTCCTCGCCGTGGAGATCGACGACAACATCAACTTCGGCGAGGAGCTCAGCCCCGTGCTCGCCGCCGCCTACGACGAGTTGCGCGACGAGATCCTCGACGAGGTCCGCCGCCTGCTCGACGAGCCCGGCGACGCCGCCGGCAGACCGGCCGGGGGCGCCGGCGACGAGACCGCCGACGGGGAGACCGGCGGCCACGCCGGCCCCGTCGCCGACGAGGCCGGCGTCGAGCCCGCGGCCTCCGAGGCCGCCGGCCACGAGACCGCGACCGCAAGGAGCGCGTCATGGAGATGATCAAGCTCGACTGCCCGTCGTGCGGGCGCGAGAACCAGCCGCTGACCCAGACCGCCGAGCAGTTGCAGTACCGCTGCAGCGCCTGCGGCATGGTCTACTACGGGCCGGCGAAGTGCGCCGACGACCTCACGCCGGTCGACGTCCCCGAGTCGGAGGTCGAGGGGGCCGGCGACTGGGACGCGGCCCCGCCCCGCTGAGTCCAGGGGGCCTCGAAGCCCAGAGCAGCGGCCGCCCGCGCGGCGTGAGCCCGTGAGGCGACCGCCCGACACGGCAGCTGCGATGACGCACGGGGTGCGATGACGCGCTCGCTCCGACACCCGCACGACGGGGGCACACCCCTGACCGACGGGGCGACGGTCGCCGTCGTGGGCGGCGGTCCGGCCGCGTCCTTCTTCGGCATCCACGCGCTCAGGGCCGCGCACGAGCGCGGTCGGGACCTGCGGGTCCTCGTGTTCGAGCAGAAGGCGCGACCGGCCGCCGACGGCTCCGACGCAGGCACCACCTGGAGCGGCTGCAACCACTGCGCCGGCGGCATCTCCCCTCGCCTCGTGGACGCGTTGCGCGAGAGTGGGCTCGAGCTGCCCGACGGCGTCGTGCAGGGCCGCACGAGCCAGATCACCGTCCACGGGGACTGGAAGAGCATCGAGCTTCCCGTGCCGCCCGGCAGGGAGATGCTCAGCGTCTTCCGCGGGTCGCGCCCCGAGCGGCGGCCGGATCCACACCTGAATCTCGACTCCTTCCTGCTCGAGCGCGCCGTCGAGGCGGGAGCGCAGGTCGTCGACGCCGAGGTCAGCGACGTGCGCTACTCCGCCGGCGGAAGGCCCGTGCTCACCTACCGGAGCGCGGAGGGCGACCGCGACGCCGTGGAGACGGTCGAGGCCGATCTCGCGGTGTTCGCCGCCGGCGTCAACCGCGCGACCGACATGGTGGTCGCGGCGGACCCGCTGTTCACCGCGCTCGCCGACGTCCTCCCCGGCTTCCGCCCGCCGCGCGTGCGCAAGGCCTTCATCGTCGAGATGGAGACGGAGGAGGAGCTCCGTGACGCCATGCGCGGCGAGATGCACTTCGTGCCCTACGGCTCGAAGGGCCTGCGCATCGAGCTCGCCTCCCTCATCCCCAAGGGCCGCTGGACGACCGTGGTCCTGCTCGGCAGGAGCATCGACCGGGCGCCGCTGTCGCAGTATCTCGACGTGGTGGAACGCTTCCTCGACCTCCCGCACATCCGGCGCGCGCTGCCGAAGAGCGCCGGGTTCCACCCGGTCTGCGTGTGCCACCCGAACATGACCGTGGGGGTGGCGCGTCGCGGCGTCGGCGAGCGCCTGGCGGTGATCGGCGACCTCGCCGTCTCGCGCCTCTACAAGGACGGTCTGTACTCGGCGTTCCTCACCGCGTCCGCGCTCGCCGGGTGCGCGCTCGACCGCGGCGTCGACGGTAGGAGCCTCGAGGCCGGGTACTGGCCGGCGGTGGCGCGCATCGCCCACGACAACCGCTCGGGGCACGCGGTGTTCGCGCTCACGCACGTGGTCTTCTCGCGCCCGGTGCTCAGCCGGGTCGCCTACCAGGCCGTGCTCACGGAGCGCAGGACGCAGGTGGAGGAGTCGCGGCGGCTCGGCGACGTGCTCTGGCGCATCGCCAGCGGCGACGACACCTACACGCGCTGCCTCGCCGGGATGTTCCACCCCGTCGCCGCCTGGCGCGTGCTCGCCGGCGGGGCCGTGATCACGGCGAGGAACTGGGTCACGGAGAAGGTCTTCGGCCTGAGCTGGAAGGGCGTCGGGCGCTACCAGACGGGCGTCTCCCGGCAGAGCGTCGAGAAGCGACGCGCCGACGTCGTCGCCGCGCTCGGGGTGCGGCCGTTCGGCGAGAGGCCCCAGATGGAGAGCATGTACTCGATCCGCATACGGAGCGACGGCGCGGCGATCTTCCGCGAGCTCAAGAGGTTCGGCGAGCAGGAGCGGGAGTACTTCACGCCGCGCTTCATCCGCGTGCGGCGGACGTCAGGGGCGCCGCACGAACTCGGCACCACCATCCGCTACAACGTGACCCCGCCGTGGTACTCGTTCTCCGTCGCCCTCGAGCGGATCGTGCCCGACCACTGCCTGATGTACCGCGCCCTCGACGGGTTCCCGCGCGGCGGTGTCCTCGCCTTCGACGTGCAGGACGAAGGGCCGAGACGGAGCCTGCTCACCATCTACCTGGTCTTCGACTTCCCGAAGCCGAGAAACCCGCTGAGGCGCGCGGCCTGGTGGCTCTTCCGCCTCACCTTCCCCGGCTTCGTGCACGACGTGCTCTGGAACCACGCCCTCTGCAAGCTCAAGTACCTCGTCGAGCGCGCGGAGGGCGAAGAGCAGCAGAAGGCACTGGAGGAGACGCACGAGGACGCACAGGATGAGACGCCCGACGGATCACAGGAGGACCTGCAGGGAAGGTCGCGGTGAGAAGCCCGCGGCGGCGACCGCGGGACCGGGCACGAGGCCGGCGGCGCCCTTGCCGGCTCAGGGGTAGTTCGGAAGCGTAGCGCGCAGATCGACGAGGGCCTGCTGGGAGACCTGGAGCAGGCCCTCCTGCGCGCGGTCGAGGTCGACGATCAGGTAGAGGACCGCGGAGAGCACCAACACGAGCGTGACCAGGGCGACGAGGTTGCGTCTCTCGGCGTACCCGTTCTGCACCCCGGTGAGGAACATCGCGGCCAGCGCGATGATGTACATCGAGAGCAAGACCATGGGCGGGATGCGGATCTGCACGCCGACCACGACGCGTTCGGTGTGCACGTCGATCACCTCGTTGAGCGACGAGATGTACTGGGCGGTCGTGGCTGAGGTGTCCCTGGCGACCCACTCCTCGGCGAGCGCCCAGAGCTCGTTGTGGATCTCCTCCGAGCGGACGCGTGCCTCGGCGAGTCTGCCCTCTTCGGTCGCGGCGACGATGCGCCAGTCCACGTACTCGCTGAGCAGCGCCCGGCTCTCCGTCCGGTACGGATCTTCGAGGTAGCCGGCCCTGAGATAGGTCGTGCCGATGGCGTTGGCCTCGCTGACCACGAGGTGCCGGCGCTCCTGGAGGAGGTTGACGCCGATGCCCACCACGAACGCCAGCAGGAAGGCGAGCAGGCCGAGCGTCGCCGCGGTGATGGCGCCGACCCCGCGATCGGACTTCTCCGGCGCGCGTCGCTGCGTCGCCCGGGCGTAGCGATAGCCACCCTCGAGCGCGGCCAGCAGAACGGCCACCGTGAGCGGATACACGGCCCAGATGGGCAAGGTGTCGAGGAACTGCTTGGTCATCCCTTCCGCCCTCCCCTCACCTCGCGCCGCTCACCTGGAGCGCAGCCACACCACTGCGGACGACACGGCCCAGACGACCAGCAGGATCACCGCGACCCAGAGAAGGAAGGCGTGCTCGCCGAACAGGGCGATGCTGGCCACGAGGAAGCCGAGCAGGACCGCGCCGACGATGACGGCGGCGACCTTGACGATTCCCATAGATGCCTCCGGTCCGGCGCTGCAGTGTTCGCACGATCTCCGTGCGAAGACTACTCCCTCTGGCGCAAGTTGTGACCTCGGGAAAGTACGAGTCCCGTCGCCGTGACGCTGCGAGGACCCCGCGCCCTCCCCACTCCGTCCACCCGGCGCCCTCAATCCTGTGCTCGCGGTCAGAGCCCCGCACTTGCCGCCGCCGCGCCGACCGGCGAGAATCCGGGTCGGCGAACCCGGAATCCCCGCAAAGGAGACCTCCATGGCGTACCAGCAGGACTTCGACAGAGCCCTCCAGGTGGGCCGCCCCCCCAACTTCCAGGCCCTCTTCCCCAACTCGCGGGCGCTGATTGTCAGCGGCAAGGCCGTCGACCGCGCCATGCGCGCGAAGGGCAACGCCATCGCGATGGCGGCGAACGGCCGGAACTACTTCGCGATCAGAGGAGCGCTGGCGGCGGCGCAGCGTGCGAACGCCGCCCTCATCGTCGAGATCGCCAAGTCGGAGGGCGGCCAGAAGGCCTACTGCGCCGTGAACTACTGGAACATCGCGCGCATCGTCGACGCGCTCTGCAACGAGATGGGCATCACCGTCCCGGTCGCCATCCACGCTGACCACTACGGCATCAAGAACGACGCCGACCTCGCACAGGCCAAGGTCGAGATCCCGACGATGTTCGAGGCCGGCATCACCTCAATCGCCATCGACGCCTCCCACCAGCCGGACGACAGGAACCTCCTCGCCAACATCACCGTCAACCCCCTGATCCCGAAGTGGGCCGGGCTCGAGACCGAGGTCGGCGAGATCAAGGGCAAGGAGGGGCTCTCCACGGTGGCCGAGGCGCGCTTCCTCATCGGCGGGCTCAACGCGCGCGAGATCTTCGCCGACTGGATCGCGCTGAACAACGGCACCACGCACGGGATCGAGGCGTCCGACACGGGCATCCAGGTCGACCTGACGGCCGAGATCCACGAGGCCCTCACCGCCTACGAGGTGAGCGGCGCCCAGCACGGCACCTCGGGCAACAGCTCGGAGCGGCTGCGCGAGATCGCCGCGAAGACCCACACGACGAAGGCGAACGTGGCCACCGCCCTGCAGATGATCTCCTGGGGGCTCGAGGTCAACGACTACGGCAACGCGCAGCTCAGCGAAGACGGCGACTTCATCAAGGTCGAGGGCGAGGGTGTGACCGAGGAGCTGTGGGCCGAGATGGTCGCCCACGCCGACGAGAAGGGCTGGAAGAAGGGCAACTACAAGAACCTCAACCTGCCCTTCGAGAGCAAGCTGCTCGCGCAGCCGAAGGAGGTCCGCGAGCGCATGAGCCGCCGGGTCGAGGAGTTCGCCTACAGGATGATGACCGAGGTCTTCAACGCCGAGGGCACGGCGCCGCTCGGCGTCGCGGCCATCCTCGAGGCAGGGTCCTACGACCTCGGGCCCAAGGCCGGCCGCATCGAAGACCCGGCCGACTGGACCGACGAGAAGATCGTCGCGCGGGCGAAGAACCTCGACGGCGACAAGGGCGCGAAGGGCGACTTCGACGATTGAGCCCGTCGGTCGGGCCGGGCACGGACCGAGTCCGCCGGTCGGACCGGACACGGACGGAGTCCGTCGGTCGGACGGGGCACGCACCCCCGAGAGGAGGCGGCGAAGGCCGGCGTGGAGACGAAGGCTGACCCGGCACGCACCACACTGACGGAGACGCTGCACGCGCTCTGCCGCCGGCCGGCCGCGGAGACGACCGTCGCGACGCTCACCATCGGCTTGGGCTACACGGCGGTGGAGATCGCGTCCGGCGACGTAGGGCTGAGCTCCACGATGCTCGATCCCGGCGTGGGCTGCACGCGCGTGCGGACGTACCGCGACTACGAGGGACGATCCGCGAGCGAGACCCTCGATCTGCTGCACAGCGACGACATGCTCGAGCGCTCCCTGGGGATCGCCACGGTCAACGCCCTGAATCGTCACCGGGCGCTGTCGCTGCCGTCGGAGCAGGAGAAGGACGAGCACCTCCGCCACTTCGGCGTCACGAGGGGCACGCGCGTGGCCATGGTCGGCTACTTCGGCCCGGTCGTCGCACAGCTCGAGACCCTCGGCACCGAGGTGCGGGTGCTCGACTGGGGCCGCGACATGGGCGACGAGTCGCAGTTCGTCGCGGCCCTTGCGACGTGGCCGGAGCTCCTCATCCTGACGGCGACGACGATCCTCTCGGCGTCCTTCGAGCGCTTCCTCGACGCCGTCGGCGAGTCGGTGCGGGTGTCCGTGCTCGGGCCGACGACGCCCATGGTGCCCTCAGCGTACGACCCCTTCCCCGTGCACAGGATCGGCGGCATGGTGCCGCTCGAGAACGACCGCGTGCTCGCCGCCGTGCGTCAGGGAGCCGGGACCCCCGTGTTGTCGCGGTTCTGCCGCAAGGTGCGGTACACGTTCGACCGGCCGTAAGGATGGCGGCTCCGGCGAGCCCTCGTCGCAGCCCCGGCCTCGGGCACGCAGAGCCGCGTGACCGCAGGCACGCCGGCGCCGTGGTGCGGGGCACGATCCTGCCGGCGGCTGCCTCCCACCTCAGGGCTCCAGCTCTGTGTCGGCCCCGGCCCTGGCTTCCTTGCGGAAGACCATCAGCACGGCCACCACGAGCATGAGGCAGGCGAAGAGGATCCGCGAGAGCCCCGGGTCCATCGTGACCGACCACTGCGACGCCGCGAACGCGGTCACCATGCCCGAGACGCCGAGGGTGCCCGCGAGGGCCAGGTCGGTGTTGCCGACGCGCGCGTTGCGGTAGGTGCCGACGAGGGCCGTGGGCACGATGACGGCGAGCGACGTCCCCTTGGCCAGGGCGTCCGGGAGCGAGAGCAGGAGGACCATCGCCGGGACCATGATGAGGCCGCCGCCGACCCCGAAGAGACCGGCGGTGACCCCGGAGACGACGCCGACGAGCACGAGGAGGGCGGCGCCCAGCACGTCGAGGTGCGGCTCCCCGGCCGGCGAGCCCACCTCGAAGAACATGCGCGCCGCCGTCACGATGAGGAAGGCGGCGAAGGCGAGCCGCAGGACGCGCTGCGGCAGACGGTGCAGGGCGGCAGTGCCGACGACCGCGCCGCCCGCCGCGCCCAGCGCGAGCAGCGCGGCGGCGAGCCAGTCGACCGAGTCGCCCAGCGCGTACCCCGTCACGCCGACGAGCGCCATCGGGATGATCGCCGTCAGCGACGTGCCGTGCGCGAGACGCTGGTCCACCCCGAGCACCAGCGTCAGGGCCGGGACCATCAGGATCCCCCCGCCCACGCCGAAGAGCCCGGCGAGAAAGCCCGAGGCCAGGCCGATGGCGACGACCAGCGCCCAGAAGCGCGCGTCGCGCGATCTCACGCGGGCACCCCGTGGACCATACACTCGCTCTTCTGGGCCGAGTCCGGCGGGACGGTCGTGACCGGACTCCCGATCATCTCGGCCTCACAGCGCGGGTCGCCGGGTCGCGGCGCCGGTGGCGGCGACGACCGCGTGGGCGACGGCCAGCAGTCCGGCCTCGTCACCGTAGCGCCCGACGAGCTGGAGTCCCACCGGCAGCCCGTCCCCGGTGAACCCACAGGGGACCGACACGGCAGGGTGCGCGGTGACCGTGACGCGCGAGCAGGAGCGCATCCAGTCGGTGTAGGTCGAGAGGCGATGGCCGTCGATCTCATCGACCCACTCTACCTCGACCGGGAAGGGCGCGACCTGCGACGTGGGGGCCGCCAGCACGTCGAAGCGCGAGAAGAATCCCGCGGCGCGCTCGAAGACGACCGCCTGCGCGGCCTGGGCGGCGGCGATGCGCAGAGGGGTCAGACGCAGCCCCGCCTCGATGTTCTGCGCCACGGTGTCCTTGAGCAGGTCGCGGTGGTGGACGTACTCATGGTGCAGGCCGCGGACGAAGCTCAGCGCCCTGAGCGCCTCGAACACCTCGTCGGCGCCGGAGAGGTCGGGCTCGGCCTCCTCGACCTGCCAGCCGAGCCCCTCGATGGCCCGGCGCCCCCCTTCGAGCACGGTGCTCACCTCGGAGGCCACCGGCAGCCCGCCGAGGTCGCGACTCCAGGCGACGCGCACGCGCGCCGGCGGGTCTCGCGGCTCGAGCGGCGGCAGACCCGCGAGCGACAGCGGTGCGCGTGGGTCCGGACCGCTCATCGCCTCCAGAAGCAGCGCGACGTCGGCGACCGTCCGCGCGATCGGCCCCGAGACCGAGAGCGGGTCCCACGCGTCGTCGTTCGGCAGGTCGGGGACCCGCCCCGGGGTGGGCCGCAGCCCGACGACGTTGCAGAAGCTCGCCGGGTTGCGCAGGCTGCCGCCCATGTCGGAGCCGTCGGCGAACGGGATCATGCCGGCGGCCACGGCGGCGGCCGCGCCGCCGCTGCTGCCGCCGGCGGTGCGCGACGTGTCGTACGGGTTCCGCGTCGCGCCGAAGACCGGGTTGAAGGTCTGCGATCCGGCGCCGAACTCGGGTGTGTTCGTCTTGCCGATGACGATGGCGCCGGCAGCGCGCAGCCGCCTCACAAGCGGAGCGTCCTCGGCCGGCACGTGGTCGCGGTAGATCGGCGAGCCGTAGGTCGTCCTGATCCCTGCGGTGTCGACCAGGTCCTTCACCGCGATGGGCAGGCCGTGGAGCGGACCGGGCTCCTCGCCGGCCGCGTGCCGCCGGTCGGCCTCGTCGGCCTCCGCGAGCGCCCGCTCGGGCACGAGCGTCGGGAGCGCGTTGATCCGCGCGTCGCCGCCGTCGATCCGGCCGTCCACCGCCTCGATCCGCGCGAGGAACGCCGTCACCACTTCGCGCGAGGAGACCTCGCCGCGGCGCAGCAGGGCGGCGAGCTCGGTCGCCGGCAGCCGCCAGAGCTCGTCGCGCGGGAGAGCGCCCTCTGCTGCGTCCGGCGGAACCGGCCCTCCGCTCACTCGAGCCCCATCTCATACAGTGCGAAGGCCACGGCGAAGCCGAGCACCGCGAGCAGGCCCGCGCCGATGCCGGCGTCCTCGCGCGCTTCAGGCACGAGGTCGTCGGTCAGCATCGTGAGCAGCGCACCGGCGGCGAACGACTGTGCCAGGGCGCCGCTGCGTCCGCTGGCCTCGCCGACCAGCGCGCCGGCGGCCGCGGCGAGCGCCGCCACCGCGATGACACCCACCCACATCAGCAGGATCCTGCCCTGCCGGACGCCACGGTCGCCGCCGAGCTCGGCCGCGGAGGCCATGCCCTCCGGCAGGTTGGAGACGACGACCGCGGCAAGGAAGGCCGCGCCGACGCCGCCGCCGGCGATCGCCGACACGCCGAGGATGAACGACTCCGGGATGCCGTCGAGCGTCGCCCCCAGCATGAGGGCCCGGCCGCGGGCGGCTCGGTCTCCGGCGACGAGGCCTCGACTCAGCCGTCGGCTGCCCGCGTAGTAGACGATCGCGCCCGCCGCGAGCCCCGCGGCCAGCTCGACGGCCGAGACCACCCGGATCGCGTCGAGCACGAGCTCGAACGAGACCGCGCTCAGCAGGGCGCCGGCGCCGAAGGCCGCCACGCGCCCCACCGTGCGCTCGGTCGGCCGGCGGCGCAGCGCGAACCACGCGCCGACGAGCAGCGGCAGCGCGGCGAGCGCACCGAGGAGCAGCGCCGCGAGTACCGGCGGCATGTATCACCCTCCACTTCAGGTTGAGACCGGCCCTCCGCCGGCCTTCAGCGAGAGGATTCGACGCGCGGGGGCCGCCTGCCTCCGCGGGCCGGATCACGTTCGTGCCCCACGAAGGGGCGATGCGCGGCGTGGTCGAGCGGCCGACGCCTGGCCGAGCGGTCGGCGCGCGGGCCGCGCGGTCGAGCCGCCGACGCAGGGTCGAGCGGTCGGCGCGATCCGGGAGTCCGGCCGTCCGCGGGCTGATAGCATCACTCCGCCATGAACGACCTCTTCCAGCCGTACGAGCTCGGCCCGTTGCACCTGCGCAACCGCTTCGTACGCAGCGCGACGACCAGCGCATGGGCGGACGAGCGCGGCGTAGTCGGCCCCGAGATCCTGCGGCGCTACGAAGAGCTCGCCGACGGGGAGATCGGCCTTATCGTCAAGGGCCACCTCTACGTCGACCCGCGGGGCAAGGCGCACACCGGCATGGCGGGCATCAGCTCCGACGAGCACGTCCCGGCTCTCGCGCAGCTGACCGCGGCGGTGCACGATCGCGGCGGCCTCGTCGTCGCGCAGATCAACCACGGCGGCTGCGAGGCCGAGGCCGGGGAGCGCATGGGCCCGAGCGCGCTCACGACACCCGAGTGGCGCGCACGGGCCATGGACGCCCGCGAGATCCGCGACGCCGTCGCGGCGTTCGGCCACGCGGGGCGGCGGGCGGCGGACGCCGGCTTCGACGGCGTCCAGATCCACGCCGCCCACGGCTACCTCCTCAGCCAGTTCCTGAGCCGGCTCGCGAACCGGCGCAGCGACGAGTGGGGCGGTAGCCTCGAGCGTCGCCGGCGCCTCCTCCGCGAGGTCTACCTCGAGCTCCGCTCGCGGCTCGGCGCCGGCACCCTCGTCGGCGTGAAGTTGAACTGCGACGACTTCAGCGAGGACGGCTTCACGGTCGACGAGTCGGCCGAGGTCGCGCATGAGCTGGTCGAGCTCGGCATCGACTTCATCGAGGTGAGCGGCGGGGGCTTCGGCATGCAGGAGCGCCACCGCGGGCGCGCCCGCGCGGACGAGCGCGCGCTCGCCGACTTCCCCGCCCTCGCCCGCTTCCCCGCCCTCGCCGAAGCGAGCTTCGCGGGGCACTGCGCGCGCATCCGCGAGGCCACGCGCCCGACGCCGCTGGCCCTCGTCGACGGCCTGCGGAGTCTCACCTGCCTGCAGGCCGTCGTCGACTCGGGCCTCGCCGACCTCGTCAGCATGTGCCGGCCGTTCATCCGCGAGCCCGACCTCGTGAAGAGGCTCGCCACCGGGCAGCCCGCGGCGACCTGCACGAGCTGCGACGCCTGCTCCTCGGACGAGGTCTTCGGCGCCCAGATGATGCGCTGCACGCTCGACTGAAGGTTCGGCGCGACTCGAAGCTCCCCCAGCTGACGAGTCGCCGCCGTCCGGAAGTCCGCGGAGGCCCAAGCTCAGTCGAGCGAGACCACCCGGTACGGGTTCGTGCAGGGCGGCCCGGCGCACACGTGCATGCGGCGCTCCTCGAGCTCCCAGATCATGCTCGCCGTCGTGGGCGAGGGCGCGTCCGGCCCCTCCCCGCCGTGACCGCAGATGGAGGTCGGCGCGTTCTCGTGGTCGCGGAGCACCGACGCCGCGAGGCCGACCGGGTCGACGCCCTGGCGCAGCCCTTGAGTCGACAGCGCGCAGGCCCTCCCGTAGCGGCGTCGGGAGCCGAGCGAGGTGGACGCCTCCACCTCGAGCATCTCCTGCGCGATGTAGTGGTTGGTGTGTGCGAGCCAGGCCCAGTCCGAGCCGGGGACGTCGGCGGGCGCGGCCGTCGCGCGAGCGGTGGTCGTGCCGGCGGCCGTCGCGCGAGCGGTGGTCGTGCCGGCGGCCGCCGCGCCGTCCGCCGCCGGACCGACGGTTGCTCCGTCCGCCGTCGCGCCGACGCCTGGCCGGGCCTCGACGACCGCCGCGCGCTCTCCGGACGTCTCGACGTCCCAGACGGTCCCGCCGGCCTGCGCGCAGAGGTGGTTCGATCCGCGCGCCCGCCCGGGCGAGAGGGCGCGCGCCGTCGCTTCATCGCGCGTGCGCGCCTCCAGCATCCAGCGGCAGACGAACGCGTTCGGCACGCCGCCCCGCAGTCCGCCGGGCGGTCCCTCCCGTGCGTACACCGTGTTCGCCGCGAAGGCCAAGCCGTGCGAGTTCAGCCCCGTCATCGCCAGGGACCCGGCGGTCGTCATCGTGAGGATGCGCGCGCCGTCCGGCAGCGCCATCCTCACGAGGAGCTGGTTCTCGATGTCCCGCTCCTCCCAGTCCTCGTTGTGGGCGAGGATGGTGCGTCCTCTCCCGGCCAGCGCCAGCGAGGTGCAGCGGCCGGCCTCGAGCGAGGGCGAGCAGGTCAGCTCCTCGCCGCAGTTCAGGAGGAAGAGCCGGGCGAAGGGGACGCCGGCGCCCTCGGCCATGCCGCGGAGCTCGTCCACGTACTGCGGCAGCGAGCGCTCGGCGGCGGCGAGGAGCGGCGCCGTCAGAGCCTCCGCCGTCGCGAGCGACATACCGCCGCAGCTCTCGAACTCGGCCTCATACGCGGCCAGCGAGCGTTCGATCAGAGGACGGGCACCTTCACCGACCTGCCGCCCGATCTCCCGGTGCGACCCGTTCGCCTCGAGAACCCCGAACTCCACCGCCATGCCGCCTCCGTCTCCACGCGGATCGGGGCCGGCGTCGGCCGCCCCTCGCTTCGCGCTGCCACGCGGACGGGCGACCCCACCCGGCACTCTGGGACACGACGGTACACCGTGCATCGACGGCGGTACAGGCCGGGCGGCTCGGGACGACACGTGGGCGATGTCCGGGTCGTCGACGCATGGGCGCCGGATGACCCCCGTCTTCACCCTCTCCAACGATGCCGGTAGGGTAGACGCACGCCTCCGTGCTCTCGGGGGCAGACACGGACGCTCCGGTCCCGCTCGAGCGGAGACGGAGGACATCGGCACGACCAGGAGGCTATGGAAGTCATCGACTGTCCGGTCTGCGGGTCGCGCGTGAACGCGCTCGTCCATCACTGCCCCGAGTGCGGCGCCGACCCGCGCCTGCCGCGCCAGGCGGCCGCGGCCGACCTGCGGGCGCACGGCATCGCGCCGCCGGGCGAGGGGGCGCCGGGATCTGCGGCGGCGGCCTCGCCCGGACCGGCGGCGCCGGACGCCGCGGCGGCAGCGGCGCCCGGCCTCGCGCCGCCGATGCACGGCCCGCCGCCGTCGCCCGGCCTGACGGCGCCGACGCCGCTCCCCGGCGTCTCGACGCCGGATGGGTAGATACCTGAGGACAGGCGCCACGGCGACGCCGACGTCGGCACGGAGGGTCGTGCGGCCGCGGCCCGCGCGACGCCCGCGGTCGCCGGGGACGATCGAACAGAGGGAGGCCCCGATGAACGAACAGGGTCAGAGCGCGCCGCAGACGGCTATCGGCCTGCAGTTCTCGGTCTACGCACTCCATCAGGACCACATGCGACCGGCGGTCGAAGCCGCCGTGCGCGCGGCTGCGGAGGCGGGCGTGGACGTGACCACCGGGCGTTTGAGCACGTCCGGGACGGGCGAGGAGGAGGCGGTGTTCGCCGCCGTGCGCGAGGCCTTCGCGGCGGCGCGCTCGTTCGGTCCCACCGTGATGGTGGTAACGCTCGCGAGCGATCCGCCCAGCGAGGCGACGGTCACCGACATCCAGCGCATGGCCGCCGTCTGACGCGCCTGGAGTGACGTGCGGCGGCGGCCGGGCATCCGCCCGGCCGCCGCCTTTCGATCCACCCGGTCCGCGACTCGCCCGCGCACGCGGACCGGTCCGAACGCGCGTCGCCCGCGCGGACGTCGGCGAGCGGCGCTACCTCAGAGAGAACTCCGCGTAGACGCTGACGCCGGCGCCGATCGCGATGCGCGCCCGGTACGCGCCGGGGCACATCCCCCTGGTGTCGAGGGCGTAGACGTACGTGCCGCCCCGGTCGCGGAACAGGTCGCTGCTGCGCGGCGGCGTCTTCGAGGTCGGCTCGAACTCCTCGCCCCACGCGCCGTCCTCCCCACGCAGGGCCAGCGAGAGGATCGGCCGCATGCCGCGGACGACGTCGCCCTCCTCGTCCAGCAGCCGGAACCTGAGCGGCACGGCGCGACCGGCCTTGAACACGCTCGTGCCGTCGGCCTTCACGGGCGGCAGCATCCCCGACCAGTCGTCGACCGGCAGGAGTTGCTCCTCGAAGAGCGCGGTCATGACGCGCTCTTCGGTCAGGTAGAACGCCGAGTAGTCGCCGAAGTCGGCCGGGCCCCAGCGACCGGTGATGTAGTAGATGAAGCCGTCGCCGGTCTCGTCGTCGAACATGAACCCGCTCCACAGGCCGTAGGCCTCGCCCAGATGGCCGGACATGTAGACGTCCCAGTCGGCGAGGATGCGGTCGAGGAGCGTGTTCGTCATGATGTGCGGCCCGAGACCGTACGAGGCCATGAGGTCGAAGTACGGGTCACCGTTGCCGAGCGCCGGGTCGTACGTCCAGTAGGGCGTGAACATCAGCTCGACCGTCTCGGGCTCCAGGATCTTCGTGTCCCCGTACGTGCCGCGCCCGATGAACATCTTCATCACCTTGGCGAGGTCCCAGGTGGAGATGCGCAGGCCGCCCTGCGGCGACTGCCAGGTGGCGTTGGAGCCGGGCACGTACGTGTCGAAGCCCGCCGGCGGGTCGGGGATCACGCCCTGGTAGTCGTCGACCTGGGCCTCCCACTCCGTGCCGGAGCGCCGGTACAGCACGCCGACGTTGTCGATCTCCCACTGGCTGAACAGGGCCGGCACGTAGCCGCCGTCGATGCCGATCGGGTCGAGCACGTGGTCGTTCATGTAGGTGGCGAAGAGCTCGCCCGTGACGTTCTCGAGGATCGTGGCGAGCACGCCGTAGTTCAGGTTGGCGTAGGTGAAGTACTGGCCGGGCGAGGTGTCGACGAGCGGGTCGTCGGCGGCCCAGCGCTGACCCGAGTAGTAGCCGCTGCCCGGCGTGAAGGCCGCCTCGAGCGGCACGTCGATCGGCAGCGTGTAGGTCGGCTCGTCGCGGATCGAGCTCGTGTGCGACATGAGGTGCCGGCAGGTGATCGGCACGTCGGGGAAGTTCGGGTTGCGCAAGGTGAAGCCGAGGTAGGTGCTGACGTCCTCGTCCAGGTCGACGGCGCCCGCCTCCACCTGCTGCATGATGCCGACCGCCGCGACGAGCTTCGAGATCGAGGCGATGCGGAACATGCTGTACTCGTCGACGGGCAGATCGTTCGCGGGCTCGTCGTCGTCGATGTAGCGGCGACCCAGGTTGCCCGTGTAGGTGACCTCGCCGTTCTGCAGGGTAAGGACGACGAGCCCGGGCAGCGTGTAGACGGGGTCGTCGACGATCGCCTGCAGCCGCGCCGTCAGGGCGGGGTTCTCGTCGATCACGGTCGCGTCGGACCCCGCCCACGCCGACGCCGACGCCGCCAGCGTGCACAGCGCCAGCACGGCGAGCAGTGCGAGGAGAAGGGCTCGAGATCTCATGCGTACCCCCTGTGCGCGACTGTCTCCGCCGCCGTGCGCCAGGCGAGCGCGCCGGCAGCGACCTTGGGCGAATTCCGGTCAGGCGCGAGCCTCTGTCGTCAAGCGTTTCGTACGGCCCCGAGAGCGAGGACGTGTGTGTGCGCCGCGAGGAGACGGTCGTCCCGGGGTGGCCGCCCGTCGCCACCGGACCACGACTCGCCGCCGCGTGGCGCCGACCGTCCTCGAGTCGCCGTTTCGGGCTTCACAACATCGGCAGAAGGCGTTCGAAAGTTCTTCACACCTCTCGGGTACGGTGAGACGCAGAGAACGCGAGCGACCATCCCGATGATGGGCGCGCGGCGGGCCTCGTTGAGGCCGGCCGTGAGGCAGGAACGTGAGGAGTCCTACGATGAAGCGACACTGGAAGACGTTCACCCTGCTGGCACTCGTCGCCGTCGCCGGTCTCGGCGTCGTCGCGGCCGCCGGCGCCGCGACCACTCCCAGTCCGGTCGCGACCGCCGGGGCGGCGAACGGCGCGGCCACGAACGCCGCGGCCGGCGACTGCGACTGCCTCGCCGCGGTGGACGACCCGGCGGCTCTCGCCGAGCTCGAGGCCCTGCGCACCGAGAAGCAGGACAGGTGGCAGGCCTGGTTCGACAAGTGGGGCACGGACCGCCGGAGCGAGGAGGCGCGAGCCGAGCTCGAGCAGCTTCGCGAGTGGTACCGCAGCGAGATGACCGCGCTCCTCGAGAAGTACGGCGTCGACCCGTCGGCCTGCACCGGTCACGACAACCGGTTCGGCGAGGACGGCGGGTGGATGGGCCGTGGCGCTGCCGATCGTGACGGCGAAGGCTGGGGCGGTCACGGCGGAGGCGGCTTCGGCGGAGGCGGCTTCGGTGGCCGCGGCGACGGGACCTGCACCGGGCAGGGCGGCGGCATGTCGGGCGGCGCGGGCCTCTGACGACGAGCGGCCCACGGGCCGCTGACGGAGGCCGGGCCGCGAGCCGCTGACGGCGGCCGGGCCGCGGGTCTCGCCCGCGAGTGGCCGACGTCGAGGCATCCGACGCGGAACGAGACGGCGGGGGCCGGGCTTCAAGCCCGGCCCCCGCCGTCTCGTTCTCTTCGCGTCTCGCTGCGGCCCAGCCCGCGCCGCTCGCCTCAGCGCCTCGCGGCGCGGCCGGCGTCAGTCGCTGCTGCTGCGGTCTCGGTCGCGGCGGCCGCGACGGCCGCCGCGGCCGCCCTCGGCCGGCTTGGGCTCGGCGACGTACGGCAGCAGCGCCATCTCGCGGGCGCGCTTGATCGCCGTGGCGAGCTGGCGCTGATGGCGGCGGCAGGTGCCCGTGGTGCGCGGCGACTTGATCTTGCCCCGGTCGCTGATGAAGCGGCGGAAGGACGTGTAGTCCTTGTAGTCGACCTCGTCGATCTTCTCCTTGCAGAAGTGACAGAAGCGACGGCGGGACGGGTCGAAGGGCTTGCCCCTCTTCTTGTCGCGCGACTTGCTCTTGGTGGCGGGCATCCAGCTTCCTCTCTCGTACGTCGCCTCGGCGACGCCGTGGCCTTCTACGTCTTCTGCGGGCGCGCGCACGCGACAGCCGCACGCGCGCCGGAAGCACGTAGGTTAGCACATGATGGCCCGGGCGCGCAGCACGCCGGCCCTGCCGCGCACCGGAGCGCCCCCCGGCGCGCGGCAGGACGGCGTCGGATCGCGCGACCGACGCCGGCCCTCAATCGTCGATGACGGTGAAGGAGGCGGCGATCTCGACCCCCGGCTTCAGCATCGCCCAGACGGGGCAGAGCTGATCCTCGGCTGCGGCCAGGGCGCGAGCCACGGCCGCCGGATCGACCCCCTTCCCGCGCACCGCGAAGTCGAGCGTGATGTCGGTGAGCACGGTCGGGTGCTCGTCGCGCCGCCGGCCGCGCGCCTCGACCTCGATGGCCTCGACCGGCTGCCGCATGCGAGCGAGCACGAGAGCGAGGGTGTTCCCGCTGCAGCCGGCCAGGCTCGCGAGCAGCACCTGCAGGGGAGTGAGGCCGGCGCAGGCGCCGTCGCCCCCCGGCATGGGGTAGTCCATCTCCAGGGCGCGCCCGTCGGCGGCGGCGTCGATGCGCATGCCGCCGCGGTGGACGGCGTGGACGGAGAGCTCGGTCGGCATAGGGACTCCTCGTGTCGCGAAGGACGGCTCGGGTCCGTCCCGGGGGTGCGCGGCGATTCTAAGGGCGGCGCACGGTCGGGCGCACCCTGAGCTCAGACCGAGACGCAGGACGGCTCGGCGGTCCTGCCCATCCTCGAGCTCACACGGTCCCCGCCGGCGAGCTCGGGGCCAGCTCCACCACGCCGCCCGGGTCGAGGATCCGCACCTCGACGTCGGGGGCGGTCACGGTCGCGTAGCGCGCGAACGAGAGCGCCGGGCGACGCGGGTCGCCGCGCCAGAGACGCGACATGGCGGGCGGGTAGTACGTCCCCCAATGGACGGGCATGGTCAGCGCCGGCTGGAGGAGCCCCAGGCAGCGTGCCGCCGCCAGCGGGGTCAGGTGCTCGTCCGCGTTCAGCGTGGGGCCCCAGCCGGAGATCGGCAGCAGCGCCACGTCGAGCAGCCGGGCGATGTCGGCCATCTCGGTGAACGGCCCCGTGTCGCCGGCGTAGTAGACCGAGTGGTGGCCGCCGACGAGGAAGCCCACGCCGTCGCTGACACGCGTCAGGGGGTAGCGCTTGACCACGTGGCGCGCCGGCGTGGCCGCGACGCTCACCGGCCCGAACCTGAGGACGTCGCCGGCCCGCACCTCGCGGACGTCGGTGAAACCCAGGCGACGCAACGTCGTGCCGCCCGGCGGCGGCACGAGCACCGGCGTCCGCCGGTCGAGCAGGCGCAGCGAGCCCGCGTCGACGTGGTCGATGTGCAGGTGTGAGAGAAGGACGGCGTCGAGAGAGGCGGTCGCCTCGGGGGCGGGCAGCGGCGCGTAGCGCAGGAGGGGCCCGGCCCAACGGCGCAGCAGCGGGTCGGTGAGCAGGCGGCGGCCGGCGCTCTCGATCAGCACCGTCCCGTGGCCCACGTAGGTGATGCGCGTCGTGTCGTCCATGCTGTGGGGCGCGGCCGGGGGCCGGCCGCGCCCCACAGCATTCCCGCGGCGCCCGCCCGGCAAGCCTCGCGGCGCCGCCCGCGACCCTTCGGCGCCGCGCCCTCACGGAAGCATACGCGCGCGGCGCTCTCTCTGCAGCGGGGGTCCTCGCTCACGCCGCTCAGCCGATCCCACGTGCCGGGCCCGGGCCCCGTGCTACAGTACTGACCCGCGCCCGGCCGACGGGACGACGGCCTGCCACGGTGCGCACCGTGCACCGTACGGCGCGTGGCGCCGGCACGCCGAGACGGTCTCACCCGGCCGGAGCGGTACGTCACCTCGCGACCCGGCCCGCCGCCCGAGGAGGAGATCCCAGTGACGAGCACACCTCGCGTGACGATCCTCTTCGACAACCGGCCCGGGCCCGCCGCCCTGACCGACCGGCCCGGGCCCGCCGGCCTCATCAGCCTGTGGGGGTTCTCGGCGCTGGTCGAGACGGGCGCGCGGACGATCCTCTTCGACACCGGCGGCAACGGGCGTGCCCTGCTGAAGAACCTGGACGCGCTGGCGATCCCCCTCGCGCCGGTGGACACGGTCTTCCTCTCGCACGCGCACTGGGACCACATGGGCGGCCTGGACTCCGTGCTCGAGCTCCACGCCGACGTCACCGTCGTCGTGCACGAAGGCTTCTCGGCGCACCTCGTCCGCGATCTGCGCACGCTCTGCCGCGAGGTCGTGGTCGTCGGCGACGAGCCTCGGCGACTCGCGCCCGGCGTCTGCTCCACCGGCACGCTCCCGAGCCGGCCGCCCGAGCACGGCATGGTGCTCGAGGCCGGCGGCGTCACCGCCGCCATCAGCGGCTGCGCGCACCCCGGCATCGAGCACATCGTCGAGCGCGGAGCTTCGCTGCTGGGCACGCCGATCCACTGGGCGATCGGCGGGTTCCATCTCGGGGGCTCGACCCCCGCCGAGATCGAGCGCACCGTCCGGGCGCTGCGCGGTCTCGGCGTCACCGACGTCGTCCCGACGCACTGCACCGGCGACGCGGCCATCGCCGCGCTCGGGCGCGCCTACGGCGCGCACTGCACACGCGGCGGCGTCGGCCGCGTCGTCGAGCTGGGGCAGGCCCGGGGCACGGCCTGAGCCCACCCCGGCAGGCCACGACGCGTCGCGGCGGCAGGCGTCGCTCGAGCTTCGTGCTCGTCGAAGTCCGCGAAGCAGCCTGAACTCCCCGATATCGCGGTAAGAACCCGACGACCGAAGCACGCACAGGGGCGGCCGGGATGGGCCCGCGCCGAGAGCCGGAGGAGCGCGCATGACAGACCGAGTCCGAGAGATACTCTCCTGGTACGCTTCAGAGCCGCCGGGGGTCCAGGCGAACATCTACCGCCTGCTCACGACCGGCCGGCTGGCCGGCACCGGGAAGCTCGTCGTGCTGCCGGTCGACCAGGGCTTCGAGCACGGCCCCGCGCGCAGCTTCGCCCCCAACCCCGCCGGCTACGACCCGCGCTACCACTTCCGGCTCGCCCTCGACGCGGGCTGCAACGGCCACGCCGCGCCGCTGGGCTCCATCGAGGCCGGGGCGGCTGAGTACGCGGGGCAGCTGCCGCTCATCCTGAAGGTGAACAGCCACGACCTGCTCTACACCGCCGAGGACGCGCCGCTCCCGGCCGTCACCTCCGGCGTCGACGACGCCCTGCGCCTGGGCTGCGGCGCCGTCGGGTTCACCATCTACCCCGGCTCGGGAGCGCGCACCGAGATGTACGAGGAGCTCCGCGAGCTGGCCGCCGACGCCAAGGCCGCCGGTCTCGCCGTCGTCGTCTGGAGCTACCCGCGGGGCACCATCCCCAAGGAGGCCGAGACGGCCGTCGACGTCGTCGCGTACGCGGCGCAGATCGCCGCGCAGCTCGGCGCCGACGTCATCAAGGTGAAGCCGCCGACGAAGGGCCCGTGGGACCCGAAAGCGGCGGCGGCGCTCGAGAAGGCCGGCGTCAAGCTCGACACGCTGGCGGACCGCGTGCGGCACGTGGTCCAGGGCGCCTTCGCCGGTCGCCGCATCGTGATCTTCTCGGGCGGCGAGGCCAAGGGCGTCGACGCGGTCCTCGAGGAGAACCGTCAGACGGCCCTCGGCGGCGGCTTCGGCACGATCATGGGGCGGAACTCGTTCCAGCGCCCGCACGACGAGGCCGTCGAGCTGCTGCACCAGGTGATGGACGTCCACGCCGCGACCTGGCCGGAGAGCTGAGCGCGGGGGACCGGCGGACCTCCAGACCCGAACGACGGAGGGCGCGGCGGCGGCGCGGTACGGAGCCGTCACCGCGCCCCTCGGCGGTATGCTGCCGCGCCCCCTCGTGACTACGCTTCGAGCCTCTCCCTGAACGCCCGCACCCCGTTGAGCTCGAGGCCGAGCACCTTCTCGATGTTCAGCTTGGCCTCGAGCGGGCTCGGGTCGCGGAAGTAACTCACCTCGGCCTCGTAGATGCGGCCGAGGCGCAGCTCTGCGCGCAGCTCGTGCATCGCCTGGTTGTCGCTCAGGTCGCGGGCGCCCACGCCGAGCGCGTCCGCCACCCTCTGTTTGGCCTCCGCGAGTCGCATGCCCTTCGCCATCTGCAGCCGCGCCACCAGGTCTCCGGCGGCACGGAGCCCGCCCATGCCCGCGGCGCACGTGTGGGCGATGGACATGCCGTGCGCGTCCCCCGACCCGACCTACAAGCCGTCGAGGTGGAGGATGTCGACGCAGGCGCGCGAGACCCGCGAGACGGCGTCGACGGGCGCGAAGGCGCTCATCGGCACCCCGCCGACGCCCATGCCGACGTTCATGTGGACGGGGATCTTCGCCGCCGCCATGCAGGGCTTGCAGAGGGCCAGCGCCCGGGCCGTGTTCCAGGCGACGGTCTTGCCGGTGTTGACCGTCACGGCGGGGCCGAAGATGGTCGCCCCGGCGGCCTGCACGGCGCGGAGCTGGCCCTCGGGCTTGAGCCCCGCCAGCCGCACACCCTGATGCTCCAGCTGCCCGTGCGTGCCGAGGACGACCTCGCTCGCCATGCCGACCATGATGCCCATGTCGGGGTGGCGGCGCCGCAGTTCCTCGACGGCGCGCAGCGCGGCGAAGAAGTCGGCGTCGCCGGCCGCTCCCGCGGTGTCGAAGTTGATGCCGTCGGCGCCCGCCTCCCACAGCCCCTCGGCGACGTGGACCATGTCGGCGACGGCGAGCTCCACCGCCTCCTCCTGCGCGGCGCGCGCCTCGTCGATGCGCATCTGCGGCAGCAGTTCCGACCAGTTGCCGGTCGGGCCGTCGGGCCGTGAGTAGCGCCCGAGGTCGGGCTGGGCACCGTAGTGCACCGGGATGGTGAGCCGCTCCTGGGCCTGCTTCATGGTCTGCTGCTCGTACGGGACGAGCGTCTTGACCGCCGCGTACGAGTAGTCCGACTGGCAGAGCTCGACCGTGTCCTGGCAGATGAGCTGCTCGGTCTGGTAGAGCGCGTCGACGGTGCCGCCCTGCTGCGGCTGGCCGGTACCGTCCTGGCTGAGGACGACCTCGTCGCCGACGGCGACGGCCACGAAGCGGTCCGGTGAGCAGAAGATGTCGGCCAGGTGGTCGAGCTCCTCGTGGGTCAGCGGCTCGACCCGGAAGCGCTTGACCGCGGCCTCCACCCCGGCCTCGAGCTCGGCCTCGATCTCGGCCGGCGTGAGCTCGACGAGCGAGCCGTCCCCCATCCGTGTCGTGACGCGTGCTCTCATACGATCCCCCGTTCGGCGTCGTTCGTCCGGCGGCCACGGCCGGCGGCGCGCTCATGCGCACAGCCTACGAGGCGACCCACGCCCGGGCAACGGTAGATGCTCGGGCAAACCTCGGCGCGACCCTCGGCAAAGTTGGCGGCGCCGACGCCTCGAGGGGCCGGCGCCTCGACCTGGGGCCGCGAATCGGCTCGCTCGAACAGCGGGCGGCCGACGCAGTCGAGCAGAGGGCGGCCGACGACGGGCGAAGCAGTCGAGCACAGGGCGGCCGACGACGGGCGACGCAGTCGAGCAGAGGGCGCCCGGCGGGGGACGACTCAGTCGCGCAGAGGGCAGCCGACCGGGGACGACTCAGTCGAGCAGCAGACGGTCGACGGCGAAGGCCTCGCCGGCGACCTCGTGGAACTTGGCGATCAGGTCGTTGACGCCGAGCGTCTTCTTCTGGGTCGCGTCGAGGTCGAGCACGATGCGGCCGCCGTGCATCATGATGAGGCGGTCGCCCCAGCGCAGGGCGAGCTCCATGTTGTGCGTGACCATGAGCGTCGTGAGGCGCTTCTCGGCGACGATCACGCCCGTGAGCTCCATGATCGTCGCCGCCACCTTGGGGTCGAGCGCCGCGGTGTGCTCGTCGAGCAGCAGCAGGCGCGGCTCGGCGACCGTCGCCATGATCAGCGAGAGCGCCTGCCGCTGCCCGCCCGAGAGCTTGTTGACCTCGGCCCCGAGGCGCTCCTCCAGCCCCATGCGCAGCGGCCCGAGCTGCTCGCACATGAGGGCGCGGCGCTGCTTCGTCACGCCGCGCCGCAGCCCGCTGCGCCTCGAGCGCATGAGGGCGATGGCGAGGTTCTCCTCGATGGTCATCGAGGGCGCCGTGCCGGCGCGCGGGTCCTGGAAGACGCGGCCGATACAGCGGCTGCGCACGTGCTCGGCGAGCTTGCTCACGTCGCGGCCGTCGAGCTCGACCGACCCGGCGCTGAGCGGGAACGTGCCGGCCGTGGCGTTGAGCAACGTCGACTTCCCCGACCCGTTCGACCCGATGATGCTGACGAACTGCCCCTGGGGCACGGTCAGGTCGATCCGCTCGAGGGCCACGACCTGGTTGGCCGTGCCCGGGAAGAAGACCTTGCGCAGACCTTTGAGCTCGAGCGCCGCGGCGCTCATCGCACGGCCTTCGTTCGCGGGCTCACGCGCGCACCACCTTGCGGCGCACGGTCGGCACGGCGAGGGCGATCACGACCAGCGCCGCGGTGAGCAGCTTGAGGTCGGTCGGCGCGATGCCGAGCCGCAGGCTCACGGCGATCAGCAGGCGGTAGACGATCGAGCCGCCGATGACGCTGAAGAGCACCCAGCTGATGCTGCGCATGCCGAAGAGCACCTCGCCCATGATCACCCCGGCGAGGCCGGCGACGATCGTGCCGATGCCCATGCCGACGTCGGCGAAGCCCTGCTGCTGGGCGACCAGCGAGCCGGAGAGGGCGACGAGACCGTTGGCCAGCGAGAGCCCGATCACACGGGTGAAGTCGGTGTTGGTCCCCAGGGCGCGGATCATCTGCTCGTTGTCGCCGGTCGCCTGCAGGCAGAGGCCGAACTCGGTGTGCAGGAACCAGTCGAGGGCGTACTTCACGAGCACGGCGAGCACGGCCAGCGCGGCGATCGTCTCCCAGTTCGTCATCGCGATCGAGAGCGCGGCGGCGAGCTTCTCGAAGAGCGTCTCCACGTTGAGCAGCGGCGTGTTGCTCCTCCCCATCACCCTCAGGTTCACCGTGTAGAGGGCGGTCATCGTGAGGATGCCGGCGAGCAGCTTGGGGCCGTAGTTGGTCGCGTCGGACTCCCCGGACTTGAGGACGATGTGGAGGAGGCCGGTGACGACGCCGGCGCCGAGGCCGGCGACGACGCCGGCGCCGGTCGCGAGCAGCGGCGAGTGGCCGCCGGCGATCAGGGCGGCCGTCACCGCGGCGCCGAGCGGCAGGCTGCCGTCGACGGTGAGGTCGGGGAAGTCGAGGACGCGGAAGGTGATGAACACCCCCAGCACCATGAAGCAGTAGAGCAGCCCCTGCTCGAGACCGCTGGTCAGTATCGCTTCCACAGGCGACTCGCTTTGAGAGTGGGGCCCGGGACCGCGTCGCGGTCCCGGGCCCAGAGTCTATCTCGACTGCCCGCCGGCTGCCGAGCCCTCACGCGGCGGGCTCGCGCCGGTCCGCCGGTCACGCCGGGTCACCTCGCGCCGCGGCGACCGGCGCGACGAGCCGGCGCGACGACCCGGCGACGGCTCAGAACTTCTCCGTCGCCTCGCCCACGACATCGTCCGGAAGAGTCAGTCCCATCTCCGCGGCGGACGCCTCGTTCACCGAGAGCACGAGGTTCTGGGCGAACTGGATCGGCAGGTCGGCGATCGCGGTACCGGCGAGGATCTCGGCCGCCATGTAGCCGGCCTGCTTGCCGTGATCGAAGTAGTCGAAGGCGTAGGCCGCCGCGGCGCCGCGCTTCACGCTGTCGGTGTCGCCGGCGATCAGCGGGATGTCGTTCTCCTGACACACCATGACGACGCTCTCGAGGCCCGACACGACGGTGTTGTCGGTGAGCACCGAGATGACGTCGCAGCGCCCGACGAGGGACTCGGCCGCGGCCTTGACCTCGGAGGAGTTGCTGGCCGTCGCCTCGACGGTCGCGAGGCCCATCTCGGTCGCCGCGGCCTTCTCGGCGTCGACGAGGAAGACCGAGTTGGCCTCGCCGGCGTTGTAGAGCAGACCGACGGTCTGGGCATCGGGGACGACGCGCTTGATGAGCTCGAGGTGCGGCTCGACCGGCAGCATGTCGCTGACCCCGGTGACGTTGGCCTCGGGCGCGTCACCATTGCTCAGCAGACCCGCGCCGATGGGATCGGTCACCGCCGAGAAGACGATGGGTGTCGTGCTGTCGGCCTTGACCATGGCCTGGCTGGTCGGGGTCGCGACCGAGAGGACGAGGTCGAGGCCCTCGCCGGCGAACTTCTGCGCGATGGTCGTGGCCGTCGCCATGTCGCCCTGCGCGTTCTGCACGTCGTAGGTGACGTTGACGCCCTCCTCGTAGCCCTTCTCGGCGAGCGCCTCCTTGAAGCCCTCGACGCAGGCGTCGAGCGCCGGGTGCGAGACGATCTGCGTGACGCCGATCTCGTAGGTCTTCCCCTCCTCGGGGCCGGCCTGCTCCTCGTCGCCGCAGGCCGCGGCGCCGAGCGCCGTCGCCACCACCAGGGCGAGCAGCACGATGATGAGGGTGGGGACGCGACGCATGGTGCTCCTTTCGACAGCGCTGAGGGGGCACCGCAGTCTAGCCGAGACGGCACGCGACGGACAACCGCCGGGCTCATACTTATGCGTACCGGCCGCATACGAGCTCGATCCGGCCGCAGACGGCCGCGACCTCGAGACGTCGCGCCCTCTATCGGCGTTCGCGCCCCGTGCGGTAGGCTGCCCGAGGGCGAACGGCCCTGTGGGGCGGCCGTGGCGAGTGCCGTCGGTCGCACGTCCGCAGAAAGGTGGGACCAGATGAGCCGTCTCGACGAGTACTACCGCTCACGCAGTCTCTGGCTCGACGGCGTGCCGGGATCGCTCGAGCCGCGCCCCGCCCTGCCCGGCGACATCGACGTCGACGTGGCGATCGTCGGCGGCGGCTACACCGGGCTGTGGACCGCGTACTACCTCGCCGCCGCCGACCCCTCGCTGCGCATCGCCGTGCTCGAGCGCGAGATCGCGGGCTTCGGCGCCTCCGGGCGCAACGGCGCCTGGTGCTCGTGGGCGTTCGCGGCGACCTACGAGCAGATGGCGCGGCACGCGGGCCGCGAGGCCGCCGTCGCCCTGCAGCGCGAGATGTTCGACACCGTCGACGAGGTGGGTCGCGTGGCGGCCGCCGAGGGCATCGACTGCGGGTTCGTCAAGGGCGGCTGCCTCATGGCGGCGACCATCCCGGCCCACGTGGCGTCGCTCACGAAGGAGGCCGACTGGTACGCCTCGTGGGGCTTCGGCGAGCAGTTCCGCTGGCTCGAGAAGGAGGCCGCCGACGAGCACATCCGGGTCGCCGGGGGCCTGGGGGCGCTCTACACGACGGAGTGCGCCGCCGTCGACCCTGCCCGCCTCGCCCGTGGCCTGGCCGAGGCGGTGGAACGTCGCGGCGCCGTCGTCTACGAGCGCACGCCCGTGCACTCCTTCGAGCCCGGCGCGGCCGGCTCGCCGGGTCTGGTCCGCACGGCCCGCGGGACGGTGCGCGCGCCGGTGATCGTGCTGGCGACCGAGGGCTACACTGTGGGCGCGCCGGGGCGCCGCCGCGACCTCATGCCGATGTACTCGCTGATGGTCGCCACCGAGCCGCTCCCCGACGACGTGTGGGCGGAGATCGGCTGGTCCGGCAGGGAGACGTTCAGCGACGGCCGCCACCTGCTGATCTACGCGTCGCGCACGCCGGACGGGCGCATCGCGCTCGGAGGCCGGGGCGCCCCGTACCACTTCGGCTCCGCGATCGACGACCGCTTCGAGCGGGAGCCGCAGGTCTTCGACGCGCTCGGGCGCCTGATCGGCGAGCTGTTCCCGCCGGCGCGCGACGCCCGCATCACCCACGGGTGGGGAGGCCCCATCGGGATCCCGCGCGACTGGTACACCGGCGTCACGTTCGACCGTGCCGCCGGCTTCGGATGGGCCGGCGGCTACGTGGGTGACGGCGTGGCCACGACCAACCTCGCCGGCCGCACGCTGCGTGACCTGGTCCTGGGCCACGACACCGACATCGTCCGGCTGCCCTGGGTGCAGCACCACTCGCGCCGCTGGGAGCCGGAGCCCTTCCGCTGGGCGGCGGCCAACTTCGCCACGCGCATGATGGCCGCCGCCGACGAGGACGAACGGCGGACCGGGGCGCCGTCGCACAAGCACGACCTGATCATGCGCCTGATCGGCCGCTGAGACGCTCGCGATCGTACCGGCCGTCGACGGGTCGCGGCGGCGGACGACGCGACACTCGAGGAGCGGGAGAGGGCGGCGCGGTGCGACCGCGCCGCCCCGCCGCGGAGGATCTCCCGGCGACGTGCGGCTGACCGTGTTCGAGACCTCCGGCGACTTCTTCAGCGTGCAGTTGAGGAGCACGGCCTTGAGGTCCATGAGCGGCTCCGGTGGTCTGTTCAAGGGGATACGACTGATCCTGCCGGGTGCCGCGGCTCTGCCCGCGCTCCCCGAGCCGCAACCGGCCCGGCCGTGTCGTCGGCGGAGCGGCGCGGTAGTGTCGTCGGCGGACCGGCGCGGTAGTGTCGTCGGCGGACCGGCGCGGTAGTGTCGTCGGCGGAGCGGACGCCCGAGCCGCGCGTCGGCCCGTGAGGCCGTCGGATCAGCTCCCGGTCGGTGATCACCTCCACCATCGACGGACCCCGGTAGGCCAGCGCCTCGGCGACGGCCTCCGCCAAGGCACCGCGCTCGGTGACCTTGACGCCGAGGCAGAGTGCGGGTCTCACGACCATAGTCCCTCGCGGCCCCACCCTCAGGGGCGCCAGGGCGGGCCGTCGAGGGTTCGCAGCTCCCAGGCGGGGGAACATGGACGGGACGGTCGCGCGGGCCTCGAGCACCCGCGGTCGCTGGTCCTGCGGCCGCGACCGACTCCGTTCCGAGAGGAGGGCCTGTGATCGACGTCGTGATCTGGTCCGACATCGTCTGACCGTGGTGCTATGTCGGCGCGGCGCGCTGGCGAGGAGCACTCGAGCTGCTGGGGAGCGACGCTTCACGCGTTCGTTGGTCGTGGGGCGCGTTCGAGCTCGATCCGCACGTCCCGCCCGAGGGGGTCGACGCACAGGAGTACATGGCGGGCAGGTACGACCCGGAGATGGTCCGCGTCATGCGCACCAGGCTGGCCGAGGCGGCGCGCGAGGAGGGCCTCGCGTTCGCCGACGGCGCCGGCTCGGCGCGCCGACCCAGCACCTTCGCGGCGCACCGCTTGATGACCGCGGCACGCGAGGCAGACCCCGAGCTGCAGAAGCGCCTGGCCGACGAGCTGTTCCGCGCCTGTTGGGCGCGCGCCGAGGACGTCGGGGAAGCGAGCGTGCTGGCCGCCGCCGCCGAGCGCGCCGGCATGGCGGCGCGCCGCGCCGGCGAGATCCTCGCCGGCGCCGCCTACGCCGCCGAGGTGCGCGCCGAAGAGCGGCGCGCCGCGCAGTTGGGAATCCACGCGGTGCCCACCTTCGTGCTCGACGAGTCGTTCGCGGTGAGCGGGGCGCAGCCCGCCTCGGTGCTGGCCGAGGCCGTACGGCGTGCGCTGAGCACGACACACGGATGATCGTCGCGCCGGGGTCGGGGCCATCGCGGTGAGGAGCAGGTGACCGCCGTGTGACGGCCCGCTCCCGACGGCCGGCTACGCCGCGGGCCCCGCCTCACGGCAGAGCGTCCGCACGCCGTCGGGGCCGCCGACCACGACCAGCGTCGCCAGCCCCAGGAAGAGGCCGTGCTCGACGATGCCGGCGCGCCCCTCCAGCTCGCGCGCCAGCGCGCGAGGGTCCTCGATCGGCCCGAAGGTGCAGTCGAGGATGAGGTCGCCCTGGTCCGTCCTGTACTTCGCGCCGTCGGCGCGGCGGCGCACCGCGACCTCCGCCCCCAACTCCTCGAGGAACCGCGCCTGCGAGCGCCAGGCGAA
>Ga0068714_10001771_pt1 | contig 29971 bp, 28 predicted proteins | sample MTBNYHSulfiMetaG_FD_62988 | JGI IMG/M metagenome (GOLD analysis project Ga0068714, IMG submission 62988) | Enrichment culture microbial communities from rom New York Harbor, USA that are MTBE-degrading - MTBE-NYH (New York Harbor Sulfidogenic)... | ecosystem: Environmental > Aquatic > Marine >...
GGGCTTCCCGCCTCCATCGCAGCCCTGATGCTTGATGCTGGGGAGGTGACGGTGAGAGGAGTGGTCGCCCCGGAGGGCTGCATCGATCCGGAAAAATTTCTTGCTGCATTAATCCAAAGAGGCGCCAAGATACATCAGACGGAAACGATCAGGTCTATGCTTACACTTTAGTCTGGACCGGACATGTTCAAAGGAGAACTTCTATGAAAAGCGTTGAAAAACTAAATTTAACTAAAAGTCTTGAACTCTTTGAAGAGGCAAAAAAATTAGTTCCCGGCGGAGTCCTGGGTGCCAGAAAACCCAGCGATTTTATCGAAGGGGAATATCCCATCTTTCTTGAATATGGCAAGGGCAGCAGATTAACCGACGTTGATGGAAATGAATATATCGACTTCCTCTGTGGCTATGGGCCCATTATCCTGGGTTATAGAGAAGAGGAAGTAGATGAGGCTGTGAATAGGCAAATAAGGGACAAAGGCTTCTGCTTCACACTCACACAGAGGTATCAGAATCAACTCGCCAAAAAACTGAGCGAAATCATTCCCTGTTCGGAAATGAGCATTTTTTTAAAGACCGGCTCCGATGCCACGACGGCGAGCATTCGCATTGCAAGGGCATACACGAACCGGATCAAGGTGATGCGCTGTGGCTACCACGGCTGGCATGACTGGTGCGTTGAGATGAAAGGGGGCGTTCCTGAAAAGTTCTACGAGGATGTACACGAATTCCGTTACAACAATCTCGATCAGCTCGAGGACTTGATGGCAAAGTATGGTGATGAGACAGCTGCTATCATTATGACCCCTTTCGGGCATCCCCTCCACCAAAAGATGGAAGAACCAAAACCCGGGTTCCTTGAAGGTGTAAGAGAAATCGCTACCAGGTATGGCGCAGTTTTGGTCTTTGACGAAGTCCGTACCTGTTTCAGGCTCAGATTGGGTGGAGCGCAAGAACTCTATAGAGTCACCCCCGACCTGACGGTGCTTGGAAAAGGAATGGCCAATGGATATGCGATAAGTGTTGTGACCGGAAAAGCTGAAGTGATGATGGCTGCGGCACAGAAGCTTTTTATATCTTCCACCTTCTTCCCAAACAGTGACAGTTATATTGCCGCTCTCAAAACCATTGAAATTCTCGAGCGTGAGCATGTCCTTGACAAAATATGGGAAAAAGGGGGCCGTTTTCTGAAAAAAATCCAAGCCATCATTAACCAGTATGATGTTGGAGCCGAGTTAAGCGGTGTCGCACCGATGTTTTTCATAACCTTCAAGAAGGATGAAGCGAATACCCATAAAGTCAGACGCGATGAGTTTTACACTCAGCTCATCCGTAGAGGCATCTTTTTTACTCCACACCATCATGGATATATTTGTTACAGACACACCGAACAGGATCTGGACAAAGCGGCCAAAGCGATCGATGAGGCTCTGGCTTATGTGAATAAAAAAACATCGAAATAAAACCTTTTAACCAAAAGGAAGCTAACCCGACCCACCCCTTGAATTGACTTGTTTTGTTTTAAAGGCCTAACGATAACAATAAGATCAAAAGGGGGAAGCAAATGTTACCAGGAATTAAGAAATATTCGCCAAAGAATAAGTTTGGCCAAAGGAGATGAAAAAATATTCAGGAAAACTTGAAAGAAAGGAGGTGCCTGATGAAGGTAAATAAGATTGATCACATCTGTATTGCAGTCAAGGACCTTGAGGCGGCAAAAAAAGTCTGGGAACCCATTCTTGGGAAAGGGCCTGATGATCCCTATGTGGATGAATCCGAGAAAATCAGGGTGGCGCGGTACTGGCTGGGAGAAGTTGGATTTGAATTGATGGAATCCACCACCCCGGATGGTGACGTGGCCAAATTTATTGAGAAAAGGGGCGAAGGCGTCATGATTGTCGGGTTGAATGTGGATAGTACTGAAGCAGCCATGAATGAGCTGAAGGCAAAAGGCTATCCCTTCATCGGTGGATTGAGGCCTTTTAGGGGTTGCAAATTTGCCTTTGTTCATCCAAAAATGGTGAACGGGGTGCTCCTCGAACTCATCGATTACCCATGGAATGAATTCAAGAAAAAATAATGGTACTTTCCAAATCTCTGATAGATATAAAAAGGCATTCTGGCCTCCCAGAGTGCCTTTTTTATTTCATCATTCATCTCGGATAGGTTAAAAATACCTTGACAATATAATCAATTATTGATATTTGGAAATCTGATTTTTAAGAGATAAAGATTGCATTTTAAAAGGATAGAGAGGGAAGGAGGTGAACATAGAATAAGATCATTTTTTTTGAATTCTTTTCACAATAGAAGGAGGAGATTATGAAGGAGTTCAAAGTTTTCCTTAGAGAAGATGAGATTCCAAAGCAGTGGTATAATATCCAGGCTGATCTACCATCCCCTCTCCAGCCAATCATCCATCCTGGGACAGGGCAACCGATCGGCCCTCAAGATCTTGCCCCTGTTTTCCCTATGAATTTGATTGAGCAGGAGGTCAGCACCCAGCGATGGATCGATATCCCTCAAGAAGTGATGGAGAAACTCCTCATCTGGAGACCTTCTCCCCTACATCGGGCTTATGCATTAGAAAAGGCATTGGGAACACCAGCCAGGATTTACTACAAGAATGAGGGGGTCAGTCCTCCGGGAAGCCATAAACCCAATACCGCTGTTCCGCAGGCCTATTATAACAAAGTTTTCGGGATCAAACGAATCGCGACAGAGACCGGTGCGGGACAATGGGGAAGTGCACTTAGTTTTGCCACATGTCTTTTCGGTTTAGAATGCAAGGTCTATATGGTCAGGATCAGTTATGATCAAAAACCCTATCGCCGTTTGATGATGAACACCTGGGGAGCGAACTGCGTCCCCAGCCCGAGTAAAGATACGAATGCAGGAAGAAAGGCTTTGGAACAAAATCCAGACTCTCCAGGAAGTCTCGGGCTTGCGATCAGTGAAGCGGTTGAAGATACCGTCACCTCAAAGGACACCCGGTATTCACTGGGGAGCGTGTTGAACCATGTGCTGATGCATCAAACGATCATCGGCCTTGAGGCAAAGAAACAGTTAGAGAAATTTGGAGAGAAAAAGGTCGACATCGTCACCGGGTGTGCGGGTGGTGGGAGTAATTTCGGAGGCATTGCCCTTCCTTTTGTCTTGGACAAGATTAATGGGGCCAATATTACCATTATCCCTGCAGAACCAACCTCGTGTCCTACCATGACCAGAGCCCCCTTTGTTTATGACCATGGCGATACGGCCGGCATGATCCCCTGGGCTCCCATGCACAGCCTCGGACATGGCTTCATTCCACCACCCATCCATGCTGGAGGTTTGCGGTATCACGGTATCGCCCCGATCCTTAGCCAATTGATTATCGAGGGATTGATTGAACCCCGGGCTTACAATCAACTGGAGACCTATGCTGCCGGTGTACTATGGGCGAGAACCGAAGGAGCCATTCCTGCCCCGGAAACCAGTCACGCCATTTGCACGGTGATTGAGGAAGCCAAAAAGGCAAAAGAGGAAGGGAAGGAGAAAGTGATCCTTCTGAACTGGAGTGGACATGGCCTGATGGATTTGGGTGGCTACGATGCCTACTTCAGTGGAAAACTGGTTGACTATCCATTGCCAGAGGAAGAGATGAAGAAATCCCTTAAGGCCATCGAAGGATTTCCAAAACCGAAGATGTTGCGCAAGGGAAAACCAATCTAATTTGATCAGAGTCCTACGGGCCCTTCCTGGCCCGTAGGATTTTTATTCAATTGAGCTTGCACCAAAATCCTCAACGTCCAATCAAAACCAGATGATTGAAGAACATGATGCCTTAATCATCCGTTGCCCTCAATTAGGCGGCGAAGTCCCGTTTAAATATTGTCGAACCATGAATGAAGACCTTCCCTGTCGAAGAATAATGGTCTGCTGGGAGTTTAAAATGGAGATATCAAACTTTTTGGCCGAACATTATTCGTTTGATCAAATCCAACGGGCCTTGGCCCCTCCAACCAAGACGAGGCTCGAGTCGATTCTTGAACTCGTCGAAAAGGCAAAGAAGATAAAAGAAGAGGGAGAGTGAGAGGGTGCTGATCTCTGATCGATTGAGAAATATCAAACCATCAGGGGTGAGGCGAATTTTTGATCTCGCCCGCCAAATGAAAGATCCCATCAATCTGAGTATTGGAGAACCTGACTTTGATATTCCAGAACCCCTCAAAGAGGAAGGCATCGAATGGATTCGAAAAGGGTTTAACAAATACACTCCCACCCAGGGGATACCTGAGTTGAGGGAGAAGATCGCCTTTCATTTAAAAAAGAAAGGGGTCCATTTTGAGGAGGTCTTGGTCACCGCTGGAGTGACCGGAGGCCTTCTTTTGGCCAGCCTTGCCCTCATCAACCCGGGCGATGAGGTCATCATCCCAGATCCATTTTTCGTGATGTATGAGTATCAGGTTCTTCTGATGGGGGGGGTTCCTGTCTTCATCGATACCTATCCTGATTTCCGACTGAGGGAGGAAGAATTCATTAAAAAATTGTCGAAGAAAACAAAATGTATCATCATCAACAGTCCGAATAACCCAACAGGGGCCATCTATCCAGAAGAAGACCTGATGCAGGTGGTAAGGATTGCTAAAGAAAGAAATCTTCTCATTCTTTCCGATGACATCTACGATAACTTTGTCTTCGATGCCCCTTCCTGCCCCTGTGTTGGACAACTTTACGAAAACACAGTAACGTTCGGTGGGTTCTCAAAGGGTTGGGGAATGACCGGGTGGAGATTAGGATATGCGGCCGGTCCTAAGGAAATCCTCCAGCAGATGATTACCCTGCAACAATATACCTTTTCCAGTATTAATTCTTTTGCTCAGAAAGCAGCGATTAAGGCCTTGGGCTTCGATGTAAAGAGTTATATTGAAGGATACAAAAAGAGGAGGGATTTGATTTACGAAGGATTAAAAGAAAAATTTCATGTCCAAAAACCCCAGGGTGCCTTTTATATCTTTCCGGAGGTTCCAGGAGGAAACGCGGAGGCCTTTGTAGAGAAAGCCATTCAACAGAACCTCTTCATTGTACCGGGTAGTGTCTTCTCTAAAAGAAATACTCATGTCAGGATTTCTTTTGCAGCATCAGAGGAAACTCTTCTGAAAGGAATTGAGGTTCTTAATCGTATCGGTTAGAATTTAAAAGTAGGTATCAATTTAGAGATTTTAAATTAACCTTTTAAAATTCCTCCCCACCTCCCCTGCCTACCGGCAGGCAGGCTTTGACAAAGGGAAGGTGTGAAAAAATTGCTCCAACTGTGGAGGGCGGGTAGAGATATCGGAAAAGTTTTATAGCGTTACCTTTTGACATTAACTACAGGCGATGAAAAACTTCTAAACATGTCCATTCGTTATGAAGGCTTGTTCCCTTTGCCCTCTCAAATGACCGCAATTGTAAAACTTTGCCTGCCTGCCGGTAGGCAGGGAGATATTTTTGCCCGCCCGACTCCCCGAATTTTTTCACACCTCCAGGGGGATAAAGGGGGATTGGATAATCTTGAATGGGAGGGGAAGAAAAATAGATGCCTGTAGATTTAGAAGCTGTGTGCGAAATCGTAGAAAAGCATGGTTATCAAAGGGCCTCCTTGATTGGTATTCTCCAGGATATTCAAGGAAAAATGAACTACCTTCCTCGGAAGGCATTGGTTCAGGTGGCAAAAAGCCTCGATATTCCCATCACGAGCATTTACGAAGTGGCCACTTTCTATAAGGCCTTCAGTCTCGAACCAAAGGGAAAACACACTATCCAGGTATGTCTGGGGACCGCCTGCCATGTCCGGGGGGGCGCAAGAATCTTTGACTACCTTGAGAATCGACTGGAAGTGAAATCCGGAGGTACCACAAAAGACCTGGCCTTTACCTTGGAGAGTGTTAACTGTCTCGGGGCCTGTGCCTTGGGACCGATGATGGTAATCGATAAAAAGTATTATGGGAAAATCAATACCAATAAGATTGAACCCATTTTAAAAAAATACCAGTAATCCCCCTTTAGGAAAAGGGGATTTATCTATGCCTCCTCCCTTTGCTAAAGCCTGCCTGCCGGTAGGCAGGGGAGAATGTGATGGATTAGTTTGATGAATGATTCGATCAAATCCATTTCAGATCTTCGTAAGCTCCGACAGGCCTTGAAAAAATCAAGGGATGGGAATAAGTCCTGCATCACGATCTGTGCCGGGACAGGGTGCCAGGCAACCGGCGCCTCAGAAGTGGTGGAAAAATTCAAGCAAGAAATCAATGACCGCCATCTCGAGGAGAAAATCGAGGTTCGAGCCAGTGGATGCCATGGCTTTTGCGAACGGGGTCCTCTGGCGGTCATCCGACCACAAATGATTTGCTATATGAACGTCGAGACCACGGATGTCTCTCAGATTACTACCGATACTCTCCTTAAAGGAACGATCATCGATCGTCTCCTCTACCAATCTCCCCTGACCAACGAAAAGATTATCCACGAGCAGGATATTCCATTCTATAAATTCCAGCAGAGGATTGTATTCGGAAGCAACGGAGAAATCGATCCCACCCGGATTGACGACTATATTGCGATCGGCGGCTACCAAGGATTGGAAAAGGTTTTAAGCGAAATGGCGCCGGAACAGGTCATCGATACCATTAAAAAATCTGGCCTGAGAGGCCGGGGAGGGGGTGGATTTTCCACCGGAATAAAGTGGGAGTCTTGCCGAAAAGCAAAGGGGAAAGAAAAATTTGTCATTTGCAATGCGGATGAAGGAGATCCCGGCGCTTACATGGATCGTTCTTTGCTGGAAGGAAACCCTCACAGTATCATTGAGGGAATGCTCATCGGAGCCTATGCCATTGGTTCCGAAGAAGGATATGTTTATGTCCGGAATGAGTATCCACTCGCCGTTTCAAATCTCAGCCATGCCATTGATCAGGCGAAGGGGTATGGGCTGCTCGGGAAAAACATCCTGGGGTCGGGATTGACTTTCACCCTCAAGATCAATCGTGGGGGAGGAGCTTTTGTGTGCGGCGAATCGACAGCCCTGATGGCCTCTCTGGAAGGGAAGGTCGGGGAACCCCGGGCCAAGTATATTCATACGGTCGAACATGGCCTCTGGGACCAACCCAGCACCCTTAATAATGTTGAGACATGGGCGAATGTCCCGATCATCATCAACAAGGGTGTGGACTGGTACACTTCCATCGGGACACCCGGGTCAAAGGGAACAAAGATCTTTTCTCTGGTTGGGAAGATTAATCATACTGGCCTCGTCGAAGTCCCCATGGGGATCACATTGCGTCAGATTGTTTACGATATTGGCGGTGGAATTCCTGATGGCAAGCGTTTCAAGGCCATACAGACCGGAGGACCTTCTGGCGGTTGCATACCTGAAAGTCTTCTTGATCTCCCCGTTGATTTCGATCGGCTTCAGGAAGCTGGATCCATGATGGGTTCGGGTGGGATGATTGTCATGGACGAAGACAACTGCATGGTGGATATGGCTCGCTATTTCGTTCAATTCCTCCAAGAGGAGTCCTGTGGGAAATGCACGCCATGCCGAGAAGGACTTCAGCAGATGGGCGAGATCCTTAACCGGATTTGTGAGGGGAATGGCAAAGAGGGAGACATTAAACTTTTACAGGATCTCTCCCGGGTGATGACCGACACCTCTCTTTGCGGTCTCGGGTTAACGGCCCCCAACCCTGTCTTATCCACCCTTCGATATTTCAAAGATGAATACGAAGCCCATATCCAAAGTAAAAATTGTCCGGCTAAGTTCTGCAACGGGCTCATCTCTCTTTCGATTGATCCTGAAAAATGCACCGGATGCGGAGCCTGTGTCAGGGTCTGCCCTGTTGAGGCGATTGCTGGAGAGAAGAAAAAGTCCCATCAACTGGATGGGGATAAATGTATGAAATGCAGGGCATGCTACGAGGCATGTCAGTTTGAAGCAATAATCATCCAATGAAACTGGAATAATGGAATGATGGGAGAATGGAATGATGGGTAAGGAGAAAACCTGCAGGCAGATGTTTTAACCATTATTCCACTATTCCAATATTCCATCGTTCCGAAAGACGCGTTCATGATCACTCTCACAATAAACGGCAAAAAAGTTAAAACAAAGGAGAATCTGACCCTTTTAGAAATCTGCCGAAAGATGTCCATTCCCATTCCAACCCTCTGCTATCATCCGGATCTCACACCTTATGGCTCCTGTAGGCTTTGCACGGTGGAAGTTTCAGAAAATGGAAAGACTCGAATGGTTACCGCCTGTAACTTTCCCGCCCGGCAGGGAATCAAAGTAGAAACCCATTCGGATAAAGTCATTCGGGCACGCCGGATCCTGGTTGAACTTTTTCTGGCGCGATGTCCCCGCGTCCCCCTCATTCAGGATTTAGCCCGTGAACTGGGTATCGAAAAAACTCCATACAAAGCCGAAAACTCAGGGAACAACTGTATCCTTTGCGGCCTCTGTGTCCGTGCCTGTAATGAAATGGTGGGGGGCCATGCCATCGGATTCTCTAAAAGAGGAACTCATAAAAAGATTGGAACGCCTTTTGAGATCGACTCCGATCGATGTATCGCCTGCGGGGCATGTGAATATATTTGCCCCACCGGAGCCGTTCAGATGGAAATGGACCGAATCAGAAAAATGAAGTTGTCCGATACGGGGACGCACCGTTACTGCAGATACATGCGCCTCGGATTGGTCGATTTTATGGTCTGCTCAAATGGTTTTGAATGCTGGCGGTGCGAGGTTGATCAAATGATGGAAGACCGGTTCGGAACCCATCCCGCCTTTGCCCTGAAACCTGCTCAGAACAGACAATCTTTGCTGGTGAACGGATTCACCTTTTCTCCTGAACTTTTTTACAGTAAGGAACATGTCTGGGTCAGACCTATGGACCGGGATGTCAGGTTAGGACTCGATGACATCATGTCCACCTTCGCCACCGAGGCAGATTCCATCAAGCTTCTTTCCGTGGGAAGTGTTCTGGGGAAGGGACAAGTCCTTGCAAAAATGATAGTTTCTGGGAAAAAGGTAAAGATCCGTTCTCCCCTTTCAGGACATATCTCTGCGGTGAACCGTGACGTTGAAGAATCTCCTAACCTGGTTTGGAAGGACCCCTATCGTCGGGGTTGGTTGCTCATGATCCAGCCTGATCATCCGGAGGAGATGTCTCAGCTTTATTCCGGCGAGGCCGCCAAAACTTGGTTTACAAAACAGGCCATCAATCTGACCAGTTTTCTCATGAAATGGGCTCCAAAATCTTCCAAAAAGGAAGGGGCTCAGGATGGACAATTAATCAAGAGGATGATCCATGATCAATGGGATAAACTAACAGAAATCCTGTTCGGATGAAAAAACTAATGTCAAATTTCAAAATTCAAAGTTCAAATAAAACTCAAAATCCAAATGGCCCCCAAAAGGGTATTTGCCATTTACTCATTTGTCACTGATTTGGCATCTGAGGGTTGGCATTTGACATTCTTATGAAATAGGGGTTGTTAATCATGTCAGACATAGAACAAAGGATTCTTCTCGGAAACGAAGCAATTGCCAGAGGGGTGGTAGAAAGCGGGTGTCACTTTTTCGCTGCTTATCCGGGCACTCCCAGTTCAGAGATCCTTCCTGCTATCGTTCATTTCAAAAAAGAAAATAACCTCAATATCTATGTCGAGTGGTCTACAAATGAAAAAGTAGCCTTTGAGAATGCATTGGTGGCCTCTTATACCGGGAAAAGAGCTGCTGTAGCCATGAAACAAGTAGGGTTGAATGTCGCGACAGATCCTCTGATGAGTGCCGCCTATATTGGGACCATAGGAGGCTTTGTCATCATCAGTTGTGACGACCCCGGGCCCTTTTCGTCCCAGACCGAACAAGACACCCGCTTCATGGCTATGTTTGCAAAGGTTCCTGTTTTTGATCCTGCCAGTCCCAAAGAAGCTCAGGAGATGTTACCCCTTGCTTTTGATCTTTCCGAAAAATATCAGATTCCCGTCATCCTCCGTCCTGTATTGAGGGTCTCCCATGCCCAACAAACTATCACTCTCCATCCCATTCGGCAAGTTGAAAGAAAAGCTAATTTTCAGCACAATCCCCAGCGATGGAGTGCAACGCCCAGATATCGTTTCCTTCTTCATAAACAACTCAACATGAAGCTTCGTAAGATTGCTGAAGAGTTCAATTCCATGGCCTCTCTCAATTTCATTGAGCACCATCGTGAAAAGGCGATGATGGGAATCATTGCAGGAGGAATCGGCTATGCGATTGTTCGGGATGTCCTCACTGAATTGGGCCTCCACGAAGAAATTCCTATCCTTAAAATAGGAACTCCTTTCCCATTTCCCACTCAACTGGTGGAGCATTTTATCGAGAAATGTGATCATGTTTTAATCCTTGAAGAAACCGAACCGGTCATCGAGCTCCAAATACGTGATAAATCGAAAATCACCGGAAGATTAGACGGAAGGATTCCCAACGAAGGGGAGATGCTTCCCGAAGTCATGACTCAAGTGATCGCTGATCTCTGTAAAAATTTCTCCATTCCTGTGGGAGAAATCCCTTCTGCCGTCCCTCTCGAGAAGTTGGTGGCCGGGCTTGGCTTGCCCATTCGACGGCCCTCCCTCTGCTCTGGATGCCCTCACCGGGCTTCTTTCTACGCCCTGAAGCAGGCCTTTCCGAATGGCGTCTTTCCCAGTGACATTGGATGCTATACCTTGGGGATGAACATGGATGTGGTCGATACCTGCCACGACATGGGGGCTGCGATCACCTTCGCCAGTGGCCTCTATCAAGCCTTTCATCAAGATGGCAAAGACATCCCAATCATCTCTACGATTGGGGATTCAACTTTCTATCATTCCGGGGCTCCAGGACTCCTGAATGCTGTTTATAATGGCGCTCGTTTCATTCTCGTGATCCTTGATAATTCCATTACAGCCATGACAGGCATGCAACCCACTCCCGAATCCGGAACCACGGCAGACGGCCATTCTGGGCAATCTCTCTCTCTTGAAGAATTGGTGAAAGGATGTGGTGTCAAATACATTCGGGTGGTCAATCCCTACGATATCAAGGGAATGATTCGGGCGACCAGAAAGGCTCGCAAATATACCCAACAGCCAGAGGGGGGGATGGCTGTTCTCATCGCCCGTTATCCCTGCATCACCTATCAAAAAGAGGCTCTCAAGGTCAATCCTGTCAAGGTTGACATCCGCCATATCCCTCCGCCGGAAAATGATCTCCCCCAAGTAAAAAGCGGGGCCCTCCCTCAATCTCTATTACCTGTATATCAAGACAAAATTGCCCCGTGTACCGGAGCCTGTCCTATCCAGGTGGATGCAAGAGGTTATATCGCTCTCATATCAAAAGGAAAGTTTGATGAGGCCCTAACCCTTGTCCGCCAAAAGAATCCATTTCCTGCCATCACGGGCAGGCTTTGCGCACGGCCATGTGAAAAGGTTTGCCGAAGAGGCGATGTTGATCAGCCCATTGCGATCGACCTTTTGAAACGGTTTATTGCAGAACGGGAAAATCCCCCCTCACCCTCCTTTGACAAAGGGAGGTTGGGGGGATGGATCACACCCGGCCCTGAAAGAAAAACAAAGGTGGCCATTGTAGGGTCGGGTCCCACAGGTTTGATGGCCGCTTATGATTTGAGACGTCATGGTTATTCGGTGACCATCTTCGAAGCTCTTCCTCTTCCGGGTGGCACAATGGCCGTTGGCACAGGTCGGTTCCGTTTGCCAGAAGAAGTGTTGAATAAGGAGATGGAGATCGTTAGGAATTTAGGGGCCACGTTTCAACTCCAAACACAGGTTGGAAAGAAACCATCTCTCGACGATCTCAGAACTCAAGGATATAAAGCCATTTTCCTCGCCATAGGAGCTCACAAGCCTAAGAAGCTCAATCTCCCGGGAGAAGATGCCATAGGGGTCATGGATCCGATGACATTTCTAAAAAAGGTCGCTCTGAAAAAAAACATCCCTGCCTTTTCCAAAGTGGTGGTGTTTGGCGGAAATGATCGAGCTCTGGATGCGGCACGGACAGCTCTTAGACTGGGAGCGAAATCCGTGACGGTTTTATTTAGCCGTTCGCGAAGAGAAATGCCTGCGGAGGCCTTAGAAATTTCAGAAGCAGAAAAAGAAGGGGTCTCCTTCCGATTTCTCTCCGTTCCATCAAAGATTACAGCATCCCACGGGAAAGCAACGGGGGTCTCTTTCAGAAAAGCGGTCCTCAGTGATCCCACCAGCCTCGGAAGAACAAGAATACTATCTGTCCAAGGCCCTGAGAAAAACTTGAAGGTTGATTTTATCATCACCTCGCCCCTCTATGTCCCGGATCTTTCTCGTTTCGGCAATACCGTTCCACAAACCGCCTGGAATACGATTCATGTCGATCCTCTCACCCTCGCTACCTCCGTGGAGGGACTTTTTGCCGGAGGCGATGCGGTAACAGGTCCCAAGAATTTTATTGAAGGCCTGGCAGCGGGAAGAAAGGCTGCTCTCTCTATCCATCGTTATTTAAACGGAGAAGACCTAAGAACAGATCGACAGATGGAGGGAGTCTCCACAGAACTGGTCTCCGTCAATATTGACAAAGTCGAAGCCCAATCAAGAGTGGAGGAACCTGTTCTTTCACCCGAATCCCGTGAAAAGAATTTTAAGGAAGTCCATCTTTTGCCCTCTGAGGAGGCATTGATTGCAGAGGCCAAGAGATGTCTTCACTGCGGGGCTTGTTATCAATGCGACACATGTCTGCTTCAGTGCCCCGAGGGAGCCCTCTCCAAGACCGAAAGCGGTTATGTCATTGATTACAACAAATGTACAGGTTGTCGCATTTGTGTCCGGGAATGTCCCACCTCGGCAATCGATATGCCAGCAGTGGGGGCTTGTATCGCTTGTGGGTTCTGCCTCAAACGATTTGAATGCCCCTCCTTGCTCAAAGGAGAGGATGGTCGAGTGAAGATCGATCGATTAACCTGTGTGGACTGCGGTCTCTGCACGCAGGTGTGCGGTCAGGGAGGAATTTATCAAAGCGCTTGATTGCAGATGGGAAAGAATCTTAAATTGGGAGTGAGAAGATGAACATCCAGATGATTATCTCCGGTGTGGGCGGACAGGGCGTTCTCCTGGTGACACGAATTTTTACGGCCATTGCCCTTCGAGAAGGATATCCCCTCATTGGTTCGGAAGACCACGGAATGAGTCAGCGTGGTGGGTCTGTGATGACCCATCTGAAAATTGGTCATTTCGATGCCCCCCTTGTCAAGAAAGGAAGTGCGGATATCCTTTTATCTCTTGAAAAGAACGAAGCCTATAAGACTCTTTACTATCTCAAGCCATCTTCGAATGGCCAAGGCGGCGGCCTTTGTTTTATCAATGCCCCAGATCCCAACTATATGAACGAGGAAATTAAGAAATATCTACAAGAAAAAGGAATTGAATTGTATGTGTTTGGAGCAGATCTCTTAGCCAGGGCAATGGGGTCAAGTCAATCCGCAAATATTGCTCTCATCGGCTTTGCCGCAGCCCATCCCAGGTTTCCGTTTCCCCATGATAAAATCAGGGAGGCTATCGAACGAGTGACGGCCCAAAAGTTTCGGGAGATCAGTTTAAAAATATTTGAAAAAGCATGGTTAGAGGGCCGAAAATCCATAAAAGCATGAATTTTTAACCTCCTCTCTCAACGATCCATTTTCCACACACTTTCCAGCATCATTTGACAACTCAAGGGAAAAAAGATAAACTGTTAATATAACTCACTTTAAGGAGCGGACGATGGGCAAAAAAATGACTAAAGGATTGGCTTGGTCTCTCTTTTTTCTTGTTCTTCTATTTGGCCTCTTCTTTTGCATGGATAGCGATCGGGTCAACTCCTTACCTAAAAATGATAAATTGACAACGGCCAGATCCCTTGGGTTAGCCTTTGTGGAGGTTGCCAAGAAAGTCCAACCGTCTGTCGTCAACGTCACCACAGAAAAAACAATCACCGTGAAACCCTGGGAAAGATATGGAGAAGACTTCTTCAGGGGGAGCCCCTTTGAGGATTTTTTTAAAGGTTTCGGTTTATCTCCCCGAGAAAAAGGAAAAGAGTACAGACATAAACAGAGAAGTGGAGGATCCGGAGTGATCGTTGATAAAGAGGGTTACATTCTGACTAACAATCACGTTATAGACGGAGCGGACAAGGTTAAGGTACGCCTCAATGATGGGAGAGAATTTCCTGCAATGGTCAAAGGTCAAGATACAAGAACAGATTTGGCCGTCCTCCATATCAAGGCTAAAGATCTTCCTGTGGCAACCCTGGGAGATTCAGATAAACTGGAAGTTGGAGAATGGGCCATTGCGATTGGGAGTCCGTTCGGCTTGGAACATACCGTGACCGTGGGGGTTATCAGCGCAAAAGGCCGCTCCGGATTGGGAACGGGGACCTATGAAGACTTCGTTCAAACCGACGCTTCCATCAATCCGGGCAACAGCGGAGGCCCATTGATCAATATCGATGGAGAGGTGGTCGGGATCAATGCCATGATCATCCAACCCGGCACGGGGATTGGGTTTGCCATTCCCATCAACATGGCCAAACAGATCTTGAATGATCTCATCAAACAGGGCAGGGTGGTCCGTCCGTGGCTGGGAATCAGTGCACAGGACCTCACCCCTGAGATGGCAGAACACTTTCAGGTGAAAGAGAAGGAGGGGGTTCTCGTTTCTCAAATCCATCAAGGAACGGGTGCTGAAAAAGCAGGGCTCGCTTCAGGAGATATTATTAAGTCAGTAGATGATAAAGCCATAAAAAATGTCAACGAACTGGTGAAAGAGATCCAAAAGAAAAAGGTGGGACAGAAAGTAAAACTCAGTACTGTCAGGGAGGGGAAACCCATGACCATTGAAGTCACCACCTCAGCGATGCCGGATAAACCAGAGGCCATGAAAGAAAAAGAGATCGAAGATAAATTAGGGGCGCAGATTCAAGAATTGACCCCTCAACTGGCTGCCCGATATCGAATCTCAAGCGAAATAAAACGCGGAGTCGTCATCATCGGCATTGAAGAAGGCAGCCCTGCCGACGAGTTGGGCCTTCAGGAGGGAGATGTGATTCTGGAAATCAATCGGAAAAAAATCGAGACCATAAAGGATTTTGAAAAATCGATAAAGGATCTTAACTTAGAAAAAGGGGTTGTTTTCCGCCTTCATCGGAGGGGAAATAGTTTCTATCACTCTTTCAAGAAACAACCCTGAGGATAATTTACTCGGCTGTTTTGACATACCTCATCCTCAAATCATAGAGGACATAATCGATAACTTTATCTTCTTCAGGGCTAAGATTTCCTTTTGTCTTTTCCTTCAACATTCCGATGAGATCTATGGTCTGTTTGGCCAAAGGAAGGTTTTTCACTAATTTTTGAGTAAATGGATCTTCAATCTCCCCCAATTGGATGAGAACTGAAGTGCTCAAAGAAAAAATAAAACTATTAAAATCAATTTCAGGAAGGGGCCCTTTCTGAGAAGAAGTTTCCTCTCTAAGTGCCTCTCCAGTCTTCCCCTCTTCCTTGATCTGGGATTCCACTTTTTCTTCTTTTTTGGCACTAAACCTTTTGTCCTTTACCACAAAACTCTTTTCTTGCTCTTGGTCTCTTTTGTCATCCACCATGGCAACCTCCAAAAAAAAGACTATTCTTTATAGGCCTTTTATATAAGATTGTTTAATATATTCAATGATATATAAAAAATACTTGACTTTTGAAATAGCTTTATTATATTATTTTGTTAGCACTCTTATATAAAGAGTGCTAATTTATCTAAGGGGTGTTGTAAATGTCAAAGCCAAACCTTCCAGTTGTCAAAAATTCATTAGAAACTTATCTCGTCCAGATCAATCAGTTCCCTCTCCTAACCCAGGAAGAAGAGTTTGAACTTGCTGTAAGATATCGTAAACATAACGATATTGAAGCTGCCCAGAAGTTAATTACATCAAATTTAAGGTTTGTTGTCAAGATCGCTTTCGAATATAAATCCTACCGAGTGAAACTCCTTGACTTGATCCAAGAGGGAAATATTGGTTTGATGATGGCGGTTAAAAAGTTTAATCCTTATAAAGGTTACCGATTCATCTCCTATGCGATCTGGTGGATCAGGGCCTACATCCAAAATTTTATCATTAAAACCTGGAGTTTGGTTAAGATTGGAACCACCCAAGCACAAAAGAAACTTTTCTATAAGATTGGAAAGGTAAGAAAAGCATTGGAGTCGGACGGAGAGGATGAAAAGAAATATGAGCTACTGGCCCACGATCTTGACGTGACCAAAGAGGATATCGTTGAGATGGAGCAGAGGATGGCGGCAAGAGACCTTTCCCTCGATGCTCCCTTTGACGAAGGGCAGGAGCTGACCCACCTTGACCTTCTTAAAGAAGAGTCCCCGAATCAAGAAGAGGCGATTGCCCAGGAAGAGGAAAAAAAGGTTCGGGAGCGTGAGGTTCAGCATGCGATGAAACGTTTAAACGAGAAAGAGGTTTATGTGATTAAAAATAGGATCATGTCTGACGAGCCCCTCACCCTCCAACAAATTGGGAATCACCTCAAACTATCAAGGGAGCGGGTCAGGCAGATTGAAAGTGAAGCACTCAAAAAGTTAAAAAAAGAATTCAGCACCCGATTAGAACTGCAAGCCTAAATTTGGGAGGGATTCAGGATGCCTATTTATGAATATCAGTGTAAGCAGTGTAAGGAGGTCTTTGAGATCTTCCATAAAATAGATGAAGATTGTAAAGTGACCTGTCCGAAATGCCTGAGGCCGGCAAAAAGACTCATTTCAGCAACCAACTTTGTCCTGAAAGGTTCTGGTTTTTATGTCAACGATTATCCCTCAAAAAGTCGAAAGGAAGGGACAAAGACAGAGAAAGAAGGATCCGAAAAAGGGCAAAATGCAAAAAGTGAGGCAAAAGGGACCGAGAAAAAGGCAACTGGGTAAGACAGAAAAATTTAATTCTTTTTAGAACCCCTTCTTTGTTTCAATAACTTAACTGTTTCATCCAGAACAACTTTGGAAACCTCTTCTTTTGACATGAGCGGTAGATCCCTGACCTCACCAGAGGGATAGACGATCTTGACTTGATTGGTATCCAAACCAAAACCTGCCCCCGGCTTGGTCACATCATTGACTACAATAAAATCCAGATTTTTCTCCTTCAATTTCTTTTTAGCATGCGCGATTAAATCCTCTGTTTCTGCGGCAAATCCAACAAGAATTCGATTCGCTTTCTTTTTTCCTATCTCTCCAAGAATGTCCTTCGTCTTCTCCAGGGCTAAGGTCGTATCCGAATCGCCCTTCTTTATTTTTTTCTGACTGGCCATCTTTGGACGGTAGTCTGAAACAGCCGCCGCCTTGATCACGACGGAAGCCCCATCGAAATGGGTCAAAACAGCTTTTCTCATCGCCTCCGCTGACCGGACGGGTATCCATTTAATATCTTTCCGTGGGTGGGGAAGGGAGGTGGGCCCGGTAATCAAGGTAACCTCTGCCCCTCTTCGCTTGGCCACTTTTGCCAATGCATATCCCATCTTTCCAGAGGAACGATTGGTGATGAACCTTACAGGATCAATGGGTTCCTGAGTAGGCCCTCCTGTGATCAGGATCTGTTCTCCTTTCAAATCCTTTGGGGATAAAAGATCTTCCATCTTCTCTACCACTTCATTCAGTTCGGGCAGTCTCCCCTTCCCATACCAATGACAAGCCAATTCCCCTTCTCCAGGTTCCAGGAGATGGTACCCTGTTTCGAGTAAGGTCTGAATATTTTTCTGGAGGGCTTTATTTTGCCACATATTGACATTCATGGAGGGAACGAAAAGAACCGGTGCCTTTGTAGCCATCACCATGGTGGAAAGAAAATCATCAGCAATTCCATTAGCAATCTTTCCGATGATATTCGCTGTTGCAGGGAGGATGACAACCAATTCGGCCAAGTCAGCCAATGCAATATGACCGATTGCGGCGTCTTCAAGAAGAGCAAAAGGGTCGGTTACCACTGAATTTCCGGAAAGGGTTTGAAAGGTAAGCGGGGCGATAAATCTCTGTGCATTTTCGGTCATGGCAACATGGATATCCACCTCCTCCTTGACCAAAAGCCTGACAAACTCTGCTGCCTTATAAGCAGCAATTCCTCCTGTGACCCCTAAAACAACCTTTTTCCCTTTTAACATTGATAGTTACCCTATTCTTCTGAAATATTTATCCCCTCATCAATTCAAACCCTTTCGAATAGATAAAAGTGCTTATTGGACTCCATTACAATTATCATTCAACCACAGGGCTTCTATATCACAAAAAAAGCTCAAACTCAACATTTCTTGGCAATTTCTTGCAATTCCTCAGCCTCAGGACGTTTTGGAGATCTGGCGGGGATGCTGGAAAAACTTTAGAGTACCACCTCTCAACGGACGCTACCGAGATAAAACAGTTCCTACAGGGCTGAGTGAGGCCGCAACAATTGCTACCCAACACTTTCGAACGTGCGCTTGATAGAGTTTCGGAGGGGTTCCTGCCGGATCGACTGTTCGGCGCCTTGTAACTGAGGGGTTACTATTTCTTAACGATGAGAGATCGGGGGAGATACCGAAGGGTTGACATTCTCCTCATCCGCTGTTATTTTCCAACAAAAAGCTGGAGAAAAATTAATGGCGGAAAGAGATCCGATTGACCTGATCAAAGACCAGTTGAACCGATTGGACGAAATGTTTGGTCTTCATGCCGACCATGAAAATTTTAAACACTGGCATTCTGAGACCAAAATGATATTAGAGAAAGCCTTCGGCTCTAAATCGATCCACTATCAAAATTTCCTGGCCCTCCGATTTCATGAGATGATTGTCAAAGCCTTTGCTTCAACGGAGATCGACAGGATTAATGCCGTACGCTTCAAAAAAGACCTTGAGAATGTAAAAAATATCCTTCAATCAGCCATTAAAGAATTGACACTGGATCGAACCCTTTTTAAAAAAATCCAGACCACACCAAAGACGGTGGAGTTCACCCCCCAGGGCGAATATTATATATCTTCCGGGATCGAAGAGCCTGATTTAATCCAGGCAATCAAAAATGCTTTTGAAGGAAGTGGACTCATTCCAATCCTGGGGATGGAAGCCTCTCGAAAGGGAGAATTCCTTTCTCAACGAATCGACCAGATCAAACGTTCGAAGTTTGGGATATATGATCTCTCAACCTCTCACCAAACAGAGCCCCTCCTCGAACTCGGGGCAGCCCTGGGTATAGGAAAAGAGGTTATTCTTATTTACAAGAAAGGCTCTCCTTCTCTTGAAAATATAAAACAATTGAATCGAATCGAATATGAAAATTTCTCCGACCTTACCGAGAAATTAAGGAAAAAAGCCCGCCATTGACGACATCTTTTTGAACTGGCCTCTCCCCCCTGCCTACCGGCAGGCAGACCATCCCTTTCGGCCGCTGGGGAAAGGAGAAGGGTGAGGTGAAATGAGACGCATCAATCCTGTAAATTGTTAAAATATATTTCTGAAATTGAACACCAAATGGACGAAGTTTTGAAAGACATCTTGAAATCTATCTTCGATAAAGTCAACACAGATGATACCTTTTCCAGGCGGATTGGAGTGAAACTGATAGAACTCCTGCCGGGTTTCGCCCGCGCAACTCTTCCCATTACTGATGAAAGCACCAATATTTACCAAATGGCTCATGGAGGAGCGATCTTCTCCGTTGCGGACCAAGCATGTGAAGCAGCAGGGAACAGCTACGGAGAACCAGCCGTCGCACTCCAACAAAATATTCACTTTTTGGCTGCCGGCAAATCAGGAGACTTCCTCGAAGCCACCGCCAGGGTGACACATCGATCCAACCGAATCGGTTTGATTGAGTTTGAAGTGAAGAATCGAGAAGGACTCCTCATGGCCATCGGTCAACAAGTGATCTATTTCAAAAAAGGGGAGGACGGCAAAAGGTGAATGGAGCCCCCCAGCTAAAAACTCTTAATATGATTCAAGCCTAACGGTTGATGAGGACGGCCCCTCTTTCCAAGAAGGGGAGGGTTGAAAAAAAACAAGGGTGACGTCATCGATAGTCTGAAATTGCGTTCGAAAAATCTGAATTCAAAAATGAAATAGTCGTTTTCGTCAGGAATGAGAAGGGACGGAGGGCTCCCATGTCTTACAAAAATTTGATTTACGAAACAGAGGAGGGAATCGGCATCATCAAAATCAACCGTCCTTCAGTGAGAAATGTCCTGAACTGGGAGACATGGATGGAGTTGGAGGATGTGTTGACACAGGTCCATTCAGACCCCCATCTTCGTGTAGGCATCATCACGGGCGTGGGCGATGAGGCATTCATTGCCGGTGCCGACCTTCACATGCTCAAGGACCGAACCCCTCAAGACGCAGTCATGGCATCGAAGAAGGCTAACGAGATCCTCCTCTTTATTGAATCGATGGAAGAGCCGATGATTGCAGCAATTAATGGCTGGGCATTGGGAGGAGGCTGCGAGATCGCCTTAGCCTGTGATATTCGAATTGCCAGCGAGAGGGCTCAGATCGGCCAGACAGAGGTTCGAGTAGGAATTATGCCCGGATATGGAGGGAATGTCCGTTTGATGCGGCTCGTTGGATCAGGCCGAGCTAAAGAGATGATCTATACAGGAAAGATTGTCAGTGCCGAAGAAGCGGAAAAAATAGGATTGGTCAATCGTGTGGTCCCGCATGAAACATTGATGGAAGAAGCCGTGGCCTTTGCCAGACAGGTGGCGAAGGGTCCGGCTGCCATTCATTTCGCTAAACGATCCATGTTCCAGGCCTCTCTACACTCCTACATCGATTCACTCAAGAAGGACTCTGAACTCTACGGAGAGGTTTACAAGACTGAAGATTTTAAAGAAGGGGTAACCTCTTTTTTAGAAAAGAAAAAACCTGTTTTCAAAAACCGATAAGACGATTGAACTTCTCTTTTAAAAAATTTATAGTGCTACCTCCCAAACGTATCTACCGGGATAAAACAGCTCTTGCAAGGCTGAGGTTGGACGCAATGATTGTTACCCATCATTTTTGAATGTGCGCTTGATAAAGTTTTGAGAGTATTCCTGCCGGGTCGACTGTTCGGCGCCTTGTCATGGAGGGGTCACCTCGGATGAGTGAAAAACCTTGACATGGAAAGGAATTTAGGTATATAGTTTTTCTGTATACAGTATCCAAATTTTAGATCAGGAGGTGACCTTTCATGGATGAAGCTCAAATCTTTAAAAATATTACTGTTTTAAGTCTCGAACAGGCAACTGTCCTCCCCTATTTAACCCTCCGTTTGGCTGAGGATGGAGCCAATGTCATTCGGATGGAACATCCTGTCTATGGGGATCCCAACCGACGAGTTGGTGACGATGTTTTAAAAGAAGATAGGATGTTCTCCTATTATCTCTCCATCAATGCGGGGAAAAAGGCTCTGACTCTGGATATAGGAACTCCAGCGGGGCAGGAGATTTTGAAGAAACTCATCCTCACATTAAAGGTGGATATCTTTGCTACCAATCAACTCCCCAGAAATTATCCCAAACTTGGAATCGAGTACGAGATGCTCAAAAAGATTAAAGAAGATATTATCTGGCTGGGAATGACCGGTTTTGGCCCACAAAACAATGAAGCGGCTTATGATCCTGTGCTCCAGGCGAGAGGTGGGTTGATGGAACTCACCGGAGAAAAAGGAGGTAGTCCTCAAGTGATGGGGATCCCCCTTCCCGACATGGGTGCCAGTGAACATGGTTACGGCCTTCTGATGAAGGCCCTCTTCAAAAGGGCATTGACCGGCCAAGGGAGTCGCATTGATCTATCGATGTTCGAAAGCACTGTTTCATGGCTTACTCAGGCGATCACCCACACGGCTACCTTTAAGAAAAAGGTCTCTCGAAGGGGAAATACGCATGAATTCTTTTCTCCTGTCTCTGTCTATGAGACCAAAGATGGCTATGCCTATATTGCGGTCGGAAATGATAAACAGTGGGAAACGATGACAAAGATTCCAGGGTTCGAATCTCTTTATAAAAAAGAATATGAGAGAAATGCCGGGCGGATTGCAGATGTGGACAATTTAAATAATGCAATTAACGCTGTGACCAAAAATTTTTCAACCCGTCAACTGATCGATATATTTAATAAGGCAACCATCGCCATTTCTAAGGTGAACACGATTGAAGAAGTCGTAGAGGATCCCTTAGTCAAACCGAATTTGATTCGAAGCAAAGATCCCAAGACAGCCATTGAGATTACGATTGCACCTCCTCCCATTAATAATCCTTATCTGAAATCGCTTAATCGAATGCTCAGTTTTCCTCCGCGATTCGGAGAACACAATGAGGAGATTTATAGCGGTCTCTTGGGATATAGCGCGGCGCAATTGAAGGAGTTTAAGGAGAAGAACATCATTTAAATGAAGGGGCCTGGGGCTCAAGGATTCTAGTTAAAAACCTTCTTAAGAAAAAACACTTGAACCCATGACCCTCGAATCCCATAAAATACGAAAGGAGTGGAAACCCATGGCACTTGATTTCAGCTTTACTGAGGAGCAAGAATTCTTTAGACAGACTGTCCGCGATGCGGTAAACCGGTTGATCATGCCCAGGGTGGTTGAATTGGATGAAAAAGAAGAATTTCCTTGGGATCTTTGGAAGGAGTTTGCCGAATTGGGATACCTCGGCCTGAGGCATGAAGAAAAGTATGGTGGAATGGCCACGGATACGATCACCCAAATGATCTTTTATGAAGAATTGGCAAGAGGGTCTTGTGGTTTTAATATGGCAACCACCATGCAGATCCTTATGGGAACTTACTTTATCAGCCGGTTCGGGAATGAGAAAGTCAAGCAAAATATTCTTGTGCCAGCGATCAAAGGTGAAAAGATCGGAACCATCTGTTTCACTGAAGATCAGTCCGGTTCTGATCTGGCTGGAACGAGGACTTTAGCGACCAAAGTAGATGGAGGTTGGAGAATCAACGGAAGAAAACAGTGGATCACTAATGGGCCGGTTGCCGAATTCACCACGGTGATGGCAACCATCGATCCAAAATTAGGTCTCAAAGGCCTCAATTTCTTTCTCGTAGAAAAAAAATCCGAAAATCGAGATGGGTTCGTTGTCGGGCAAAGACTCCATAAATTGGGTTCCCGTTGTTCTGCGACGAGTGAGTTGGTTTACGATAACGTCTTCATCCCTGATGAACATTTCCTTGGAGAAGAGATCGGAAAGGGGGTTCAGTACGCTGGAGAAATCCTCAACGAAGTCCGCGTGATGACGGGAATGAATGCCCTGGCTATTGCCAAAGGAGCAATGGAGGATGCAAGGCAGTTTGCGAACAACCGGATCGCTTTCGGAAATGCCATTGGCAAATATCAATTGATTCGAGAGAAATTCGCCAAGCATTGGGCCTGGCATGAGGCTTCTCGAAATTACCTTTACAAATGCGCCTGGATGATTCAAAACAACCTCCCCTGCACCAATGAATGCATGATGGCCAAGTATTTCGCCACGGAGATGTGCATATATTCTGTAGAAGAGGCAATGAGGATCTATGGAGGGAATGCCTTCTGTACAGAATATCCACCACAACGGTATTGGAGGGATGCTAAATTTTTACTTTACGGTGGTGGTACCCACGAAGTGTTGCTCGACTTTCTGGGGAGGATGTATTTGAAGGGCTAACAGGGTGAACGGGGAGGTTACAATGGAAATCTATGTGTTGGTAAAACAGGTTCCTGATCCGGAAGCAATGATCAAAGTCAAATCGGATTCTGAATTGGAGATCGAAAATAAATATTTTACCAACTTCTTCGATGAAATTGCGATCGAAGCAGGTCTAAAATTGAGAGAAAAGTTCGGTGGGAAGGTCACCGTGTTGACCGTCGATAATAAGAAGGTTGACGCCCTGAGAAGAGGAATCGCCATGAGTGCGGATGATGCGATTCAGATCACGGACCCTGGCTTAGAGGGCTCGGATCAGTTTGCCATCGCCAGAGCCTTGGCCGCTTATCTCAAAGATAAGCCTTTCGATCTGATTTTAGCAGGCAGACAGGCGATGGACGATGATTCGGGAATCGTAGGGCCTGCCGTCGCTGAGTTATTGGGAATTCCGCATGTCAATACGATCACCGGCCTTGAGATCGATGACCCCAAGAAAGAAGTAAGGGTGGTTCGAGAGGTAGAGGGTGGAAAAGAAACCTTATCCTGCCCCCTCCCTGCCCTCTTCACCTGCCAGAAAGGTTTAAATAATCCTCGTATCCCTCAGGTGATGAACGTGATGAAGGCGATGAAGGCGCAGATCCAAAAGGTGGATCTCGCTGCTTTGGGACTGAGCGCAGTCGATGTGGGGGGTCAGGCGGTTAAGATAAAAGTTCAGAAATATTTCCCGCCGCCGAAGAGACCCCCTGTGAAAATGATTAAAGAAGATTTTCCTCAGAGCGTGAAGACACTGGTGAAACTTCTCAAAGAAGAAGCGAAGGTCATCTGAATTTCAGAATGCGGATTTCGGATTGCGGATTGAAATTCTAACACTTTAAGTCTCTATACTTTTTTAATTCGTGACAAGGCTTATTTGGACTATAATTCCGCAATCCGCAATCCCCAATCCAAAATTGAAAAACGAGGTGTATGATGTCCAATGAAATATGGGTCTTTGCAGAGCAGCAGGCAGGAAAGGTCAGGAAGGCGACCTTTCAACTTCTTTCGGCTGGGGCCGAGTTTTCAAAAAAGACAAACCAACCTGTCGGGGTGGTCCTCCTGGGAAATGATCTTCAAGACGCAGTGAAGGGTCTCACCCCTTTTGCCGACAAAATCTATCTGGTGGATGATCCAGCCCTTGTTTCTTATACTTCCGATGCCTATTTAATCCATATGGCTTCTTTAATTAAGGAACATCAACCCTCTGTTCTTTTAGGAGGAGCCACTTCCACAGGAAAGGATCTTTTCCCGCGGCTGGCCATGCACCTCCAAACAGGGTATGCCCCTGACTGCACCGGGTTAACCGTTGAAGAAAATGGAAAGCTTGTCGCCAAACGCCCCCTCTATGGAGGAAAAGTCTTTGCAGAAATGGCTTTTTCTGAAGCCAGACCCCAGATGGCTACAGTGAGAAACAATACTTTTCTCGTTAATGAAGATCTAAAAAAGTCAGCCCAGGTTATTCCCATCCCCTCTCTTGCGGATCCTGCCGCATTGCAAAAAAAGATCGTTGGATTGGAGAAAGCCGCTGGAACAAAGTTAGATATCACAGAGGCTGAAATTGTGGTGGCAGCCGGGAGAGGGATTAAAGCGCCTGAGAACTTCAAGATTATGGAAGAGCTGGCCGATGCACTCAATGCCTCAGTGGGAACCACGCGAGCCACTGTGGATGAAGGGTGGAGGGACTTGAAAGATCAGATTGGAAAAAGCGGGAAGAATATCTCTGCCAAACTCTACATGGCTTTTGGGATTTCGGGGGCCATTCATCATATTCTCGGTATCGGGACCTGTAAAACGGTGGTGGCGGTGGATACCGATCCAAATGCCCTCATTTTCAACTATGCAGATTACGGGATCGTTGGGGATCTCTTCCAGATTGTCCCTGCTTTAACAGAGGAATTGAAAAAAGCCATGGCCGAAAAGTAGCCGAGCCTTTATGGTTCCGAACAATGAAACGCAGGCTAAAGCCTGCGGCTACGGTTTTATAAGTTTCATTACTTTAAAATAAATTCGCTATGCGCTTTGCGCTATGCCCCATGCGGTGAATTTGTGATGGATAAAGTGGATGTGATCATCGTAGGCGGAGGATTAGCAGGCCTTTCTTGCGCCTATGAATTGGCCGACTCAGGAATGACCGTGATCGTCCTGGAGCGAGGAGATTTCTCAGGGAGTAAAAATGTAACAGGAGGAAGGATCTATTTAAGCCCCCTCCGAAATTACCTCCCAGATCTCTGGAAAGAAGCTCCTCTTGAAAGGCATGTCACAAAGGAATTTATCACCTTGCTGGGGGAAACCAACTCGACCACCTTCGAACTTTATAGTGACCGATCCAATCAAGAACCCTATCCCAGTTACACGATCCTCCGGGCGAAATTTGACCGGTGGCTCGCAGACCTTATATCAGAAAAAGGAGTTTTCGTTATCCCTCAGAAGAATGTGGACGATCTTATCTGGGAAGGAGGGAAGGTCATCGGAGTCAAGACCAGAGAGGAAGAAATTGGAGCGGACTGTGTCGTCGCTGCCGATGGGATTCTTTCCTTCCTGTCCGAGAAGGCTGGGCTCCGGAAGCCCTTCCAGCCCCAGCATTTCGCTTTGGGTTTTAAAGAGATCATTGCCCTTGCTCCAAAGACGATCGAGGACCGATTTCGAATGGGAGAAAAAGAAGGGGCCGCTCAGCTCTTTGCAGGAACGCTCACCAAAGGCATCATGGGAGGAGGTTTCCTCTATACCAATCAGGAGAGTCTCTCATTGGGAATCGTGGTGGGAATTCATTCTCTCAATCAGAGAGAACCCCGTGAGGAAATTTATAAATTCTTAGACGAATTTAAACAAAGGCCTGAAATAAAAAACCTGACCAGGGGGGGAGAGATTGTGGAATACTCCGCTCACCTCATCTCTGAGGGGGGCATCCACATCAGACCAAGAGTCTATGGAGATGGAATTTTAGTCACAGGGGACGCAGCAGGTCTGGGTCTTAACATGCTGGTTACCGTAAGAGGAATGGAATATGCCATGGCTTCAGGGGTCCTGGCGGGTCGGACCATCAAAATGGCAAAGGAGAAAAACGACTTCTCAGCTTCCTCCTTGGCCCACTATGAAAAACTTCTCAATCAAAGTTTTATCATGAAAGAGATGAACAACTATCAAAACACCCTTTCGATTCTGGAGAACGAAAGGCTTTTCTCTAAGTATCCTCGTGCGGTCTCTGATCTCTTCGAAAAAGTGATGAGGGTGGATGAAAATCCCAAAGAAGGTCTTTATAAGACCCTATGGCAGTCATTCAAAAAAGATTTTTTGAATTTCCAAACGTTTAAAGATTGGATGCAGTTTAGAAAAATATAGGAGCAATGATGAAGATCACCGAAAAGTTGGCTTTGGATGCCTTTAAAAATGATCAAGAGACTCATATCACGCTTGATCAAAAAATCTGCCAGACCTGCAAAGAACGGTTCTGTATTTATGCCTGTCCGGCCAACCTATACTCCCTTAACGAGAAAGGAGAGATGGTGGTGGAATTTGCCGGCTGTCTGGAATGTGGCACCTGCCAGATCGCCTGCATCTATGGGTCCGTCAGGTGGAAATACCCTCGGAGTGGATTCGGTGTTCAATACCGATTTGGATGATGAAAAACAATTTTACGATAGATCATGCGGTCGCCCTGGTTTGTTATTCTCCTGATAAAAACTCCTTAGCCAAAGCCCTTGATCTCTGCCAGGGGCTTCAAGGGGTCTCTTCAAAAACTCAGATCCCAATTAAACCTGATCTTGTCTTCCGGGATGAAGGGCTTGCGTTTCCGCTCCATGTTGTTTCGACCCCCCCCAGAACGGTGGAAGCCCTTAGTGAGGAGATTTAGAATGGAAGTAAGAAGAGTCGGTATCGTGGGCATGGGAACGATGGGTAGTCAAATTGGTATTGTATGTGCTCGAGGAGGTTTTCAAACCGTGATGGTAGATGTTTCAAGGGAGGATATAGAAAAAGGGTTGAGTCACATCAGAAACTTTTTGAATCACCAAATTAAAAGGGGAAACATCGGTCAAGAGGATGCAGGCAGAACCTCCTCTCTGATCACGACAGAGATAGATCTGAAACAGGCCCTGTCAGATGTAGACCTTGTCATTGAGGCCGTTTTTGAAGATGTTGAGGTAAAGAAAGAGGTATTCAAGAAATTGGATGCCGCCTGTGCTCCGGAAACCATTCTGGCCAGTAATACTTCTACCCTGAGTATTACCGAATTGGCCGCGGTGACCGGACGGCCAGAAAAATGTATCGGAACACATTTCTTGATTCCGGCGGCACTTACCCCTGTGGTTGAATTGGCGCGTGGTTTAGAGACTTCGGACGATACCCACCGGACCGTCATTGAATTCCTTACCAGATGCGGGAAGGAAACTGTTACTGTTTCGGATTCTCCCGGTTTTGTCATCAATCGTCTTTACCTTCCGATGGTTAACGAAGCCTTCTTTGTTTTGGAGACCTCCCTTGCCAGTGCTGAAGAAATTGATCGTTGTTGTACAAAAGGCCTTGGTTTCCCTTTAGGACCTCTGGCGGCGGCCGATGCCTTTGGCCTTGATATTCTCCTCGCCAGTATGAGAACTCTCCAAAAAGAACTGGGGGAAAAATATCGGCCTGCACCGCTGCTCGTAAAATTGGTCAAGGCTGGCCGTCTCGGTCGCAAGACGGGCCACGGAGTTTATCGCTACCGTTAGTCCGATTCGTTGATCACCGCCCCCGTCCCCGAAGCCGGACCTCCGCTTTTCCCTTTTGGAATGACCGTCGGAAGAAGCGAGCTCTCACTTTTTCAGCGTCGTAACCCACGAAAGCGATGGGGGACCATCATTGCGGCCTCACTCAACCCTGTAAGAGCTGTTATGTCTCAGTTGAGTCCATTAAGAGGTGGCACGATAAAGTTTTTTTCAGACCTTCTGCAGGGTTACTCAGTGCTCCACCCAAATCCCGATATAGAAAAGGAAGCCCTTTTGTGAACGTGTCATTGCGAGCACCTGAAAGGTGCGTGGCAATCCCATGGAGTAAACCGAGATCGCTTCGCTTCACTCGCGATGACAATCTCTAAATCGGGGGTTGGGCCCCATTTTTTCCTTGACAAGGAATTCTGGTTTTGCTATAAAATCGACCGACTGGTCGGATTTAAACCAATCAGTCGGTTTTTTTTTATTTTCGAACCCCTTTTATAATTCTCCTATGGAAAGATACCTGAAACAGTTAACCCAAAAAGAATTGGGTAAAATGGCCAACATTGCCAAAGCCGCTGCCAAGCTCTTTGATGAGGAGGGCTATCTGGAAACAAGTATGAATGATATTTCGACGGCAGCCAAATTGAGCAAGGGAGGTATTTACCATTATTTTTCAAGCAAAAATGAGATCCTCTATTTCATATCCACTCATTTCATGGGTCTTCTCCTTAAAAATCTGGAGCAGGAATTAAAGGAGATCGAAGATAATTTTGAGAAAATTCAATTCATCATCTCCCGACATATAGGATTTTATACGAAATATATCGCCGAGGCTAAAACGACCCTCCACGAAGGGCATCTTCTCCCCCCGGAATATTTTAAGATTATCGCTGAGCAAGAAAGGCAGTATCACGAAATTGTCAATAAGGTCCTTTCAGATTTTTTGGGCAGACAGATTTCAAAAGATCAATTGAAAGTGCTCACCTTCATCCTGTTCGGGACATGCAATGGGATCTATTATTGGTATGATCCGAAAGGGTCCATGACTCCCGAAGAACTTTCAAAGATAATCAGTAACATTTTATGCAAAGGGTTATTGGGCTTTGAGACGAAGAGAAAAGTGAAAATGAGAAGGAAGAATCGTTAAGGAGGGGTTTAAGGAGATTTGGATTTACGATTGACGAGGGCGAGGGATGTTCGATCATACGAGTTTTTTACCGACAAAAGAGCTAAAGAATTTTCGAGGTAGGATTCAACAAGTCGCCAGGGATAAGATAGCCCCTCAGGCGCCCTTGGTCGATGAGGAAGAATTTTTCAACCGTGAGGTGGAATCGATATTATGGGATCATGGATTGTTGACCCTCACCTTCCCAGAGGAATATGGAGGTTACGGTAAGGGCCGGATCGTAGCATTTTGCATCGCCGTGGAGGAAATCGCAAAAGTGTGTGCTTCCTCCGCTCTTTTGCTCATCATCCAAGCGGTAGGAAGCTTTCCAATTATCCACGGCGGATCGAATGAATTAAAACAGAAATATTTGCCGCAAATGAGCGA
>Ga0068714_10001772_pt1 | contig 29956 bp, 31 predicted proteins | sample MTBNYHSulfiMetaG_FD_62988 | JGI IMG/M metagenome (GOLD analysis project Ga0068714, IMG submission 62988) | Enrichment culture microbial communities from rom New York Harbor, USA that are MTBE-degrading - MTBE-NYH (New York Harbor Sulfidogenic)... | ecosystem: Environmental > Aquatic > Marine >...
GAGCGGGGCCGGGGCGGCGTAGTCGTCCGTGGGCACCAATCCCTCAAAGGACTCTCGTCCGTACGGACGAGTCTGGCAGGACACGGCACCCAGCTCCGTGAACCCAGCGAGAGAATTGTACATCAGACTTGCGGGAGGCGGTGGGGCCGGTGCCGGCCACCAGAACGTACAAGAGCAAGGACATCATTGTCTACTGGTATCCTGAGCTGTGCATTCATGCCAGGCACTGCGTGAATATACTGCCTGGGGTGTTCCGGCCGAAGGAGCGACCGTGGGTTGACCTCGATGGGGCGACTCCGTTGGAGGTTATCCTGGCCGTCGACAAGTGCCCGGCGGGGGCGCTGAGGTACTCGCTGCCGGAGGGCTCTTGCGTTCATCCTGCTGCCGCCGATGGCCCGGGCTTCCAACGCGAGGAGACGGGGGCCGCGCCAGAGAACACGCCCGGCCCTTCCCCCGCAGGCCCCGTGAAGATCACCGTCGCTGCCGACGGACCGCTGCTCACCGAAGGCCCGCTGAAGCTCGTGGATCAACAGGGTCGTACCATTGCCGAGGCCGGACGCCTGGCCCTGTGCAGGTGCGGGCTCTCGGCAAAAATGCCGTTTTGCGACGGCACCCACAGTAAGAAGGGCTGGAAAGGATAGCGCTTTCGCCTTGGCCGCAGGACCACTCCGGAAGCGTGGTCCTGGAAGCTCACTGCCGCCGCAAGTCCTGCCCCAAGGACCTCCTGAGCAGGATGTTGGCGCCGTCGGCCCCTGCCTCGCGGTAGCCCCTCGTCCTGAAAAACTCGAGGGCCTGGCGGTTGTTGGGTTGGACGGCCGCCACGATCTCCCTCGCGTGAAGGGTGGCCGCCCGGTCCTCCACGAGGCGCAGGACCGCGCTGCCAATGCCCTGACGCTGGTGCGCGGGCTCGATCATCAGGGCGTGCAGCTTGGCCCTGGGCCGTCCCGGGGCCAGGGAGACGTATCCGATGATCTCCCCCTCCCGCCGGATGATCAGCACGACGGGCTGTCGCATCAGGTCGTTCATCAGCGCCCGTTCCAGACGCAGGTCCCAGTTAAAGCCAAACCCGCTTCGCAGCAGGGGCTCCATCAGCTTACGGGTCAGCTGAACGAGAGCCTGTAGGTCCTCCCGGTCGAGGGGCGCAATGTCGAGGGTCCCGCCGGCGAAGGGCAGCTGGTATGCTTCGGTCATCGCTCTTCCCCCTCCCGTAGCATGCTCCGTGTCGCCGGATGGTTCTCCGTTCGAAACCCTGTGGCCTGCATGTGGCTGCAAAAGGAACGGAGCCTGCTTGACGCCGTCAACGAGACCACCGCGGCAGTCACGGGCCGCGCGGCGGCGATTGCCCCGGCGCTTCTCCGCGCATAGCTAGAATGGCGGGTGACTGCGGCGGGGGTGGTATCGTGTTCAGGAGACGTCTGCTGGTGGCATGTCTTCTTGCTGCCTTCGCCGTAGTTGCCGGCGGCGTCCTTGTGGCCCCCAGGTCCTCGCAAGGCCCGTCCGGCGGCCCGACCGACCGCTCCCCTGGTGCCGGCGGCGGCCGGGGCGGCCCTGCCCGTGAGGGACAGCTGGTTGTCGTCGCAAGCATCTTCCCTCTTGCAGACATTATTGCGGTCCTTGGCGGCGAGGCAGTCACCGTGGAAACCCTTCTCCCGGCGGGGGCAAGCCCGCACACATTTGAGATCAATCCAGTTCAGGCACTGTTGGTGGCTGATGCCGGGCTGGTTGTGCGGATTGGCGGGGGCCTGGACCCTTTTGTCGATAGCCTGACTGCGGTAGCGTCGCCGTCCGCGGCGCGCCTTGAGCTGATGTCGGCGGTGCCGCAAGGTCTTCTGGCTGCGGACTCCTCGGGCGCCCCGGCCGTCTCGGGGCCTGACCCGCACATCTGGCTCGATCCCGTCCTGGTCCGGGATCGTCTTCTCCCGGCCCTGACCGGAGCGTTGTGCGCTCTCCGCCCCGCTCTCGCGGCCGACTTCGCCGCTAGGGGGGCTGCCTACGCGCAGGAACTGACCGCCCTCGACGCGTGGATACGCGAAAGGCTGGAAGGCCTCGAGCACAAGGGTCTCATCACCGTCCACCGCGGATGGGACTACTTCGGGGCTCGTTATGGACTGAAGACCTGGGCGGTCGAGCAGCAGCCGGGCCAGGAGCCCTCGCCGCGTCACGTCATGGACCTGCTGGCAGTCGCAATCGAACGCGACATAAGGACGCTCTTCGTCGAACCACAGGTGGCAGGACACGCTGCCGAGGCGCTGGTGCTGGAGATCGGCGGCCAGGTGCTGGCACTCGACCCGCTGGGCGGACCGGGAATGGCCGGATACGGCTCCTACCTGGAGATGATGCGGTCCAACGTCAGCGTCATCGAAGCGGGCCTGAGGTAGCGGTGCCGCCCGCGGTCCGCCTCGAGCAGGTACGGGTGTGCCGGGGCATGAGAACCGTCCTGGACGGCGTCTCCGTTGAGATCGCCACGGGCAGCTTTGCCGGGCTGGTCGGACCCAACGGAAGCGGCAAGACAACACTCCTCCAAGTGATCCTGGGCACGGTGCGCCCGCAGGCCGGGACGGTGTCGGTGCTGGGCGTTAGTCCTGCCGACTGCCCTGCGGTCCGCCGCAAGATCGGCTATCTGCCGCAGCTCCCGCGCCACGACCCGCTGTTCCCGGTTTCGGCGCTAGATGTGGTGGAGATGGGAGCCCTCACCCGCCGCAGCCCGCACGAAGACCCCGGGGGACCGGCGCCCAGGGAGCTTTCGCTCCGCGCGCTGGAGCTCGTCGGGCTTGCGGCCGCGGCCGGTGCCCCGTTTGGACGCCTTTCAGGGGGTCAGCGTCAGCTGGTCCTTCTCGCGAGGGCGATCGCCGGCTCGCCCCGGCTTCTCTTGCTGGACGAGCCGCTGACCGGGCTCGACGAGCATCACCGGGCGGTGTTGTACCCTTTGGTGGACCGGTTGCGGGCGGAGACCGGCCTAACCGCCCTGGTGGTCTGCCACGACTTCCGGGCGCTGCTGCCGCACGTGGACCGGCTGCTGTGCCTTGACGGCGGCCTTCACGAGCACATCCGGCCTGCGGCCGGGCCGGAGGGCGCGCCCGGGCCGGCGCTCGACGAGAGATGTCTGTACGAGGCCCTCACCCGGGGCGCCTCCGGTGCAGGGCGGCCTTCGAGTTGACGGAGCCGGGCGGAATGCTGGCCTACGCGTTCATGCGCAGGGCCCTTCTGGCGGGGCTGATGACGGGGGTGCTGGCTTCGTCGGTGTCGTTTTTCGTATACTTGAGAAGGCTCTCGTTCGTGACGTCCGGCATCGCCCACGCGGCCTTTGGCGGCGTGGCCCTCGGGCTACTCGCCGGATGGCCGCCGGTCCTTACGGGGGGCACGTTCGCCCTCGGCGTCGCCTGGCTTGTTGGCTTCCTGAGCCGCCGCGGCCGGGTGGACCACCAGAACGCGGTGGGCATCGTCTCTGCCGCCGCGATGGCCTTCGGGGTAGTGCTTGTGGGCCTGTCGAGGAGCTACGTCCCGGACCTCTTTTCCTACCTCTTTGGGAACATCCTCGCGGTCCGGCCGCTGGATCTGCTGCTTCTCGGCGTCCTCGGGGCCGGGGTTCTCACGACTGTCGCCGTCCTGTTCCAGCAGCTTCTGTTTGTGACCTTTGACGGCGAGGCGGCGGAGGCAGCCGGGCTGCGGGTAGGTTTCCTCGATCAGGTCTTGCTCGGCGCGGTCGCCGTGACGGTGGTCCTTGCGGTACGCGTGCTGGGCGTGATCCTCGCCACGGCGCTGCTCATTGCCCCGGCTGCGACCGGGTTTCAACTGGCGGGCAACTACCGCGCGATGCTCGTCGCTTCGATCGCGGCCGGCGTCGCCGCCTGCCTGGGCGGTCTGTGGCTATCTTACCTGCTGGGCCTCGCGTCGGGGGCGACCATTACGCTATGCTCCGGGGGTCTCTTCGGAGCCGCAGTCCTCTTTTCGCGGACCGGGCCGCGCAGGTGACGCTGAGCCCGGATCACCACGTGGAAACCGCGCGCATCTCCGTCGGCAAGCCCTTCGCGCGCAGTCCTGGGCGGGTTGGTTGACGTCATGTGCCGGGTGCACATAGAATTCTTTTGTTGCAGAAATAACTCGTGAGGAGGGCGGGGAGGCCCTCTCACGTCCGGGGGGCTGTCGGTCAGTGCAGAGGTCCGCGATGCGCGATTTCACCGAGGGGAGCATTCCCCGGCACCTGATCGCGTTCGCCTGGCCGATGCTCCTTGGGAACCTGCTCCAGGCGATGTACAACACGGTCGACAGCATCTGGGTCGGGAGGGGCATCGGGCCGGACGCGCTCGGGGCGGTTTCGGTGAGCTTTCCGATCATCTTCGCGCTCGTGGCCCTGATCATGGGGCTCACCATGGCCACGACCACGCTCGTAGCGCAGTACAAAGGGGCGGGAGACCAGGCGGCCGTCAGGAAGACCGTCACCAACTCGGTCAAACTGCTCTCTGTGCTCGGTATCGCGGCCTCGGCGCTGGGTTTCGTTTTCCGCGTCCCGGTGCTGCGGCTGATCCACACGCCCGAGGCAATCCTGGTGCATGCGTCCTCGTATCTTGGGATCTTCCTGGTCGGGCTGGTCGGGATGTTCCTCTACAACGTCGGCAGCGCCGTGCTGCGGGGGCTCGGGGACTCGCGGACTCCGCTCAAGTTCCTGGCGATCGCCACCGGGATCAACATCGTGCTCGACCCGTTGCTTATCTTCGGGATCGGCCCGCTTCCGAAAATGGGCGTGGCCGGCGCCGCCCTGGCCACGATCATCGCGCAGGGGTTCTCGTCCGTCCTGGTCCTGCGCCACCTCAGCCGGAGGACGGGGTTGCTCCGGTTTGAGGGGCCGGTGTTCTCTATCGACCGGCGGATTACCGGGCTCACGTTCACAATCGGGCTTCCGGCCGGGGTCCAGCAGTTTCTGGCCTCGCTGGGTATGCTCACCCTAACATCGATCATCAACCGTTTCGGGGCCACGGTCGTGGCAGCCTTCGGGGCGGCGATCCGGCTCGACCAGTTCGCGACGATGCCCTCGATGTCCATCGGGATGGCGACGTCGGCCCTTTGCGGGCAGAACCTCGGGGCCGGCAAGGAAGAGCGGGTCCGCGAGGTAGTACGGTCCTCAGCTTTGCTCGCCGTCACGATTACCGGAACAGCCGCCCTGGTGGCCCTGGCGTTTCCGGGGACTCTCTTCAGGGCCTTTACCACGGACGCCCCGGTCCTGGCCGAGGGGGCGCGCTACCTGCGTATCGTCGCCTGGTCGTACGTGCCGTTTGCACTGCTGTTCATTTTTAACGGGGTGCTTCGGGGGGCCGGGGACACGATCCCGACGATGATCATCACTGTCGCCTCATTGTGGGTGGTGCGGATACCGCTCGCCCAATACCTGTCGGCGCTGCCCTCGCTGGGGACGAGGGGCATCTGGATTGCCAACGCGGTGACTCCGGTCACCGGGCTCCTCGCCTCGTACGCCTACTACCGCACCGGGAGATGGAAGGCAAAGGTCGTGACGAGAAGGAGCCCGGCCGGCGCCCTAACCAGCGATCTGGTAGCCGCGTCAGCGGAGCCGGGAGGCCAGGAGGCCTGCGAAGGAGACGATTCGTCCAGGTAGTCAGGCCGGGCCGGGCCTGCGACCAGCGCAGTATCCCCTTCCCCCTTGGGCAGGCCGCGGGAACTCAGCGGGCTAGACGCTTAACGCTGTTGCGAAGCGTGCCCAGGCCCTCAATCGTCATCTCCACGAGGTCGCCGTCCTTGAGAAACCTTGGCGGATCCCATCCGTGCCCGACGCCCGAGCAGGTCCCCGTCGCGATGATGTCGCCGGGCTCGAGCGTCAGGCCCGCCGAGAGGCTCTCGATCAGGGCCGGAACGTCAAAGATCATCATGCTCGTGTTGGACTTCTGGCGGACCTCGCCGCTGACCTTGCACACAAAGTCCAGGTCGGCAGGATCGCGGACGCCCGACTTGTGCACGAGCCACGGGCCCATCGGGCACGCCCCGTCGAGCGCTTTCCCCTTGAACCACTGGCCGCCGTGCCCGCGCTGGAGGTCGCGCGCGCTGACGTCGTTGAGGATCGTGTAGCCCCAGACGTGGTCCCAGGCGTCGACGGCCTTGATGTCCTTCCCGCCCGGGCCGATGACGACCGCCAGCTCAATCTCATAGTCAAGCTGGGTCGTGACAGGGTGCCAGGGGATGTCAACCTCTGGCCCGATGACGGAGGTCGGCGGCTTGGTGAAGAAAATCGGGACTTCGGGCAGCGGGCGGCTGCTGTCGTGTTCCTGCACGTGATCCCTGTAGTTGAGCCCCACACAGAAAACGTTCTTACGCGGGCGCGGGATCGGCGCCAGAACCCGGACGTCAGAGAGACTTACGAGGAGTTCGCTGGGCTGATCGGAAGCGAGCCCAAGAAGCCACGAGACAGCTTCCTCGCCGCCGGCTACCAACTGCACCATGTCGTCGCCCCAGCCATGTGGACGGCGATCCCGCAAGGCGGCGGCCGCAAGATCGATCGCCCTGGAATCCCCGGCCATCAGGCCTACCCGTTGTCCTCCATCCTTGCGGAGAAAGGTAACCAGCTTCAACGCGCTCGCCTCCAAAAGCAGGTTCGGTCACCCACGGTCCACTAAGGTTCGACCTCGGGGCTGGATTAGGCTCTGGCAGAGAAAATCCTGCTCAGGAAACGCCTCAAGGATGACGGGACTCCGAAGTGCCAGACCCGCCCCTACAGCAAGGAAGGAACGACGCCGTTGACCGCGGAACTCCTCCCTGGGGTCTGTTGGACTGCCGCACAAGGGGACCCCGCCGCGGAGGATAGCCGGTTGGAGCCAAGTGATCGGAAAGCCCTTGGTGCCTTCTATACCAGCGAGCAAGTGGCTCAGTTCCTGGTCTGGTGGGGGATTCGGTCCGGCCGTGAAACGATACTGGATCCCTGCTTTGGAGGAGGCGTCTTTATCGACTCAGCATGCCGCCGTTTGCTGGCGCTCGGTGGAAACCCCAGAGAACAGATGTACGGAATAGAGGTTGATGCAAGAGCACACGCATCTGTGGCGCCTCACTTGGAAAAGACCCACGGTATACTACCGTCCCACCTGTTACGCACCAGCTTCTTCGATATCGAGCCGGAAGACATTCCTCCTCCGGATGTCGTTGTGGGTAATCCGCCTTTCATCAGATATCAGAAGTTCAAAGGTGTTACCAGGGCCCGAGCGCAAGACAGAGCCCGCGCCCAGGGTGTCAAGCTCTCCGACCTGACCAGTTCGTGGGCGCCGTTTCTTGTCCACTGCATTGCCCTGCTCAAGCACGGCGGCCGTTTGGCAATGGTGATACCTGCGGAACTGGGCCACGCGTCTTATGCCGCCCCAGTCATCAATCATCTGCTTCACTCGTTTCGGTCGGTGACCTTTCTGACTTTCCAGGAGCGATTGTTTCCGCGCCTAAGCCAGGACACAATCCTCTTGCTTGGCGAAGGGAAGGGCGAGCCGAACGCGGCGCTGCTCTGGCGCGATTTTGCGGACTGCGGGTGTCTGAGGGAATCAATGGAGAGTCGCGTGATTCCCCTGAGCGGTACCCGGTGTCTGGACCGCAGGGAGCTTGTGTCGGGGCAATCGCGACTCATCCACCAGTACCTGCCTGCACGCGCAATTGGGCTATACAAGAGCCTGGCGCAATCAGACGATGTAACGCGTCTTGGGGATATTGCTGACATCGGGATCGGGTACGTCACAGGGGCAAATAGCTTTTTTCATCTTAACGACGTTACTGCAACCAAGTATGCCGTTCCGGAGCACCTCTTGCGCCGGGCCGTTCGGCGGGGACGGGATCTCGTTGGACTGCGGTTCACCGATGGGGACTGGCAATCACTGAGGTCAAGAGGAGACGGGGTATTCCTACTGAGCCTCGACCGTCATGCAATTCCACGCGACGGGGTTCTCGACTACCTGCGGTTGGGTGAACGATTGGGGATCCACAGGCGCTACAAGTGCAGGACCAGATCTCCATGGTACTGCGTCCCGAACGTCTATCAAGCCGACGGTTTCTTGTCCTACATGAGCGGACTAACCCCCAGGCTGGTGTCGAATAGGTCAGGTGCGGTGGCACCGAATAGCCTTCATGTGATCAGGCTTCTGCAACCGGGGCCAGTCAGTGTCGACTCACTGGCCGCCCTTTGGCAGACATCTCTCACCCGGCTTAGCTGTGAGCTGGAAGGTCACAGCCTCGGCGGCGGGATGCTCAAACTCGAGCCCGGCGAAGCGGAGAGAGTCCTGATCCCTGTTTGGAGGGGCGACGCAGCTGAGATCGATCACCTTGGAGATCACCTTGATCGGCTATACCGCGCTGGTCGTGGAGGGGAAGCTCTGGAATGCGCAGACAGAGAGATACTCCAGGGACTTGGACTCTCGGTAGCAGATATAGCCCTTCTGAAAAGCGCCTCAGAGGCTCTGCAGGTAAGGCGATGCAGAGGAGGAATGCCCAATGGGTCTAGCCGACGCGATCCGTGAAGCCGGTCAAATCCCTCCGGCTAGTGCGAGCCAGGCGGAGAAGAAGAGGTACTCGGAGCTTCTCTCTCAGCACTTGGCGTGGAAGGTTGCGGACGGACTTCGTTCGATTGGCATCAAGCCAGTTAGACCGGAGCCGCGAGGTCCAGGCGAGAGAGAGTTTCAGGGAGGGTTGGGACCCAAGAAGGTTGATGTTAGCCATTCAGACGAGCGCAATGGGTTGCTGCTCGCGGTCTCCATTAAGAGCATCAGCTTTGCTCCATTCGGCAAGAACCTGAAGAACCGTTTTGCCGATTTTTGTACGGAAGCGATAACCCTTCACCTGCGCTTCCCCTATGCCGTTGTCAATGCTCTATTCGTTTTTCCGTCCGCCGCAGATTCGGATACTACACCAGGCAGGAGAATCTCCACGTTTTCGAGGGCAACAAGGCTGCTAGCAACCATCAGTGGGCGGAGAGAGTACACCGATCCCGGTGAGAAGTTTGAGAATGTCTCCATGCTGCTCTTTGAACCTCTCTCCCCAACGTGTCGGCAGCCGTGGACCAAAATCATTAACACTGAGACAGGGCGCGAGGTCACGGAGGACCAGTACTTCACCCTTCTTAGAGAACGGTTTTACGCACGAAATCCGCACCTTGCCGTCTTGGATGACTTTGCAGAAGGATGAGTTTTCAGGGGCGTTTCCTGCAACGTACGAATTCTTGGCGTCCCGAGATGGCGCCCGCTAGGCCCTCGCCGCCGCAACCTCCTTGGTCCCGGCTCCCTCAACGAGAGGCCTGACAATCCCAAACGGCGTGCTCTGTGTGCTCTGACCGGCCGGGTTGTCCTTGAGCACGCGCGCCCATGGAAAACGCCGGAGCCAAGGGTCGGAGACCCCGATCAGGTTGAAACCGAAATCGTTAGCGTCGACTATGGCGACCGGGGCGCCGACCTTGGCGGACGCGTTGCGGCATACCTCGTCAGGTTCGAGGACCGCCAGAACCACGTATTTGTTGTAGGGCGGCAACACGTAATCGCCCGGCCCGTCGATGGAGCGGGCGCGCCGGCCAGCTATCCGGTAAAAGACACCCTTGACTCCAAAGAGCTTGAAGATTCCCGCGATCACGGCAGCAACGAGTATCCTGAGGGTGCCAACCTCGCGGACGGCCATCTCCATGGTTTCCGCAACGCTCAGGCCCACGCCATACGGCGTCTTGTACACAAAGCGAACCAGGAATCTCGCCAGCGGGCCGGGCTTGACCTCAGCGGCCGGGAGCGCGCGGCCGAGGCTGATCGCCGTGGCCTTTTCGCCCATGAAGACGATGTCTCCGGGCTTGAGCAAGGGCTGGACGTACCGCACCAGAAGATCGCCGACGTCCTCGCCTTTGACGATGGTGTGGGTCCTGACCATGATCCGCTCGTAAGAGCGTCCGTCCACGCGGACCACCGGGTCAAACTGCTTCAAGGCGATCGTCTCCATCTCGCTCATGCCTAGAGTTATCCCTATCTGTGGCTGGCAGTATGCTTTGGCGGGCCGGCCCGCATATCCTTCAGGCGCCAGCGATCCGGACAAAGGGGTAGCGGGGAGACGCCGCGTTCGCGAACCTCGTGTCCGCCGTCCACAGATCGCACTTCTCTCTTTCAGCGACGGCCACGTACAGAGCGTCATAGATGGACGGCTGGTTCAAGTCTTCGGCGACCTCGTATGCCCTCCGGACAAGCTCGAGGTCAAACACGAACCTGATGTCCAACAAGCCCAAGAGCCGCATAGCCTCCTTGGATTCTGCCACCGTCATCTCGTTCTTGCCTGCCTTTAGCCTCAAAACGGATGCCACCTCAGCCGCGAGCAACCACGGCGCAACCATCTCCTCATCGCCGTGACACTGCAACCAACCGGTGGCCGCGCCGGTACCGGGCTCGTAGCTCAGGCACCGGACGATCAGGCTCGCATCCACGCAAACCGTCACCGGGCTGCCCCTCCCGCCGGGCGGTCGCCGGACCTCTCTTTGCCGCCCCTCCCGTCCCGAGAGGCTGATCTGCCGGCAGAAAGCCGCTCCGAACGCTCTTCCCTCGCCTCCCTCAGCAACTCCAAAGAATCCATTCCGGGTGCGTGCGTCTCCTGGAGCCGCCGTTGGAAGGCCTGGATCTGGGATAAAGCCTGCTCGCGCCTTATCTTTGTCCCGTACTGGGCGACGGCCTCGGAGACAATTGAGTTGAGCGATGCGTTCCGGGCGGAGGCAAGCTCTGAGAGCAGCGAATAATCCGAAGCTGCGAGGCGGACGGTGATCGGCCTGAGGCCCCTATCGGGTGGTTCGCTCTTATGAACCACATCAATGCACCTCCCATAAACACCATACCACGAATCACCGGGCGGTCAATTGCAGCGAGGCCTGAGACGCCAACCTTTGGCCGGGCGCGCGGCGCTCACGCAGGGCGGGACATGCGCCCCGTGGAAGTGGACAGGTCGTTACGCAGTGAGACGCGGTCCGGGCAGGTGAATTCCGTGCAAAGCCAGCGGGACGGGAGCCTCGTGCGGCCGGAGCCCTTCTCCGGCGTGGGGCCGTTCTTGGGCGTCTTCTACGGGCCTACTGCCCCGGGGCGCCGGCTCTTTGGCCGCGCGGGCGACCTTTTCAGGCTTCTCTCCAGGCTTGCCCCTCACGCCGGCCTCTCGGTCTACGTCTTTGGTCCCGAGGGCCTGGAACTGCTCCCGGATGCAATCGCGGGGAGGTTTCACGACGGGCGCCAGTGGCTCTTTCGACGGTTCCCGCCGCCGCAGGTCGTCTACGATCGCGCGCTGGCGGACGACCAGCCTGCAAGGGACTTGCTCGCGGCTGCCAGGGACCTGTTGCCGCGGGACCTTCCGCTCATCAACAGCCGGCCGCTGGCCGACGCCGCGGCGGACAAGTGGCTGATCCACTGTACCCTGAGGGATCACCCGTTGCTGGCGGGGCACCTGCCGGAAACCCGGCTGGTCACTGGGGGCGGCCCCGAGGTCGTGGGGATGTGCCTCCGACACGGGGGCGTTGTCGTGAAGAACCGTTCCGGGCACAAGGCCCTCGGGGTGCTGCGGGTGGCCCTCGAGCCGGACGGGGGTTTCCTCGTCGCCTGGAACCCTGCGCGGGCAGCCAGCCGGGCTACCGCTAGGGGCGGCGGCCGCACGGGGGCGCCCCCGGCTTCCGGCGCGATCGCCCGCCCCTCACCTGTCGAAACCGCGAGGATCGCCGGCCGTGCCGGATGCGCGCGGCTCGTGGACGATCTCATCGCGGGGCGGGAGGTAATTGCCCAGCAGGCGGTTGCGCCCGCACGTCCGGGCACCGGCCGGTCCCGGGGGACGGGCGCGGCCATTGAGGTGCGTGCGATTATGCACCGGACCCCGCCGCAAGGGGCGGGACCTGACCCGCCCGGCCGCTGGCTGCGGACCGGGATGGTGTGCCGCCTGGCCAGGGGAGGCTTGCCGTTCCTTGCCCTCGGTCAGGAGCTCGACGAGCGGCCGTCCGAAGCCCTGCCGGCCGCTCTGGGTCCCGTCAAGGCCGGACAGGTGCTGGACAGCGTCAGGCGATTGGCCAGGGCTGTCGCCCCCCACCTGGAAGAGAGGTTCGGACGCGGGGGCGAGCTGGCGGTCGATTTCCTTGTGGACGCATCGGGCAAGGTGTGGTTCTTGGAGGTCAATACCGTGCCGGCGACGCTCTTCCGGGTGACCGGGGCCGAGCGGCTGCGCAGGCGCGGCGCCGAACGAGTCCTCCGCCACGCCGCGTATCTGGCGTGCTATACTCTATCGCGTGCGCAAACGCCGTTACTTCCTGGACCGGAGGCGCCGCCAGAGTGAGCCCGGTAGCCGCTGCACCAGCCGTACGAACAACTGAAACCGCCCCCGCCCCGGCGATCCGGACGGCCGAGCTGCTTCAGTTCTACGTTCCCCTGGCAGCGACCACGATGTTTTACGCCGTGATCTTCAACGTGATGAACTCGGTCATGTCGCGGACGGTTGAGGCTGCCACAGCCCTTGCGGCTTTCGCGATGGGCCAGAGCATCGCCGACATCATCGCGGTCCCGGCGGGCTCGGGGAACCAGTGGCTCGTGGCCCGCGCCCGCGACCGGCGCTCGTTTGCGCTAGGACTGCGCGTCATGGTGCAACTGGTCGGTGCCGTCTTCGTCGTGCTGCTCCTCGCCGGCTGGACGCCGCTGGGACGGTTCGTCTTCGTGCGGGTTTTCGGCGCCCCCAACCACCTCGTTCCATCAATCGGGGCGGCCCTCAAGGTCTGCCTCCCGCTGCCGGCGATCTTCATGTTGCGTGGCGCAAGCCAGAGCGTCCTTATGGTCCGCCGCCAGACTCACTTGATGACGGCGGGGGTGGTCGTCAGGCTCGGCTACGTACTTGGCATGTCCTTTTGGCTCCGGAGGTTCCCTGCCGCCGACGGGGCCGTGCTGGGTGCGTTCCTTTGGATCTCCGGCATGGGCGTCGAGGGACTGTTCGATTTCTTTGCGCAAAGACGCCTTTTCCGGGAGTACCCTGCCGGGCCGGCAAACGGCGAGCTCCCCTCCGTGGGACGGATATGGCGTTTCCTGGTCCCGCTGATCGCCACCAGCCTTCTGTGGTCAATGGGGAAACCGATCCTCAACCTCGGAATGGCTCGGACCGCCGACCCGGAGAAAAGCATCGCGGTCTACCAGGTCACGTGGAACGCCGCCTGGCTGCTGATTGCGTACGTTCAAGGATCCTTCCGGCAGGTGATCATCGTCTTCTGGCGCGACGGGAGAACACTTGAGGCCCTGCAGCGGTTTGCGGGGAGATTCGCGCTGACCGTCACCGGCCTTCTGGCCGGTCTTACGTTGACCGGAGGTACGGCCTGGTTTCTGCGAAGCGTCGTCGGGGCACCGTCCGAGCTCGTCGAGGCCTCCGGAGGCGTCTTCCTGGTGATGTCGGCATACCCGCTCGCCTTGATGGCCACCGAGGTGTGCATAGGGAGGCTGCTTCGCAACGGGACCACGGGTCCCATAGGCCTGGCAAAGGGCGCCAACCTGCTGGCCATGGCGGTTGTGGCCTTCGGCCTGGCGACGTGGGTGCCACAGGCCGGAGCGATGATCGGCGCGCTTGGAGCCCTCGCCGGGGTGGCTTCGGAGTTCGGCGTCGCTTACGCGGCCACCCGGCGGCTCAGCGCGGCTCCTCTACCGGGTGAAGCCTAGCGACGAGCGGCTCCGTGGTGGGGCGATCCCTCATCGGCTGAAACCGGGCGGCGGAGGGCCCTCTTGACGATCGCCTCTGCTCGCAGGACCAGCGCATCCAGACCAGCAATCACAGGTCCCGAGAGCCCTGTCCCCGGCTCCAGGGAGAGCGGCTCGACACCCAGGATCACGGCACTGGTGGGAAACCCGGTCAGCCAGCGTGACAGGCCGACGAGGTCCTCAAAAGCGAGACCGTGGGGGTCACGCGCAAACCTTGCCGGCAGGGGGCGGTCGTCCAACTGAAGCTCGTGGACGGTTCCTGGGAGGTCTCCCACGCTAACCGCGTCCAGGCACACGACACTCCTGCACCTGGAGACAGCGCCGAGCTGGAGAATCAGGCCACCGTGCACTTCCACCATCAGTACCTCCGGAGGCCAGCTGCGCCGGCCGGCAAGGTGCCTGACGGCCCTCAGGCCCTGCCCGTCGTCTCCCAATAGGTCGTTGCCCAGACCTAATACCAGAACCGCCAAATCAGGGCGACAATCAATGTCCATGGTCTGTCTTATGCCCCTGCCGCCATAGGTATGGGACGAAGGTCCATCCTTTGAACCTGAGGTGGGAACCTGAAGCCAGAGTTTCCAGATGTATGGAGGTATGCTACATGGACCGGGCGCGGAGCACCGGTGAAGCGAGAGACCATGCCGCCGGTCTTCTGGACGAGGCCGTACGACGGGCGGCATGTCCGGGAGGGACCAGGCTCCCGGTCATCTGGATCGGAACCAATTGCAGCTGTGACAACAGCATATCCTTCATGAACACGACGGCGCCTGACGTGTGGCAGGTCTTCTCTCAGATCGTGGACCTCTATTACAGCAACGCGTTCATGGCTGCAGACGGCGAGGCGGCGAGGCGCATCCTGGAGTGGGTTAGCACGGCGCACGCCGGCCGGTTTGTGCTGGTGGTGGAGGGGGCAATCCCGGTCAAGGGCGGCGGGCGCTACACGATAGTCCTCCGGACCCTGAAGCAAGACCTTACGGCCTTAGACGTCGTGACCTGGCTCGGAGAACGGGCGGGTCACGTGGTCGCCCTGGGGACCTGCGGTAGCTTTGGCGGGGCCAGCGCCGCCCGGCCCAACGTAAGCGGAAGCCTCCCCGTGTCCGAGGTGCTGGACAGGCAGGTCATAAAGGTCAGCGGTTGCCCGGTCAACCCCGAGTGGTACGTCGGAACCCTCGCCCATCTGTTGCTGTACGGCACCCCTGAGCTCGACGACGTGGGCCGTCCGGCCATATTCTACGCCCGCACCGTGCACCGCAATTGCCAGCGCCGGTCGTACTTCGACGACGGCGATTTCGCGGATTCGCTGGGCAGCGCGAAATGCATGTTCTCCCAGGGGTGCGTCGGCCCGCGTACCGGGTCCGACTGCCCGTACAGGCTGTGGATCAACCACGTCAGCTACCCGATAAAGGTCAACACCCCTTGCATTGGGTGCACGAATCCCGACTTCCCGGACGGGTCCTCCCCGTTTTTTACGCCTCTGCCCGATAAGGCCGGAGGCCGGACGGAAGCCGGCGGCCGCCGGGGGCCAGGGGAGGCAGGGCGGCCATGAAGCGGGTGATGTTCAGCCCGGTCACCAGGCTGAGCGGGCTCCTCTCCGTGGAGGTAGTTGTCGACGGCGATGTAGTCGTCGAGGCCAACGCCGGGGGGACGCTGTTTCGCGGCTTTGAGTGGATAATGCTCGGCCGGAAGGTCACCGACGCGGTGTACATGACCCAGCGCATCTGCGGGATATGTTCGCAGGCCCATGGGGCGGTGGCAAGCTATCTGGTCGACGATATCTACGGTCTGGAGATAGATGAGAATGCGCAGTTGATCCGCAACGCGATGCTGGCCGCCGACTTCCTCCAAAACCACATCCGGCACTTCTACGTGTACAGCCTGCCGGACTACGTCCGGTTCCCGGAAGTACCTCCGTTTCTTGGCCAGTCGACGGCCGACCTGCGCCTTGGGGCACCCGAAACCGCTCGCCTGATGGAACACTACGTATCCGCCCTGCGGGCTGCGCAGCAGGCCCATCAGATCCTCGCACTCTTCGGGGGCAAGGCGCCGCACCAGCACAGCTTCGTCCACGGGGGCGTGGCCGTGTCGCCTGATGCGAGCAGAGTCAACTCCGCCCTCGCGCTGGCCGGCGATATCCTCGCCTTTATTGAGCGGAGTCTCCTGCCGGACACCGAGCTGCTCGCAAGAACCTACTCTGACTACTACTCTATCGGCGTGACGCCGAGGAGGTTCCTGTCTTACGGCCTGTGGCGGTTTGGGCGGCACAACGAGAATCTCAGGTGGCGGCCCGGGGTGCTGGATGACGGCACGCTCACTGAGCCTGACACGGGCCTCATTGCCGAGGACATTACCAACTCCTGGTTTGAGCCGGGACCACCTGGTGGCGAGCCCGTGCCGGCCCCTTTCAAGCCTGGGGCCTACAGCTGGGTCAAGTCAGCGCTCTATGCCGGGCGTCACATGCAGGTGGGACCCCTTGCCCGAATGCTGATCAACGGCTACTACTCGGGCGGGACGTCTACGATGGACCGCATCGTTGCACGTTCCCTGGAGGCAAGGCTGATCGCCGGGTTCCTCCGCGAGTGGCTGCTGGAGATCCGTCCGGGACCGCCGCCAATCAGCACCGGAGCTGCCCCGTTGAAGCAAGAGGCGGTCTCGACCGTCGATTCGATGCGCGGGGCTTTGCTCCATTGGGCCAGGCTAAGCGGTGAAGACGTCACGAGTTACGTTATCATCACCCCAACCGTCTGGAATTTCTCGCCCAAGAGCAGCCCGGCCGAACGGGGTCCGGCGGAGACAGCTCTCGTCGGGATGACAATTCCGTCTACGGAGCAGCTAACCACCTTGCTCGGGCGCACCATCAGGTCGTTCGATCCCTGTCTTTCCTGTGGCGCTCATCTGACCTACCGTGACGGGCGCGCTGGAGCCGAGGTGGTCATTTAGCCAGTGCATGAGCTGAGCTTTGTCTGCGGCCTCATCCGCCTGGTGGAGGGTAGCGCGGCCGCCCACGGCCTACGGCGGGTCCACAGAGTGCTGGTGCATGTCGGGGATCGTTCGTGCGTCAGCCAGGAGGCACTGGTCTTCGCGTTCGGCGCGCTCGCGCAAGGAGCGCTTTGGAGTGGGGCGAGGCTGGATCTCCAGACGGTTCCGGAGAGCAGCCAGGTCCTGGTGGCGGAATACGAGGGCCAAGACGATGGCCCTTGAGGAGGAACACCCAGGGTGAAGGTCCTGTTGGCTCAAGAGCTCACCAAGGTCAACAGCGACGTTGCCGCGGGCAACCGCCGCCGCCTCGCCTCGCTTGGGGTCGCGATGGTCAACATAATCGGCTCTCCCGGTGCTGGCAAGACGAAACTGCTCGAAGCCACGCTCTCCTTGATGGCGGGTACGATCCGGACCGGGGTGATCGAGGGCGATGTATGGACCAGCCGTGACGGGCAACGGATTGCCGCCTGTGGTATCCCTGTGGTTCAGCTGAACACCCAGGGAGCGTGCCACCTTGACGCGGCCATGGTATCCTCGGCGCTCGACAACCTGAACCTTACCGGGCTGGACCTCGTGGCGGTTGAGAACGTGGGCAACCTTGTCTGCCCGGCTTCCTTTGACCTGGGGGAGACCAGGAGGGTCGTCGTCCTCAGCACCGCCGAAGGAGACGACAAGCCCGGCAAGTACCCGGCCGTCTTTCGCGGAGCACACGCCATAGTGGTCAGCAAGGTTGACCTCATCGGGCACACGGATTTCCGGCTGGAATCGTTCGAACGCGACCTTAGGCTAGTGAACCGGACCGCCGCGCTGTTCCCGGTTTCAGCGAGAAATGGCACCGGACTTGACCCCTGGGTTCACTGGCTTTGCGGGGTCGCGAAGAGCGGCAGGCGGCAATCCGTCTCCCAGCGAGGCCGGTGACGCGAATGTGCCTGGGAGCAGTGGTCAGGGTCGTGAAGGCAATCCCGGGAGCGGGCACAGCGGAGTGCGAGTCCGGACGAGTTGTGCTGTCCGTCCGCATCCAGCTCGTAGAGCAGGTCCGCGCCGGCGACTACCTGCTGGTCCACGCCGGCTACGCTCTCGCAAAGGTGGACCAGGGCGCCGTTGAGGCCACCCGTGAATTCCTGGAGGAGTTGCTCGTTGAAACACCTGAAGCGCCTCCGTTGGGGGGGTGACCGCGAAAGGCCCGCAGCGGAACCGGCGCTCCTCGGGCTGGTGCATGAGTGGTCCGGCAGGGCTGCTGACCGGATAGGCAGGATCCCGGTGCTGATGGAGGTCTGCGGTACCCACACCACAGCCTTCGGGCAAACGGGACTCCGGGAGCTCCTCGACGGGGTTGTCGAACTGCGAAGCGGGCCGGGATGCCCTGTATGCGTGACACCGCCATCCGAACTCCAGCTTGGGGCCGCCGCGGCAGCCATCCCTGGTGTGACCGTGGCCACGTTTGGCGACATGCTGCGCGTTCCGTTCGGCTCGACTTCCCTGGAACGCGAGCGCAGCCGGGGCGCGGCCGTGCGCACGGTCTATTCTCCGGTCGATGCCCTGCAAGCTGCGGCTTTGGAGCAATCCTCGGAAGTCGTCTTCCTGGCCGTGGGCTTCGAAACCACCGCGCCTCTGACGGCTGCGGCGGTCATCGAGGCCCGCGGCCGGGGGATCCGGAATTTTAGCGTGCTCTCTATGCACAAGCTGATCCCTCCTGCTTTGAGGACGCTTCTCGGCTCCGGCGGCTGCCGGGTTGACGCCTTCATCCTGCCGGGCCACGTCGGTACCGTGACGGGGCGGCGTGCCTTCTCGTTCGTGGCGGCGCAGTACGGCCTGCCCGGGGCGGTGACTGGTTTCACCCTTCGCGGTCTCCTGCTCGGCCTGCTCTCGGTGCTGGTCTGCATGGCCAAGAACCGGCCTCAGGTGATCAACGCCTATCGTGGCGTGGTCTGCGAAGACGGCAACTTGCTGGCCCAAGATCTGATCAGCCGCGTTTTCGAGACGGCCCCGGCGTCCTGGCGGGGCATGGGCGAGATCAAGGCGAGCGGATTAACACTCAAGGGCGAGTTCAGGGAATTCGATGCCAGGTCGAGATTCGGACTCTGGAGCCCGCCAGCTTCCGAACACAGTCCCTGCAGGTGCGGCGACGTCTTGACGGGGCGAATTCTGCCCTCCGAGTGCAGACTTTTCGGGGCCCTGTGCACCCCCACGAGACCTGAAGGGCCGTGCATGGTTTCGGCGGAGGGCTCGTGCGCCGCTTTTTACCGTTACGGACGGGGTATGAGAAGGGGGGAGAACAACCTGCAGTGCTGGACCATCCAGAGACAGAACAGGTCCTCCTAGCGCATGGAGACGGCGGCGCGTTAAGCCGGGAGCTGATTGCCGGGCTGTTTCAGAGTCATTTTCGCAGGGATGAGCTCCGCGGGTTTCCCGATGCAGCCCTCTTGCCGGCAACCCGGTTCCCGGAGCGGCTTGCCATGACCACCGACGCGTTCGTCGTGTCGCCCCTCATCTTTGCGGGAGGCGACATCGGCTGTCTCTCGATATGGGGCACTGTCAACGACCTGGCGGTCAGCGGAGCAGACCCGCTCTGGATATCGGCTGCCTTCATCCTTGAGGAGGGGCTGGAGCTGTCCTTGCTCGACCGGGTGGTTGCCTCCATGGCGGGAGCATGCGCGGAGGCCGGCGTGGACGTCGTCGCGGGGGACACGAAGGTGGTGGAGCGGGGCAAGGTGGACGGGATGTACGTCACGACGACGGGTATCGGAAGGGTGTGGCCGTGGGTGGATGCCAGGAGGCACCTGGGCGTCCGCGAAGGCGATCGCCTGGTGGTCAGCGGTACTCTCGGTGAACACGGGGCAGCAGTTCTGGGGGCAAGGTTCGGTTTTGGAGGGGACGGGGGTTCTTTGCGGAGCGACTGCGCCAGCCTGCGCTCCCTGTCGGCCTTGCTCTGGCGGAAGTGCCCGCGAACCCGGCTGATGCGGGACCTGACCCGCGGCGGACTGGCAGCTGCCTCAGAGGAGGTGGCCCTGGCCGCGAAGGTGGATATCTGGCTTGACGAATCGTGCATCCCGGTCCGGGAGGAGGTCGCCGCTCTGTCGGAGTTGCTCGGGGTGGATCCATTCTATCTTGCGAGCGAGGGCCGTCTTGCGGCCGTGGTTCCTGCTGACGATGCGGAGTTGCTGCTCTCCACCGCGCGTTCCCATCCGATGGGCAGAGGGGCGGAGCAGATCGGGGAGGTTCGCAGGGGGAACGGCAGGGTCTTCCTCAGGACCATCATTGGGGGAACCCGGCTTCTGGGCCCGGTGTCCGGGGCTCCCCTGCCCCGGATCTGTTAGGAATGGGACGGCAGGAGGCGCGGAGCGTGTGTTAGACCTGGACCGCTGGCGAATTGAGGTCGAAGGCGTGGTCCAGGGCGTCGGCTTTCGCCCTTTTGTGGCGAAGCTGGCGAAGGCCCGGGGATTGGCCGGCTACGTCCGCAATGGGGCTGGCGGCGCGGTTATCGAAGTGGAGGGGCCCTGCCCCAACCTCGCATCATTTGCCAACGATCTGCGCCAGAGGGCGCCCCGGGCCGCCAGAGTGACGGGGATGCTGCATACCAGGCTGAAACCGACCGGGGACCGCGGATTCCGGATCCTCCAGAGCTTGACTCAGGACCTTGGTGCGATTTCGATTCCGGCAGACCTCGCAACCTGCGCGGACTGTGCGCGGGAGGTGTTTGACCGGTCGGATAGGCGATACAGGTATGCTTTTGCCAACTGCACAAACTGCGGCCCGAGGTTCAGCGTGATCAGATCGGTGCCGTACGACAGGTGTAGAACCACCATGGACCGCTTCATGATGTGCCGCCTGTGTGCGGCGGAGTACATAGATCCGCTTGACCGGCGGTTTCACGCTCAACCCGTCGCCTGCCCGCAATGCGGGCCACAGCCGTTGCTGGTGGCACCGGACGGGACCAGGCTCTCGGGTAGCGACCCCATCAAAGAGGCCTGCCAGCTTCTTCATGACGGTGAGATAGTGGCGGTGAAGGGCCTGGGAGGCTTTCACCTGGCATGCGACGCCGCCAACCGGGCGACGATTGCAGCACTGCGAGAGCGGAAGCACCGGCCCACAAAACCTCTGGCGGTCATGTGCCGTGACCTCGGGGAGGTTCAGAAGCACTGCCTCGTGACCGCGCTCGAGATGGAGGTGCTCAACTCCCCTGCAGCCCCGGTCGTCCTCCTGCGCAGGCGGCCCTCGTCCCGGCTTCCGGCCGACCTGGCGCCGGGCCTGGACACCCTGGGAGTGATGCTTCCCTACACTCCTTTGCACTTGCTCTTGTTGGCTGATGGGCCTCCCGTGCAGGTCATGACCAGCGGCAACCGCAACGGTCTACCGACTACAAAGGAAAACACAGAGGCGTTGACCGAGCTGCGGCTGATCGCCGACGCCTTTCTGCTTCACGACCGGGAAATCGCTAACCGCTGCGACGATTCCGTGGTCCAAGTCATCGGGAAGCGCGTACAGCCTGTCCGCAGGTCGAGAGGATATGTTCCCCTGCCCGTGGACGTTCCCGTGCCCCCGCCGGTGGAAACCGAGCCCGGACCGGTGGTCCTGGCCGTGGGAGGTGATAGCAAGAACACGTGTTGCCTGCTGCGCGGCAGACAAGCCTTGTTGGGCCAGCACACCGGTGACGTCGAGGGCAGCGAGACTGCCGAAAACCTGAAACAGATCGCACGCGACCTATGTGGACTCGCGGGGCTGAGGCCTGACCTGGTCACGGCGGACCTCCACCCAGGCTACCTTTCGGCACGTGCAGCCGACGACCTTGCCGGGTGGTTCGGGGCCCGGCGACACGCCGGCGTGCAGCATCACCACGCTCATCTGGCTTCCTGTCTGGCTGAGAACAACTGCTCCGGTCCAGCGATCGGCGCCGTCTTGGACGGCACCGGATACGGGGCTGACGGCACGATCTGGGGCTTTGAGGTCCTCTCAGGAGACCTCAGGGGCTTCCAAAGAGGGTACTCCCTTGCCCCGGCTCCCTTGCCGGGCGGCGAGGCAGCGATACGCCGCCCTTGGGCTATCGCGACCGGATACCTGCTGAGGTTCATGGACAGAGAGGGCGAGAGGGTCTCACGGATGCTGTTCGGCGGCCTGGGACTGCCCCTGGAGGTGATCTGCCGGCAGGTTCGGGCCGGCTACAACTCACCTGAGGTCTCGAGCTGCGGACGGCTGTTTGATGCCGTTGCCGCCATTACAGGGGTGTGCCTCCGGAGTACCTACGAGGGCGAGGCCCCGTCAAGGCTGGCAAGTCTACTGTCCTCTGCGGAACCGACAGATGGCGATGGGCCCGCCCCGGAGGACGGTGAGGCGTCTCCTTACCCTTTCAGCATTCGTGGCGGCCTTATTGACCCGGGTCCGCTGATCCGTGAGGTAGTCGGGGACACTCTTTCGGGCAATAGCCCTCCGGCCGTCTCCCTCCGTTTCCATGATACGGTGGCCGCGATGGTCCTTGACACTGCTCTGAGGCTGCGCAATTCCCGGGGCCTCGCAGCAGTAGCCCTGAGCGGGGGCGTATGGCAGAACAGGTACCTGTCCGCCCGCACCGCAGCCATGCTCCGGGACCAGGGCTTTGCCGTCCTGGTGCACCGCCTGGTTCCGCCGAGTGATGGCGGAATAAGCCTGGGGCAGGCAGTGGTGGCTGCCTGGCAGCAGGCTGCCGATGCCAGAGAAGACAACGGCAGCCGCCTGCCGCCGGACGTCTAGGATGTATGCCGCCGGTCCGGGCGCTCCTTGGTACGGCGCCAGCGCTTGGGACGGCCCTCTTCCATGCCGCCTGCACCGGCAGATCCGGGGTCCTGGCCGCCGCCGGACCCGTGTCCAGCGTCGCTACCACCGGCTGCGGGGTCGCCCTGCCCCTGCTCTTTCGACGGCGAGCTGGCAAACTCGAGCGGCGAGGGCACAGCATCCCCTTGGTCCTTGCGATAGGAGATGCCGCCCCAGCCCCAGATCATCGCGGCAACGAAAAACGCGAATATGATCACCGGCCAATACCAGTTGGCTGGCACGCGGGCCTCACCCCCGGGCAATATCCTCCCCGGAGGAACGGCCCTCAAACCGCGGTCACTCGACCATCACGCCGGTGGAGCTCTCCCAGAGACCATGGATGTTGCAGTACGCCAGGGCGTGGAGGGTCCCGGATTCCGCCAGGGATAAGGTCACCTTAACTGCAGGAACGGACCTTGCCCACGCTCAGCGCAACTTCGAACGGCTGCCCCCCCTGAACCCGGTCGGGACACTCGATGGCCGGTACGTGCTTTTCAGTCTTCCAATCGGCCGACCTGATGTGCTGGCCGACCAAAGCCAACCTCTTCACCTCCTCCGAAAGCGCTTGTAGGCGATATTGTAGCACAGGAGGGAGAGCCGGGAGGAGAGCGGGGAGGAGAGCGGGAAGGAAAGCCGGCACCCGATCGGGGTGCCGGCGGCAGAGACGGCGTGCAGAGACGGCGGCCGGACCGGCGTGCTAGCCGATTGTGAGCTTGTTTACAACTCCGGCGACGTCCATTACACCGTAAAGGACATGCTCAACCTTCTTACCGTCATCCTCTGTCGGAACCTTGCCCTCGACGGTGATGACGCCACGATACACCGACAACTTCAGGTCCTTCGCAAACTCGCTGGTCTGTGGATTGACCTTGAGCTGCACTTTTGCTTTGAAATAGGTGCTCTCATCCTGGGGAGACATCTTCTGCCCCTGTACTGCCATCGTGTTCTCACCTCCTTCCGCGATGCACAGCAACAGCACAGAGCCACGGGCAAATACGGGACTCAAGCCCCTTGCCAATGACAGTTCGTGACGTTCTGCGGCCATTCCTTCTGGAGACGTGATTTCGGTTTACCTGACCTTATTGGGTACGGAATACTGGACGGCGGCCAGACCTGGACGCCCACCGGACAGAGGTGGGGCCGGGCGGCCGGCGAAAGGGCCGTTAGCTCCGCGCGTTGAAACCCTGCGAAGGCTCTGCAGGCCGGGAGGCATGGGCCGTCTTGGACGCCGTGGACTTCAAAGATGCAGAGGAGCTGACTACCCAAATATGAGCGAAGACTGGCCCAAGACGGTCGCGGCCGTGGCCCGCCGCCCCGAGGTTCAGGCCGCGTTCAAGCGGATTGACGGTATGCTGGAGGAGTTTGCCGCCGAGACGATGGCGATCTGCGAGGTGCCCGCGCCGCCCTTCCAGGAACACGCGCGCGCCCGGTTCGTCGCCGGCCTGATGGAGCGGTACGGGCTTTCCAGCGTTCACGTGGACGAAGCCCCCAACGCCATCGGCATCTATCCCGCGGCGGGCGGCCGGGAGGGGGACGCAGTCCTCCTGGCGGCGCACATCGACACCGTCTTCCCGGAGGGCACCGACTGCACGGTGCGGCGCGAGGGCAACAGGCTCACGGCGCCGGGCGTGAGCGACAACTCGGCCAACGTCGCGGCGATACTGGCGGTGGCAAGGTTGCTCTTAGAGTTTCACTTTGAGCTCCCTCGCGAGGTGATCTTCATCGGGGACGCCGGCGAGGAGGGCCTCGGCGATCTCCGGGGGATGAAGCAGGCGATGCGTGACTACGGCGGCAGGGCGAGATACATCATGCCAGTCGACGGCGCGTTCGGCACCATCTGCCACCGGGCGGTCGGAAGCAGGAGGTTCAGGGTCACCGCGAAGACCGGCGGCGGCCATAGCTACGGGGCCTTCGGAGCGCCGAGCGCCGTCCACGGGCTCGGCCGGATGATCGCCGGCATCGCTGGCATAAAGGTCCCCAGGTCGCCCAAGACGACCTATAACGTTGGCGTGATTGGCGGTGGCACGTCCGTGAACACGATTGCGGCCGGCGCCTGGATGGAGGTTGACATGCGCTCGGAAAAGGCTGCCGGACTCGCCCAGCTCGAGCAAGAAGTCAGGGCCATGATAGACCAGGGGGCAAAGGCGGAAGGAGTCGGCTGCCGGATCGACGTGGTCGGCGACCGCGCCGCCGGCGAGGTACCCCCGACGGCCGAGCTCATTCAGATGCTGTCGGCCGTATACCGGCATTTCGGCATCGAGCCGGCCCTGACGTCGGGGAGCACCGACTCCAACGTCCCGATCGGAATGGGCCTGCAGGCTGCGACCATCAGCGCCAAGACGGGCGCGCACGGGCACACGCTGGGCGACACTGTCGATGTGGAAACCATGATCCCCGGCGTCAAAGCGCTGCTGCTGGCGGTCCTGGTGGCGGCGGGTCTATCTGCGATGCCGGCGTAGCCTTTCCTCGGTTCGCAGTTGGCTAAGGCGTACCCTGACCCCCGTGACCTCGTCCTGCAGCATTGCAAGGTAATCCTCGAGATCCCCTATCTCGCTGTCGAGGCTCGGCGGACTCAAAAGGCGGCGACCGCCGCTCAGGCGGTAGACTCATATACGCCCGTTGTGATCGTGGTCCCGGCCATCTCGGCGCAAGGGCTCACCCCCTTCGTACGTTGAGGCCTTCAAGGCCTTGAGAGCATCAGAGATAGCTTGCCACGCTGGCCTGTCCGAGTTCCAAGGCACGGGTCCCGAGAGCTCGCGCAAGAGACAGGACGGCGGCCGGCGGGGACGGCCGGTACGGGCGGTTGGTTGGTCTGCCAGAACGAGTGTGGCGGGGCGGGTTGGTCCGTAGAGACGAGCGGGCAGTGGCGGCTTGGTTTCTACAAACAAAGGTACTGACGGCGATTGGTTCCCTGAGACGACTGACCTGTCACACTCGTCCGTACGGACGAAGGCCCGGGTACGACCTCGTCCGCACAATCGAAGGCCTCAGCCCGAATTGGTCCGTACGGACTAGAACTAGCCCCCGCCCTCCAGAAGCCTCTCGATCACCGCGGCCGCGGCTTCCTCGGGCGAACCCTCCGCGACCACGTCCGCGGCTACGCGCACCTGCTCGCTGGACCAGGGCATCGCGACGCCGCACCCCGCGGCCCGCAGCAGAGGTATGTCGGCCTCCGAGTCACCTACGGCGAGGCTCTGCAGCGGGTCGATTTCCAGCAGCCTGCAGACGTCAACCAGGGCCGTTCCCTTGTCCGCCGCCCCGCTCAGGATGACCTCGATGCTCCGGTCGTCGCCGGCGATCGGCTGGCTGTACACGTGGACCCGGCCGCCGAACTCAGCCTGCAGCAGCCGCCTCGCCTCTCCGGCGCCGTGGCCCGAGACGGCCATGGATACGATCCTGTCCCCCTGCCGGTCCAGGACCGCGCCCAGATCCTCGACCACCTCGGTCAGCGGGTAGGTCCGTCCTCCCGCCCCCCGCCAGACCTCCGGTGTCCAGTAAAACACCTCATCCGAGCAAAGCGACGGCAGGAGCCCGCGCTCCCCTGCCAGCTCAAGGACCCGGCTGCATACGGCCCGGTCCAGGAGGTGAAGGGCCGCGAACTCGCCTCCCGGGTGCTCGACCAGGGCCCTCCCGTAGTGACAGGCGATCGGGCCGCTGATCCCCAGGTCGTTCGCAGCGCGCTCCGCGGAGCCACGGTAGCGCCGGCCGGTGACGAGGGTCACCACAATGCCCTGTTCCCTGGCATGCTCGATCGCCTCGATGTTGCGGCGGCTGATCCTCCCGTCCGCCCCCGTGAGGGTATCATCGATGTCGAGGGCCAGGAGCCTCGCGTGGAAACCGGGACCGGGACCGCGAACGCCCCTAGACCCTGCGCATGAGTTCGTCATGTTCCCTCCTGCGGCGCTTCTCCCGTTTGGTGAGCTTCTTGGGGTGGCCGCGCCTGCCGTGTGACGGCCTCTGGCCGCTGCCGTCCGGCCAGCGCGCCGGGTCCGCATCCACGTCCGCTCCACCACCGCCGACGCCGGTCCGGGTCCGGGCCTCATCGGCCGGGCGTCGCCGCGGGCGCGGTGACGCGTTGGCCGTCATCGCCCGCCAGAAATCGTCGCTGCCCAGAACCGTCGCCCCGGTCAGCCTGGCGCCCGAGGCAACCGCATTGTCGGAGCTGACCACCAGGATGCCTGCCCCTGCCATCTTCACGACCGCCTCGTCGGCGGCCGGGCTGTAGTAGACCTCCACCGGGCCGAAGTCGCTCCGTCCAGGCTTTGGCCCGTCGAGCACCAGCATTACCCGGCGGTGGCGGACCTCCTGGTATCGCCGCAGCCATCCAAGGAGATACGACCTGGCCTGCTCAAGACCTGCGCCGGCCAGCCGCGCGGAGAGCTCGGGGACCCGGTTGATGAGGTTGTACCCGTCGATCACAACGGCCGAGAACCCCTCCGGACCACTGGCCCTGGCCGGCAATTCGTATCACCCCTCTGGCGCGGATACGGGTGAAGGAAGGCACCCCCGCCCGGCGAATAGCACTCAGGCCCGCCCTGACGGAGCGGCCCTGCTGGAGGACCGAGAATGATCGCAACGGCCCGGCCCCGCCGCGGGCCCTTCGCAGATATCTTTCGCCCGGCGTATGCCGGCGACCCCGTTATGCGCGAGAACGTCGCCGCCAGCATGGCCGACGGGATGCTCTACTCGGCCATGATCGGGCTTACGAGCCCGTTTCTGGCGGTCTGCGCGCTGTCCCTGGGCGCCTCGGACTACATGGTCGGCCTGGTCACCACGCTGCCCGCCGTGGTCGCACTCCTGAGCCAGGTCCCCGGTGCGGCGATCAGCGAGCGCCACCCTTCGCTGCTGCGCACGGTCCTGGTCTATGCCTTCCTGCACCGGATGTGGTTCCTCGCGCTGGCGGCTATCCCCTTGCTTCCCTGGAGCCCAATCGCCAGGGCCTGGGCGTACATTGCCGCCCTGGCCGTGATGAACGCCCCGGCCACCGTCTGCGGCGTTGCCTGGACAGCGATGATCGGCCAGATCTACCCTCCGGTTCTGCGCGGCCGGATCTTCGGCGAGCGAAACATGATGTGCCAGCTCACCACAGTCGCCGCGACGCTCGCCGGCGGCTGGCTGGTGGACACCATGCCCCATCCGTACAACTGGACGGCCCTCTTTGGCGTCTCGTTTCTGTGCGTGATGGGCTCGCTGTACTACCTTACCAGGATGCGCGTGCCCGTTCGCCCGCTCCCCGCCGCCCGCCGCCTGGCCACCCTCCGCGAAGTCCTCGGGCAAGGCCCGTTCGTCCAATACACCGCCGGCGCCTTCATCTACCACCTCGGCCTAAACCTTCCCGCGCCGGTCTTCACGATCCTGTTCGTGCGGCACCTCGGGCTGTCCGCGCAGTGGATCGGCCTCCTCTCGGTGGCGGCCGGCGTGACTATCGTCCTGACCTCGCGGCGGTGGGGGCGCCTCGCCGACGTCGCCGGCAGCCGGCGGGCCCTGCTGCTCTCGATGGCTGGCCTGATGGCCCTGCCGCTGGGCTTCGCCGCCGCCCGCAATGCCTGGTTTCTGCTGCCGTTGCAGGTCCTGGGCGGCGTCTCGGTGGCGGGTTTCAACATCGCGGTGTTTAACCTGTTGCTCGAACGCTCGCCCGAAGACAAGCGTCCGACTTACATCGCCGTCTTCAATAGCCTGATGATGTCGACCGGCTTTGCCCCGCTGGCAGGCGTGGCCCTCTACGCGCGTTGGGGGCTCTGGGGGGCACTCGGCGCGGCAAGCGCCCTGCGTCTTTGCGGGTGGCTCTGGATAGTCCGCTTCCTCAGGTGACAAATGCTAAGGTGGAAACCGCGGCCGGCTGAGGAGCCGTTTTGCCTGTGGAGGAGCGGACTAAGGATGAGGAAGCCGGATCCGGACAGGCCTGACAGCAACACGCCTGACAGCACGTTCCCGGTCCAGGCTCTGGCAGAGGCAGGCGTGATGATCGCCTTCGCGACGCTGCTGAGTTTCGTCAAGCTCTGGCACATGCCGCAGGGCGGGTCGGTTACGGCCGCGAGCATGGTTCCCATCGTGGTCGTCGCCCTTCGCTGGGGGCCTGAGGTCGGGCTGCTGACCGCGGTCGCGCACGGGGTGGTGCAATACATCGTCGAGCCGGTGGCAGTCCATCCGGTGCAGGTCTTCCTGGACTTCCCCGTGGCGTTCGGGATGCTCGGCCTGGCAGGCTTTTTCAGGGGGTTGCCGGCCGCCGGGGCCGCGGTCGGCGTCACCGGGAGGCTGGCCGCGCACCTGGTCTCGGGGGCTGTCTTCTTTGGAGCCTATGCGCCCGCGGGCCAGAGCCCGTGGCTCTACTCGGCTCTGTATAACGGTCCGTACCTGGTCATCGAGCTCGCGGTCACCGCGGCGGTGATCTGGCTGCTGGCGCGAAACCGCGTCCTGCAGGTAGCGCTGGATCCTCGAGTCAGGGGCCCTGGAGATGCCTGAGACCCGGAAGCCTGCCAACCGCCTGATCGACGAGCCGTCGCCGTACCTGCAGCAACACGCCCACAACCCGGTCGACTGGTATCCCTGGGGCGACGAGGCGTTCGAGCGCGCCAGGGCCGGCGACCGCCCTGTCTTCCTTTCGATAGGCTACTCGACGTGCCACTGGTGCCACGTGATGGAACGCGAATCGTTCGAGGACGACGAGGTAGCCCGGCTCCTGAACAGGCACTTCGTGTCAGTCAAGGTGGACCGGGAGGAACGCCCGGACGTCGACCAGACGTACATGACCGTCTGCCTGATGCTCCACGGGTCCGGCGGCTGGCCTTTGACCATAGTCACGACACCCGAGGGAAAACCCTTCTTTGCCGCCACATACATTCCCAGGACGGCGCTATTCGGACGGCCGGGATTGCTCGAACTGCTTCCGCGGATCGCGCAGGCGTGGCGGGAGCGCCGGGCGGAGGTTGAGCGGTACGCCGCGCAGGTCACCGGCCGGCTTGAGGCATCCGCGGCCGCAGAGGACGGCGTTTCGACGGGAGAAACCCTGGTGGGCCGGCCAGCCGTGCCCGGGGCCGGTGTACCCGGGGCCGGAGCGGCCCGGGCCGGGCGCGACCTTCTGGACAGGGCGTATGCGGAGCTGCAGCGCAGCTACGACCCCGTCCACGGGGGGTTCGGGTTTCGCCCGAAGTTCCCGACGCCGCACCACCTGACGTTTCTCTTAAGGTACTGGCGCCGGAGCGGAAAGGCCACGGCCCTGGAGATGGTCGAGAAGACGCTCCGGGCTATGCGCCGGGGCGGGATCTACGACCACCTCGGCGGAGGTTTCCACCGGTACTCAACCGACGAGCGCTGGCTCCTCCCGCACTTCGAGAAGATGCTGTACGACCAGGCCATACTGGTCATCGCCTACGCCGAGGCCTTCCAGGCGACGGGCCGGCCGGAGTACCGCACGACGGCGGAGGAGGTCATCTCGTACGTCCGGCGCCGGCTGACGGCCCCCGGCGGCGGGTTTTACTCGGCCGAGGACGCCGACAGCGAGGGCG
>Ga0068714_10001773_pt1 | contig 29938 bp, 21 predicted proteins | sample MTBNYHSulfiMetaG_FD_62988 | JGI IMG/M metagenome (GOLD analysis project Ga0068714, IMG submission 62988) | Enrichment culture microbial communities from rom New York Harbor, USA that are MTBE-degrading - MTBE-NYH (New York Harbor Sulfidogenic)... | ecosystem: Environmental > Aquatic > Marine >...
AAACCCCATCCCCGGCAACAGGACGGGGAGGGGCAGCGTGACCTGCCGCCAGGTCCTGCCGTCGAGGCCGCCCATGGTCCAGAAGATGAACTGGCTCACTTCATACTGCCTGGCGAAGAGCAGGATCGCGGACACCAGGCCGTTGAACAGGGAGCTCACCGCCAGGCCGGCCAGCACCACGAACAGCAGGCTGGTCCGCCCGCGGTAGCGCGAGATCAGGTAGATCAGGCTCGCGGCCAGCAGGGCTCCGAGGACCGCCAGAGCGGGCAGGAACAGCATGTTGAAGGCGAACAGCCCGGTGCTGATGGCCAGCACGGCTCCCAGGCTCCCCCCGGTGGAGACCCCCAGAATATCCGGGCTGGCCATGGGGTTGCGAAACAGACCCTGCATCACCACCCCACCCAGTGAGAGTGCGGCGCCCACGAGCATGGCCGCCACGACCCGGGGAAGGCGGATGTAGAGAAGGATGGCAGTGTCTTCGGCGCTGGGCAGCCGCCCGGGGGAAAGCCCGAGCGCGCTCGCCAGCAGGCGAAACAGGGACGCCGGATTGACTCGTACCGCCCCCAGCTGTACGGCCAGCAGGCTCACGCCCGCGAGGGCCACAACGAGTCCGAGCAGCACGATGATCGCCGTTGCCTTGCGACGGTACAAGGATTCCTCCTGCAGATCCCCCGCGTGCAGGTCTGGTTCCTGATGCGAGCTGAGGGCCCCAACGTCTCCTGGCTTCCGGGTCCTCCTCCCGCTCGTCGCCTTCCCGGGCATCTCACCCAGTGGCCTCCCGACGGTACTGCCGCAGGGTCGAAGGGGCTCCACCCTGGGCACTCCCTTTGGGAACGAGCGTTCGTCGCCGGTTACAGTGGCGCGTCCGCGGCGGATTCTCACCGCCTTCCGCTGACGGGCTTGCTCCTCAAGGGTAGCAGACGGGTTTTTCCGGTGTCAAGCTTGGAATCCGGCGGCCCTCACCTGCACGAAGACCGTGTGGGTGCGCGAACCGCGACTGGGCAGGGTCGGCACCGTGGAGGTCAGCACGTTGGCGCATCCCGCGATGTCCGCTCCATCCGGTGCAAAGAGCGGCCAGGCGCCGGCAAGCAGGCAGGTGACTCCCTGCATGATCCCTTCGGTAACCCGCGCCGGCACTCGGACCCGCCCCTGGGGGCTGGCGACCTCGACCATTTCCCCGTCGCGGATCTGCCTTGGCGCCGCATCCCCTGGGTGGAGCCACAGGCGCTGAGGCTCCTGTCCGCCGTAGGCGGGGTCGTCGCCGTACTGGGAATTCACGCGGTACCGGGCGTGAGGGGTGATCAAGCGCAGGGGATACTCCCGCGGGGCGGCCACGCCCCGGTATTGCGGCACGGCTGAGAACCCCAGCCTGGCCGACGCCTCGGAAGCCAGCTCAATCCGTCCGCTGAGGGTGGACAGCGGGGCGGCGTCGGGGTCGGCGACGAAACGTCGCAGGCCGATTCGCCGGTGGTCGGCCCCTGCATAGATACCGGTTCGCCGGAACTCCTCGACATCGGAGACTTCCGACTCCTCGAGAAAACGCTCGATCCATGCCCCCGCGTCCCGCCCTTCCGAGAAGTCCGATCCGAACCCCAGTCGATCCGCGAGATCGTTCAGGATGTCGTAATCGTTTCGAGCCTGGCCGACCGGAGCAATGGCAGGATGCGAGTACAGCAGATAGTTCCCGGCCGTGAACAGGATATCCTCCCGCTCCAGAAAGGTCGTGACCGGCAGGACGACGTCGCAGTAACGGGCCGTTGGAGTCAGAAACAGCTCGTGGCACACGGCAAGATCCAGGCGCTCGAAAGCGCGCACGTTCTTCGCGACATCGCTTCCCGTGCAGAGGTAGTTGCCCCCGACGTTGTACACCGCCCGGATGTCCGTCGGGTAGCCGCCGGAGCGTCCTTCCAGCACCGCGTCCGCCCAGCTGTACACCGGGATACCGGCCCAGACAGGCTCCGCACCGATGGCCTGCCGCCCTGCCGCGGGCAGTGCTCCCCGCGGCCCCGCCTGCGTCGAGCCGGCTCCGGGCGCCCTCGCCTGCGGGACCGGCAGCCGCCCGCAGCGGGGCGAGGGGAGTCTGCCCCAGATGCTCGTTCCGGGCGCTCCGCCCGGCACACCGAGGTTTCCGGTGGCCACTTGGAGCGCCACCGCCATGCGCACGGCTTCTTCACCACCCAGGGTCCGCTGTATGGAAAGACCGGAGATCAGAGCCGCGGGCTTGAGGGTGCCGTAGAGATGAGCGAGCTCCCGGATGTTCCGGGCGGAGGTACCGCAGAGGGCTTCGGCCCATTCCGGGCTCCTGGCCGGGCTGTCTGCCGTGCCCAGGATCGAACGCTCCAGGGCCTCGAAGCCGACGCTGGTGCGCTCCGCGATCTCCCGGCGGACCAGGCCGGCGGTCAGCAACTCGTGCAGGATCGCCTCCATGAGGGCGGCGTCTGTTCCCGGACGGATTGGGATCCAGAGGTCGGCCAGACGTTCCACGGTCCGGGAACGGCGCGGGTCCACGGCGACGATCTTGCCCCCGGAGCGGCGCAGCTCTTTGAGCCGACTCTCCAGCAGGGAGCCGAAACGGGTATCCACCACGTTCGCCCCCCACAGTATGACCAGGCGGGAATCCTCGAGGGTGTCCGGGTCGATGCCGATATCCGGGGTGCCGAAGAGATGCGAGACTACGAAGCTCTCCGCCGCGCTGCTGTACGTGTCGAAGCTCCCGGTGTAGCCCCCGAACAGGGTCAGGAAGCGCTGGCCAAGGAGGCTGGTGTTGTGCAGGGCGCCGCGGCAGGAGCCGGAGCCGCCGTGTCGGAGTACCGCCTGCGGCCCGTGGCGGTCCCGAACCTCCCCGAGACGATCCGACACCCAATCCAGCGCTTCGTCCCAGGAGACTGACCGGAACTCCCCGGAGCCGCGCGGCCCGACCCGGCGAAGCGGGCGGGTGATTCGCTCCGGATGGTAGACCACCCGAGGGGTCCGGTAGCCCCGGGGGCAGCCTGCCATGCCTGGGGGGCGCAGGGGGTTGTCCGCAATCCGGACCACGCGCCCGGCCTCCAACGAGGCCACGAGAGCACAGCCGGCCCCGCAGTCCCGGTTGCAGCTCACGGGCAGCTGTCCCGTCGCGAGCAGCCGCGCCCTCACTCCGGCGCCCGTCCGCCGCTCAGGGAAGGAAGCCCCGGCTGACCAGCACCCACGCCCCCACGCCCACGCCGGCACCCACGAGGTACCCAGCCGCCACGTCCAGTACGTAGTGGACTCCCATCGCGACCCTGGAAAAACCGACCAGCAGGGACCACAGCAGCATCAGCCCTCCGGCCAGGGGCCAGTGATGGGCGAACACCGCCAGACTGAGTGCCACGGTTCGGGACGCGTGCCCCGACGGAAAGGAATGGGGATCCGTGCGCCGGTACATCCCGCCCCATTCGCCCTCCGGCCGGCGGCGCCGGAAGGCGTACTTGAGCGCCGTGGTCACCACCACCGAGGCTGCGTAGGCCGCCGCCAGGCCCAGAGTGTAGCTGTGGACCGAAAAGCCGTGGATGGCCCAGAGCACGAGCAGCACCGGGATCAGCACGATCGAATCCCCGGAGTGGGCCGAAACCGAAAGCAGTGCCTTCGCCGCCCGCCCCCGACTCAGGGACTGCAGCCGGCCGGAGAGCTCGGCGTCCAGGCGATGGAGAGCGTTGCGTCCCGCGCGGCTGCGCATAGGCGGAACAGACCGCTCAGTCGTTGAGGGGCATGGGGTTGCAGAGATTCTCTTTGCAGTCCGCCACCCGGCCGCAGTTGAAGCAGATGAACTCGGGGTTGCGGGTCAGCTCCTTGATCCTCTGGAACTCGTCCTTGCTTGCGAGCACACAGAGGTGGCCCTGGTGGTCGCCGGTGCACGCGTTCTTTGCCATTGGTCTCTATCTCCTGTCTCTTCGCCTTGAATCGCGATTTGAGCCCAATCATAAGGGTTCGCGCGGGAATTTCAAGGGGCATCAGGGGTAGGTGTCGGGGGAAGGGAGTATCGGAGCACGGGGAAAGCTCTCAAATCCCCGCCCGCAGGAGCAGCCCCTGATACCCCTCCAGGAAGCCGAAGGAGATCAGCGCCGGCTTGTACGGGCTTTCCCGGGCGGCGACGCCGTTGATCGTTTCCACCCGCACGCTGTTCAGGGGCATCCACTCCCGCCGGGTCAGGACCTTCAGGAACTCCAGGTAGTCTGAAAGGTGAGGCGCGTCCGGCGGGACACGAAAATCGAGAGCCCGTCCCCGGCGCGTGGACACGAGTGCCAGCCGGGTCCCATGGAACACGAGATGGTTCGAGGCAAGACGCGGGGGAAGGCCTTCCAGCTGGAGTCCGAGCCCGCAGGGGGAGGCGGGGTCGGCAGCGTTCAGCCAGAAGATTCCTGCTCCGGGCGACCCCGGACCGGGGGACCCCTGGAGCAGCGGGAGCGCATCGGGAGCCAGGAACTGCACCCCGGGGATCGATTCGAAGAAGTAGCCGCTCAGTAGCTCACCGGAAAGCTCCATGAGCCTCAGGGTGCGAAACAGCCGCGGCCAGCGCAGGTGCGGGAGCTCCTTCTGGAGGAGCTCCCGGAAGAGCACGCCGTAGCGCTGCAGGAGCTGACGAGCCCGCTCGCGGTTCAGCTCCTCCTGCTCCAGCAGGTCACCCGCCTCGGGCGCTTCCAGGGCAAACCAGCGGGTCTCCAGGGGCCTGGACAGTCTCCAGCGGTCGAAGGACCCTCCTCGCCCCCGCCCGGCGGCGCGACCGCCCGGCGCGCGGGGTGCGCCGGAGCGGTCCCGGCCGGGGCCTTCCACCCTGAAGTCCCCGCGCAACCCGCGACGCACCACCTCGAAGCCCTCCCCCGACAGGAGGCCTTGCCAGACGAGCCGCCAGAGCTCCCGGGTGACATCGGCGCTGGACATCCCTCCGTGCTCGGCGAGATCCCACATGGTGTAACGGCCCCGGAGACTCGGCAGCAGGCCCCTCAGGCTGTCCCGGGGATTTCCCCCCTCGGGGTCCCGGGGCTCCTGGAACAGATCCAGGTCCGAAGCGAGGCAGAAGGCGATTCGCTTGCGCCCGCCGCCGAACCAGAGCAGCCCCGTTTGGCCGAGCAGGGCGTCCAGCCAGCGGCCGGAGTAGGCGTGCAGCCGCGCAGGAAGGATCTCCGCCTCCCACAGCTCCGCCGGGGCAGGATATCCAAGGAGCCTCTCGAGGCAATCGGCCAGGACTTTGACCGGCTCCTGGTCCGGGGAATCCAGGCCGGCGCCGGTACGATGCGGCCCGGCAGGCGGGTCCGCTTCGGGGTCCCGGATCCGGACGCCCTGCCGCAGGGCCAGGAACAGGGGCAGCTCTTCGAGCGGCCGAGCCTGCAACCCCGGCCGGGAGGCACTGCGGGTCAGCCGCAGCAGGATTTCCAGGTTCTCGGCATCGCAGAGCTCCGGCCGCCTTGCATCGACGGTCAACTCGTCGTAGACCGCCAGACCGCCTTCCACCAGCACCTCGAGGGTTCGGGCCAGGCGGGATGCAGAGATACCGAACACCTGAGCCGGTACATCCGGGTCCAGGGGACCGTAATATCGCAGCCATTCGCCCAGGATCGCCGACAGCTCCGTGGAATCCTCGCCCGAGCTCTCCCCCAGCACCCGCAGCAGCCGGGGCAGTATGTCAGCGGCGCAGACTCCCCGGGAGGTGCCGCCGGGAAGACGACAGTACCGGAGCCTCTGCCGCAGGTCTTTCCGCAGGATCCCTGGATCCAGCCCGTGGTCGCGCTGCATGGCCTGGAGGAGGCCGTACCATTCCCCCAGGGGCACGAACAGCCGCTCCCGGACCCAGTCCCACAGCTCATCCCCGTCCAGCGGGCTGTAGCCCTCGGCGGTGCGCTGGAGCTTGCGCTCGAGCTCCCGGACCAGCCCCGGCTGGATTCGCGGCCGCAGGTGGGGAGTGTACAGCACTTCGCGGATCAGCCCGCCGGAAACGCTGCTTGCGCCCCCCTGGCTGAGCGCGTCCCCTTCGTACATGTGCTGGTTGGTCTGGATCCAGCCGATGTTCTCGGCAAAGGGCGAAGGACCGGCCGTGTGGGCCTCGGAGACCCCGATCTCGCCCCGGCCCAGCTCCCCCAGGAGCCGCTTCAGGGTATCGAGGTCGAAGTCGTCCCGCAGGCAGCTGCGCCAGGTCTCCAGAAGGATCGGGAACTCAGGGTACCCTCGGACTGCGCTCAGCAGTCCCTTCGAGCGAATCCGGGTCAGCCACAGGGGTACCCGTCGACTGAAGTCCGAACGCGGCAGCAGCAGAGCCCGGCCGGCGTTTTCCCTGAACCGGGCTCCGAAGAATCCGCTGGCCTCCAGGGGGAGCCTGAGCAGCTCCTCGATTCGCGGAGCGGCGCCGGACCCGGCGGGTGCCACCAGGGACAGGATGCGCCGAACGTCAAACGCCGGATCCCCGGGGGCTTCCTCTCCGGGCAGGAGTATCATCAGGCAGTCGTCGTCGGCAAAGATCTCCGGCGGCGGGGCCTGGGCGGGGGCGGCTCGTCCGTGGCGCAGCTTCCAGGCGGCGGAAATCGCCAGGGCCAGCGGCTGGTTGACCCGAGCGCCCCAGAGGGTGTGCAGCACCACCCGGCGGAACCCTGCTCGGGCCAGGGGTCCGCCTACGTGCTCGATCAGGAGGTGATGGCGGTGGGGGAGAGCCTTGCCCGTGGCGCGCTTCTGGCGGCGGAGAAACCCGGCCAGGGAGGCTCCGGCTTCGCCGTCCAGCTCCAGCTCCCGTCCTATCCAGCCCTCCAGGTCGGGATCCTCCAGGCGTGCGTCGGCCCGTTCGAGGAATCCGCCCACGGCCTCACAGAACGCGAAATCCCGGGCACCCTTCTCGGCCCGCCAGAAGGGGGTGATCGACACCGGGCCGCGCCAGGGCGCCACCTCGACGCTGTTTGCCTCAATGCGGGTGATCCGCCAGTTCTGGGTTCCCAGATTGAAGGTGTCGCCTTCCTTGCGCTCCCACACGAACTCCTCGTCCAACTCTCCGATCCTGGCGCCGGTACCGCGCACCCGCAGCTCGTAGTAGCCCCTGTCGGGAATCGTGCCGCCCCCGCGGTATATCAGGGGAAGGGCGCCCGCCCTCCCTGACACCCTGTTCCGGGAGCGATCGAGGAGCACCCGGGGCTTGAGCTCCCGGACTCTGCTTTCTTCGTAGCGACCGGCCAGCATGTCCAGAACCCGGTCGAACATGCCCCGGGATAGGTGGTGATACGGAGCGCTGGCCCGAAGGGTCTCGAAGAGCTCGTCGATGTCCCAGGGCTGTATCCCAGTCATCGAGAGGATCACCTGGGCCAGTACGTCCAGGGGATTCTCGACCGGCCGCAGCTCCTCGATGCTCTGAGCTCGGACCAGGACGGCCATGACCGCCGCGTTCAGGAGGTCCCGGCCGTGGGTCGCGTAGATCCTGCCCCGGCTCACCCGTCCGACTCCGTGCCCGGCGCGGCCGATCCGCTGGAGGGCCGAGGCCACCGAGAAGGGCGTCTGGAGGAGCAGGACTTCGTCCAGCTCCCCCACGTCGATCCCGAGCTCGAGGGAACTGGTGGCCACAATCGCGGCAAGCTCACCGTCCTTGAGCTTCTGCTCGACCACGGTCCGGATCTCCCGAGACAGGGAGCCGTGATGGGCGTAGGCCAGCGGCTGCCCGGAGCGCTCGTTGATGAGCCGGGCCACCTTTTCGGCGTGGCGGCGGGTGTTCGTGAAGATCAGGGTGGAGCGGTTGATGCCGATTCGTTCCAGGCACTCGGCGACGAAGGGTTCCCAGAACGGGTCTTCCCAACCGCCGGAGCCCAGGATCGCAGACTCCCCGGAGGGCACGGGAGCCGAGCGCGCGGGCGGGAAACGAACCGAGAGCTCCAGCGGCCTGGAGCCCGGGCTATGGACCACCTCCACGGGCCGGGGGGTATAGCGAGCCTCGCCCCCCTCCCGATTCAATCGGTATCCCCCCACGAACTCGGCAATCCTCTGCAGAGGCGTGACCGTCGCGGACAGGGCGATCCGCTGGAACTCCCCCGACAGCAGCGCCAGCCGTTCGACCGCCGTCATCAGGTGGGTGCCCCGCTTGGAGGCCGCCACCGCGTGGATCTCGTCCAGGATCACGGTCCGGACACCGGTCAAGATCTCCCGCGCTCTGGGGGAGCTCAAGAGCAGGTTGAGACTCTCGGGGGTCGTGATCAGGATCTCCGGGGGACGGCGCAGCATCTGCCGGCGCTCCGGCTCCGGGGTGTCGCCGCTTCGGGTAAGCACCCGGATCTCGGGGACCGGGCACCGCTCCCGCTCGAAGAGCAGGCGCAGCTCCTCCAGGGGTCCCAGGAGATTGCGCCGGACGTCGTTGTTCAAGGCTTTGAGTGGGGAGACGTACAGGACCCGGGTGGCACCGTTCTCCCAGGCCCCGCTCAGGAGCTGATGCACGGACCAGAGGAAGGCGCACAGGGTCTTCCCGCTGCCGGTCGGGGCCACGGCCAGGAGGTTTCCGCCGGCGGCGACAACCGGCCAGGCCCTCCGCTGGACGTCCGTCGGAACGCGGTATCGCTCCAGGAACCAGCGCCGCAGCAGGGGGTGGAAGGGCTGGAGGACCTGGAAGGCCTCTCCGGGGGTATCCTTCACCGCTCCCGCTCCTGCGCCCCCGGCCCCTGCGCGGGAGGCGCAGAGCCCCAGGGGATGAACCCCGCCCGGACCGCCGGCTGGCAGGATGGACAGAAGTAGGAGTCGTAGCCCAGTACCCCGATGCGCCGGATCGTGGAGCCGCAGACCGGGCAGGGGGCACCATGACGTCCTCGCACCTTCACGTGGCCCCGCGCCTTCTCCTCGACGGGACGTCCCGCCGCCTCGACCGCTGCTGCCGCCTCTCGAAGCACGGCACCGATGCTCCGGTACAGGCGCTCCGCATCCGCGCTGCTCAGCTGGTGGCAACCGGTCTTGGGATGCAGCCCGGCGGCGAAGAGAATCTCGTCCGCGTAGGCGTTGCCGATGGCACTCAAGGCCTTCTGATCCATCAGGAAGACGCGCACCTGCTGGCGGCGTCCCCGTATGAGTGCCCGAAAGACCTCGAGAGTGAAGGCCTCGGACAGGACGTCCACACCCTGGTCAGGGAACCCCGGGATCCCGTCGGTTTGGCCTTCCGGGACCAGATACACCCGGCCCATGCGGCGATTGTCCAGGTACGAGAGCTCGCAGAAATCCTCCAGATGCAGGGAAAAGCAGTGGTCCCTTCCGCGCCGCTTCCCCGGCTGAGCCGCCGCTGTTCGATAGACGGCAAAACGACCTGACAGCATGAAATGCACGATCATCTCGTAGGGGGCCAGGGAAATGACCAGGAAGGGCCCGTGGCGGCGGATCCCGGTGCAGCGCCTGCCGGTCAGCGCCGACTGGAATCCCCCGGGGACGGCGACCCTCAGGACCACGGGCTCGAACACCTGCACCGCCTGGATCCGACGGTCCGTCAGAATACTCTCGAGCCGCCCCTCGATGTAAAGAAGGTCGGGAAGCTCCGGCATCGATGGCATCATACACGAAATCAGAACGCGAACAAACACTCCCCGGGAAGGTCTCTCGGGGACTGTGGCTCATCAGCATCGGCGCAAGCCGGACGCCGCGGTGGTCGGCGTGGACCCCTCCGGCTCCGACAGGTATATTCTCCAGTATGAGCGCCGAGTGGATCGTGATCATCTACCTTGCTTTGCTCGCCCTCGAGCTCGCGGTGGGATACGGGCTTGCCTTGGCGAACATGCATCACCTGCGGCGGCTCCGCCTCGACCCGCCGCCGGCCGTCCTGGCGCTCATGGAGCCCGAGGACTACCGCAGGAGCACGGCCTACACCCTCGACCGCAGCCGGTTGTCCCTGGTGTCCGCGGCTGTGAACGCCGGAGTGCTTGCGCTGTTGGTGATGACCGGCTGGCTCGGTGCCCTGGAGCAACTCATCTCCGGGCTGGCGCCGCCTCTGGGACCGGGGCTTTCCTCGGTCCTGTTCGTGTACGCCTGTGCCCTTCTGTTCACCCTGGTTTCCCTGCCGTTCTCCCTGTACTCCCAGTTCGTGATCGAGGCCCGTTACGGCTTCAACCGGATGACCTGGCGTTTGTGGGCGATCGATACCCTCAAGGCTCTGGCGGTAAGCCTGGTGCTGGCAACGCCCCTGCTCTTCGGGTTGTTCGCCCTGGTCCGGGCCACCCCGCTGTGGTGGGCGTGGGCATTCGCTGCTTTCGCGGCCCTGCAGGTGGCGATGGTGTACCTGTACCCCAAGCTGATCGCGCCGCTGTTCAACCGCTACACCCCCCTGGAGGACGGCTCGCTGAAGCAGCGCGTACAGACCCTGGCGGAGAACCTCGGAGTGCACAGCCGGGGCATCTACGTGGTCGACGGGAGCCGACGCTCTTCGCACAGCAACGCGTATTTCAGCGGTTTCGGAAAGGCCAAGCGCATCGTGCTGTTCGACACCCTGATTCGCACCCTCACGGAGGGACAGGTGGCGGCAGTGCTGGCCCACGAAATCGGACACCAGAAGCTCCGCCATATCCTCAGCCGGATCGCGGTTTCCCTCGTCCTCATCGGGTTCGGCTTCTGGGTTCTGGGCCAGGCACTGGAGCATCGGCCCTTGTTCGCGGCCTTCGGCTTCGCCGAGACCGGGGCGGCCGCGGCAGTGGTGCTCGTGCTGTACTTCGCGGGGCCCCTTTCCCTGCTGCTCAGGCCGATAGCCTCCTGGTGGTCCCGCCGCCAGGAGTTCGAGGCCGATCGTTTCGCCCGGGAGGTTGCCGGCGAAGGAGAGAACCTCGGCGAAGCCCTCGTGAGCCTGAGCCGGGACAATCTCAGCAACCCGACGCCGCACCCGTGGTACAGCTTCGTCTACTACTCCCACCCCCCGGTCCTCGAGCGGATTCGGGCCCTGGAGGAAAGCCCCGCAGGAGCCTGAGGGCCTGTTCTCCGGGCGGGACGCCGGGGGTCTCTACCCCTTTGAACTTCGGTACCGGACCCGCACGCGCTTGTACAGCCCTTCGCCCTCACTGGCGGTCTCGATGTCCGGTTCTTCGCTGAGGGTCGTGTGAATCAGCCGACGCTCGAAGGGGTTCATGGCCTCGAGCAAGCGGGACTGCCTGGTTCGGCGGACCTCCTCGGCGGTCTGCTGGGCCATGCGTACCAGGCTTCGCTCGCGGCGCAGGCGGTAGTTCTGGCTGTCCACGATGACCCGCAGGTTCCCATTCTTGAACCTGCTGGCCACCACGTTGGCGACGGTCTGAATGGCCTCCAGGGTCTGCCCGCGCTTCCCGATCAGGATGCCGGAATCCGGGCTGTCCACGTCCAGCCCCAGCTTTCTGTCTTCCCGAAAGACAATTCGAATCTCCGCCGCGATTCCGACGTGTTCGAGCAGGCCTCTCAGAAACTCGAGGATCTTGCGCTCGAACTCGTTTTCCGGCTCGAGAGAAACGGCCGCGCGCGCCTGGAGCTCCTCACGGCCGTAGCGGTCTGCGTCGAGGTGGCTCGCCGGACCGCGTCCGGAGCGGCTCCCGGAGGCACGTCTCGCACCGGAGCTCTGGGAGCCCCGCCGGGACCGCTGCCCGGTTGGGCGCCCGCCCTGGCCGCCGGGCTCGCGCCGGGCCCGCCGGCTGCGCCCCGGGGGGCGATCCCAGGCGTCCGGATGCCGGTAGTCCGCCGGCTGTTTGTCCGGATACCCATCCTGGTCCAGCTCCGCCTGCCAGGGCTGTACCTCATCGTCCCCCGGCACCTGCGCCTCGGCGTGAGACTCCGTACTCCAGGGACCTCCCCGCTCTTCGTCCAGGTGCACCCGGATCCGTACCTTGCCGCCCCCGAAGAGAAAGGCGGATTTCCTGGCCTCGACGATCTCCACGTCGATCTCCTCCCGGTCCAGACCGAGAGCTTCTATGGCCTTACTGATTGCCTCCTCTTCGTTCTTGCCTTCGAATTCCTGCACGTTCATAGGGCTCGATTCTCCTTTGGAGAGATACTACTTGCGTCGTTTCGGCGGCTTTCTTCCTCCCGGCGGGCGCTTTCCCCCCCCTCGCGGCGGCGGTGCCTGCTCCTCATCTGCGGCGGCCTTCTTGGCCCTCCTGGAGTTGGTGTACATCTGCTGGAAGATGCTCAGCACGTTCTGCATCGTCCAGTACAGGACCAGACCCGAGGGCAGGTTGTAGAGGATGAAGAAGAACATGATGGGCATGGCGTAGGTCATCATCTTCATGTTCGCGCCGGAAGAGCCGGAGCTGTCCGGGGTTTGGGTGAAGCGGGTCTGGACGAAGGTCGTGACCAGCATCACGAACGGCAACACCCGGATCGCGCTGAGCTCGAAGAACAGCAACCTGACCGGCGTGAACTCCAGCACGCTCTCTGGACTGGAGAGGTCGTTGATCCAGCCGGGGATGAACACGGCGCTGCGCAAATCGAAGTGCGTGCTCAGAAGCGTGTACATGGCGAAGAGGATCGGCATCTGCAGAAGCAGGGGCAGGCAGCCGCCCAGAGGACTGACCCCCTCCTTCTTGTACAGGGCGCCGATCTCCTGGTTCATCTTCTGGGGATTGCTCTTGTACTTCTCCCGCAGCTCGTTGATCTTGGGCTGCAGCGCCTGCATGCGCGCGGTGGATTCGAAGCTCTTGTGGGTGAGCGGAAACAGCAGTGCCTTGATCAGGATGGTCAGCAGGATGATCGCCACCCCGTAGTTGGGAATGAGCCGGTAGAACAGCTCGAGGGGGTACTTGAGCAGGTCTGCCAGCCAGCCGAAGCGCAGGAATCCGGTGTCCAGGATCTTCTCCAGGCCGAGTCCCGACAGGCCGAAGGCGTTCTTCTCCTCGCTGTTGAATCGCACGAGGAGGTCCCGCTTTTTGGGTCCCATGTAGAACCGGAAGACGTCCGTGTTCCTGGAGCTCCTGATTTCCGGGCGGCTGAAGTACAAGGCCGAGCGATCCGACAGTCCATCGATGGGCCGCGTATCGAGGACGATGCGGTACTGGACGGCGCCCGGCACGGCGATCAGGGAGAAGTACTTGCCGTTCAGGGCGATCCAGCTGAGCCGGCTGTCGATCGTCTGCACCCCTTCCTTGGGAACCTTGACCCCATCGGCGCCTTTCTTTCCTTCCGTGTAGGACATGAAATCCCGGGATTCCGTGCGGCGATCCAGCTTTTCGAAAGCGGGGCCGATCTGGGGCTCCACGCCAAGGGTGTAGGCGAAGCCGCCGATGTTCAGGTCCGGATAGTCATTGACGCTGTTCTCGATCGCGACCCTCACCTCCACCATGTAGGAAGACGGCTGGAACACGAAGCTCTTGCGCAGCGTGAAGGGTACCCCGGAGGGAGAGCGGAAGGTTCTGAAAAAGCTCACCCCCGGGCCCGTGAGGGACTGCTCGTAGTTGAACAGGTCCTCCACCGGCCGGGCGTTGTGGTCCCCGAAGCGCAGGGAGAAGGGGTAGACCCCCGAATCCTGGCTGAACACCATGTCCACAAGGGAGCCGTCGGGATTCTTGAACTCCTTGAGCTTGAGCGAGGTCAGCTCCCCCCCCCGGTTGGTGAAGCGGGCGATGAAGACCTCGGTTTCGATCGTGACGGTCTCCTCCCGCAGGGCCGCCTGGTCGCTCCCCGGCGCAGCCGGCTGTGGGGCCAGGGCCTGTGCCTCCGTTGCAGCACCCGCGGAAGCCTCCGGCAGGGGTTCCTCGATCCGCGCAGCGGGGGCTTCCTCCACCGCCTGCGGTTGCTCGGCCGCGGTCTCTGCCGGCTGCGGAGCCTGGGTCTCCCGAGGAAAGAAGACCGACTGAATCAGCATGCCGACGATTATGACGCCCACTGCCAGCACGACAGCGATGATTGTTTTTTTCTCCATGACGAACCTAGATACTCCTGAGTTGATGTCTACGGAACCGGATCGTAGCCGCCCCGATGGAAGGGATGACACCGGGACAGGCGCCGCAGGGCCAGTCCAGCACCCCGAAGCAGCCCGTGTTTGAGAACCGCCTCCTTGGCGTACTGGGAGCAGGTGGGCGTGAAGCGGCAGGCAGGTGGCAGCCAGGACGATACGAGCTTCTGGTAGAGAGTGATAAGGAACGCCAGAACAAATCTCATCGTTTCAGACCAACCCGCTCGAGCAGGGATTCGATCTGCCTGTGCCGATCACGTAAGCTGAACTCACCCGGATATAGGACGAAGGCGATGTCGTATCCGGCTTCTACCTGATGCTTGAGGTCGCGGTAGGCCTCACGGCAGAGTCGCTTCGCCCGGTTTCTGTCCAGCGCCCTCCTGAAGCCACGAACCGGACAGACAGCGATCCGGTTCCACGACAGACTGTTTTCGACGTATAGGAGCCTGATCCCCTTGCGTTCGGCACTCTTTCCGGTAGAGAATACCCTGCGAATCGCTGTTCTTCCCCTGAGTCTTTCCCGCCTAGTAAGGCTTTTTCTCATCCGTAACGGTCAGCTTGGTCCGTCCCTTTTGTCGGCGCCGCTTGAGGACCAGGCGCCCGCCCTTGGTTTTCATGCGTGCCCGAAAGCCGAGACTTCGGCGTCGCTTGGTCTTGCTTGGCTGAAAGGTGCGCTTCATGTATGATTTCTCCTTCTCGAAGTCGAAGACCGTCTTTCGTCGTCAGACTGGATATAGGTGAAGGCCAAACCCCACCCGACACGGCGAGGATCCGGTGCAATTCAATAGGGTACAGGACACTATACTTATTCCAGGTCCGGATGTCAACCTTGGCTCCCTCGCCGGCGCCTGTCCTTGAGACTGCTCAGGAACAGCTTCTTCAGCTGTCTCCTCAGGGATTCCTGAGGTACCCCGGACACGGCCCGATCCACTTCTTCGTCGCCGGGGGATGTGCCGGGGCCGGTAGCTTTGTCCGCGGAATCCTGCCCGGCCCTCGGTGCCTCGACCGGCGGCTTCGGTGCCTCGACCGGCGGCTTCGGTGCCTCGACCGCCCGGCCCGTCTCCCCGTGCGATTCCTGCATGGGGGCGGTCTGCTCAGGCTCTCCGGCCAGGCTCATTCCCGGGTTGATCCGGATCTTGAGGTCCCGGATTTCCAGCTCCGGGTACCGGTGGCGGAGCTTGCTCAGAATGCGGGCCTTGCGCAGGAGCAGGATCTGCATCCAGCCGTTGTGATCCACCTCCACGAACAGGTTGTTGTGCCTGATCTCGTAGACTCTCGAGTGGTCCGCAAGGGACAGCCCGGCCAGATCCCGCCACCCCCTGAAGACCGAGGAGTAGCTCGCTCCCTTCCCGCGGCTGTTTTCATCGAGAAGCTTGGATAGCACCTCCTTGGCTTGCCTCATGCCCGTAGGAGCTCCCCGCCCGCAACCCGGTAAATTCGTGTCGCGGCGCTCCGATAGGCAAGAAACTGCTCGTCCGGCAGGAAGGTGAAAAAGGCCTGGTCATAGTCGGGCAGGGCCTCCAGAAAACGGTCCCGCTTGCCCGAATCCAGCTCCAGGAGCACGTCGTCGAGGAGCAGGATCGGGCGCCTTCCGGTCTTGGCCGCGACAAAGTCGGCCTGCGCCACCCGCAGGACCAGGGAAGCCAGACGCATCTGCCCGGTGGAAGCCTGGGTTGCGAACTCCTTGCCCTCCTGGGACACGACAAAGCGGTCCCGGTGCGGGCCGGAGGTCGTGGTCTCGAAGGCCAGATCCCGCGGGCGGGTCCGGGTGAGATGTTGGGTGATGTCGGCGACCTGGCTGCCCCGCCTCCAGGAAGGTCGATAGGTGATCGCCGTGCTGGCGCCGGCGGAGCCGGAAACCCGCGAATACAGGGGGGAAAAGGTGCGGTTGAACTCCTCGACGATCGCCTCCCGACGGCTCTGGATCCGCTGGCCGATTTCCGCCAGATTGCTGTCGAAGGCCTCCAGAAGGCCGGTGTTCCGCTCCCTGAGCAGTACGTTCCGGGAGCGCAGTACTTTTCGATAGCTGCGCAGCAGATCGATGTACAGGGGATCGAACAGGCTCTGGGTCTGGTTGAAGAAACGCCTGCCCATTTCGGGTGGTCCGCTCACGAATTCCAGGTCCTGGTGGGAGAACACGATGCAGGGGGCGTTTTCGATGAGCTCCGAGCGGTCGCGCACGACCCTGGAGTCCACCCGAATCTCCTTGCGCCCTCCGCGCTCGACGCTCACCGACACGTGGCGGGAAACCCCTTCTGAGACCTCGATGCGTCCGCGAACCAGCGCGGAGTCACTGCCGTTGCGGACCAGGGTGGCTTCCCGCCGGGTGCGAAAGGAACTGCCGAAGCACAACAGGTACAGCGACTCGATGAAGTTGGTCTTGCCCTGCCCGTTTTCTCCCACCAGAAAGACCTCCCGGGCATCCAGGTCGACCTCTGCATCCTCGAGATTCCTGAACGCCCGATGAGCGCTCAAGAGGAAGCCCATCAGGCGATTTGCATGGGCATGATGACGTGAAAGTAGTCCTTGTCCGGTTCCGGGCGCAGGCTTATCGCCTTGTCAGGCTCGCTGAACTCGAGGGTGAAGCGCTCCTCCGACGCTTCCCGCAGGGGCTCCAGCAGATAGGTGTAGTTGACCGCGAGGGTCATCTCCGGCCCGTCGTACTCACAGGGGATTTCCTCCCGCGCCATGCCGATCTCTCCCTCGGAGGAGCTGACCACGAGCGCCTCGGGCTGCACGGTCAGTTGGATACGCCGGGATTTTTCCTCGACGAGCAGGGAGACGCGCCGCAGTGCCGCGAGAAGGGCCTCCCGGTCCACGCTGAGGCGGTGTTCCTGGCTCTGGGGGATGACACGCTGGTAGTTCGGGAACTGAGCGTCGATGAGACTGGAGGAAATCCTGTGCTGATTGAAGCGGACGAAGAGGTTGTTGTCCGCGATCGCCAGGGAGAGATTGCCTTCTCCTGGAGCCAGCTTGCGGACCAGGTTGAGTATCTTGGGGGGGATGATGATCCCCTTGAGATCCCCAAAGGGAAGCTCCGCGGTTTTCGCGATGTGGCTGAGCCGCCGGCCGTCGGTTGCCACCATGATGAGCCGCCCGTCGGTGCATTCGAAGTACACGCCGTTCATGAAGTAGCGGGTCTCATCGCTGGAGACCGCGAAGAGGGTCTTGCCGATCATGTCCAGGAACTCTTTCTGGGGGAAGTCGAAGAAGGTCTCCTCCCCGACCTGCTTGAGCTCCGGATACTTGTCCGAAGGGATGCTCTTGAGCTTGAAGTCGATCTTCTGAAACACCGGACGAATGTAGATCATCATGTCGTCCTCGAGCTTGAGCTCGATTTCTCCGTCCGGAAGAGAGCGAAGAACCCCCAGCAGCTTGTCGCAGAAGACCGTGGCGCTGCCCGGGCTCTTGGTCTCCACCGCGATCTGGGTCTGGAAGCTCACCTTGAGATCCGTGGCCCTGATCGTCAGCATGTTGTCTCTGCTTTCCAGCAGTACGTTGGAGAGGATCGAGAGGGTGTTGCGGGAAGAGATGATTTCCTGTGCGATCGCGATTTCCCGGGCGATCAGCTCTTTTTCACAGGCGAAGTTCATGGCCGTCTCCTTAGAGTATGTCTAGTAGTGGAGATGGTAGGCCCTGTGGACATGTGGAAACCCGCCGCAAGCCCTTTACGGAGTGCGAGATAGGCCGCTGGATAACTCGGGCAAGCCTTCCACAGTCTACCCACATATTCGAGAACCGCCCCCATTATGCACCGGTTGTCCACCAAAGCACAACCGGTTTTTCGCGGCCGGTGCGTCCATGCCGGGTGCGCTCGGGTGTCTACGCCTTGAACTCTTTGACGGATCGGGTCAGGTGCTGGATCGTCGGTGAGAGCGTGGCATCGGTTTTCATTCGGTCCTCGATACGCTGGCATGCATACATGACCGTGGTGTGGTCGCGACCGCCGAACTCCAGACCGACCTCGGTCGTCGAATACTCGGTAAGGGCACGGGAGATGTACATGGCGATCTGTCGGGGGAAGGCGATGGCCTTGCTGCGCTTCTTGCCTTTGAGATCGTTCGGGGACAGAGCGAAGTACTCGGCAACGAGCCGCTGAATGATGTCGATGGTGATGTTTCTCTGTTCGTGATTGGAGAAAAAGTCCTTGAGCTGCCGCTCGGCGGTTTCGAGCGTGATGGTCTTGTCCACCAGCTCTGCGTAGGCGATGAGCTTGGTCAGGGCCTTCTCCAGGTCCCTGACGTTGGTCTGGATGTTCTGGCAGATGAGCTCGATCACCGCCTCGGGTATCGAGGCGTTCTTTTCTTCGATCTTTTTCTTGAGGATCGCGATCCGAGTTTCGTAGTTCGGCGGCTGCAGATCGACGTTCAGGCCGCGCTCGAAGCGGCTACGCAGGCGGTCGGAGAGTCTCTTGAGCTCCGAGACGGGCCGATCGCTGGTGAACACCATCTGCTTGTTGGCATCGTAGAGGGCGTTGAAGGTGTGGAACAGCTCTTCCTGGGTCTCGACCTTGCCGGGCAGAAAGTGGACGTCGTCGATGAGCAGCATGTCCACGGAGCGATACTTGTTCTTGAAGCGGTGGCTGGTGTTCTCCTTGATCGAGAGAATGAACTCGTTGGTGAAGGTCTCGGCGGTGACGTAGACGACCTTGATGTTGTCGAACTCCCGATAGGCGCTGTTGCCGATGGCCTGGAGAAGATGCGTTTTGCCCAGGCCGACTCCTCCGTAGATCATGCAGGGGTTGTACGCCTTGCCGGGGTTCTTGGCGATGGCGTAGGAAGCCATGTAGGCGAAGTCGTTGTTGTCCCCCCGGACGAAGCGCTCGAAGTTGTACTCGCCGTTGAGCTGGCCGTGGGGTTTCTTGGGTTTCTGAGCCGGCGGGGCGGTCCTGGCGCTGCCCGCACCCTTCTCCTTGCCGCCTGGGGGTGCTTCGCGCTTGTCCACCCGGAAGTCGAGAGCGATGTTGTGTCCGGAGAGCTCCAGGAGCTTCTGCTCGATGGCCCTCTGATAGCGCTGGCGGACCTGGTCACGGAAAAAGCTCGAAGGTACGCTTACCTCGACCTTGGACTCCGCCGAGGAGGCGTAGTCCATGTTGCGGAACCACATCAGGTATTCCTGTTCGCTGATTTCCTGCTGGATCTGGTTGATGGTTTCTTTCCAGAACACCTCGTAGTTCCACGCGGCCTCGCTCATCTGGGTCCCCCATCTATCCGCAAGATATCCACATTTTGTCCACAATTGGTCGAACTGTTTGTGCCCAAACGAATTACCGGTAAACGCCCCCGCGGGGAGAATACCCGGACAATGACCTTGTATGTATTTATCAGAAAAGGAAATAGAGATCGATTTCTGTGAACCGCCGGGATGATAATATCAGAGCGATTAACCCATATTTGTGTAGTACAATCCGGAGACTCAATCATGATTATCCACAGGTTATCAACAGAGCGCCAAGGGAGTATCTTACCCCGGTACGGGGACGGGACGCAAGGGCTGGGGGCCTCCCGGCTTTACTTTTCCCGCCGAAATTCCTATAATCTCTCCATCGGCTGAGGGCAGCCGAAGGCCAATTCCGTCAGGAAACCATCAATGCAGGACAGTTACAGCGCTCAACACATCCAGATACTCAAGGACCTCGAGCACGTGCGCAAGCGGCCGAGCATGTACATCGGCTCCACCGGGCCCGATGGGCTTCATCACCTGGTGTACGAGGTCGTGGACAACTCGATCGACGAGGCCCTGGCGGGATACTGCTCGAGGATAGCCGTCACCGTCGAAAAAGGCAACATTGTCCGGGTCGAGGACAACGGCCGCGGGATCCCGGTGGACAACCATCCCGTGGAGAAGGTCAGCGCTCTGGAAGTGGTGATGACCAAGCTGCACGCGGGGGGAAAGTTCGACAAGTCCAGCTACAAGGTCTCCGGGGGGCTGCACGGCGTGGGGGTGTCGGTCGTGAACGCCCTGTCGGAGTGGTGCGAGGTCCAGGTCTATCGGGACGGCAAGGTATACTTCCAACGCTACGAACGGGGGATTGCGGAGAAGAAGGTTCAGGTCACGGGCAAGAGCGAGAACAGCGGCACCGTCACCCGCTTCAAGGCGGACAAGCAGGTGTTCGAAAACCTGAACTACAGCTTCGACGTGCTGTCCAACCGGCTGCGGGAGCTGGCCTTTCTGAACAAAGGCGTGGAAATCTCCATCGTCGACGAACGCTCCAGCAAGGCCAAGAGCCACGTCTTCAAGTTCGACGGGGGCGTGCGCTCCTTCATCGAGTATCTCAACAAGAACAAGAAGCCGGTCCACAAGGACCCGATCTACTTCGAAGGCGTTCGCGACCAGATCTGGGTGGAGACTGCGCTCCAGTACAACGACGGCTACACCGAGACCTTGTTTTCCTTCGCCAACAACATCAACACCCGCGAGGGGGGGACGCATCTGATCGGGTTCAAGTCGGCCCTCACCCGGACACTGAACGACTTCGTCAGGCGCTTGAGTCTGGGGAAGAAGCTCGACGAGAACCTGAGCGGCGACGATGTCCGGGAAGGGCTCACCGCGGTGATCTCGGTCAAGATTCCGGAGCCGCAGTTCGAAGGCCAGACCAAGGCCAGGCTCGGCAACAGCGAGGTCAAGGGAATCGTCGAGTCCATGGTCAACGAGATGCTCGGCACCTACTTCGAAGAGAACTCCGGAGTGGTCAAGGCCATTCTCGACAAGTGCATCGTGGCGGCCAAGGCCCGGGCGGCCGCGCGCAAGGCCCGGGAGCTGACTCGCCGCAAGAGCCTGCTGGAGTCCAGCGGATTGCCAGGTAAGCTGGCGGACTGCTCCGAGCAGGATCCGCGCAAGTGTGAGCTGTACATCGTGGAGGGAGACTCCGCCGGGGGCAGCGCCAAGATGGGAAGGGATCGCCAGTTTCAGGCCATCCTGCCGTTGTGGGGCAAGATGCTGAACGTGGAGAAGACCCGGATCGACAAGGTGCTCTCCAACGAGAAACTGCTGCCGATCATCACCACCCTCGGAACCAGCGCGGGCAGCGCCTTCGAGCTGGCCAAGCTCCGGTATCACAAGGTCATCATCATGGCCGACGCGGACGTCGACGGGTCGCACATCCGCACTCTGCTCCTGACCTTCTTTTTCCGGTACATGCAGGAGCTCGTCGAGGAACGCCACGTGTACATCGCCATGCCGCCGCTGTACAAGATTACCATGGGCAAGGAGGTCACGTACGCCTTCACCGACGGCGAGCGGGACAAGATCCTCAAGAAGCGCGGCAAGAGCGAGAAGCAGGCCGCAATCCAGCGCTACAAGGGCCTCGGGGAGATGAATCCGGACCAGCTTTGGGACACGACCATGAATCCCGAGAGCCGCAACATCATTCAGGTCACACTCGAGGACGCGGTCGAGGCCGACGAGATCTTCACGACCCTGATGGGCGACGCGGTCGAGCCGCGTCGCAGGTTCATCGAAGAGAACGCCCTCTCGGTATCCAATCTGGATGTGTAGGCTCCAGATGTACAAGGTCCAAGGGAGAGCTCTGTGAGCAACGGACACGGACAGGTCATTCCTGTCGCCATCGAAGACGAGGTCAAGGAATCGTATCTCAACTACGCCATGTCGGTCATCGTGAGCCGGGCGCTGCCGGATGTGCGCGACGGCCTCAAGCCCGTGCACCGGCGCCTGCTGTTCGCGATGAACGAGATGGGCCTGCGCTACGATCGGGCGTACAAGAAGACCGCCCGGATCGTGGGGGATGTGCTCGGGAAGTACCACCCTCACGGGGACCTGTCGGTCTACGACGCCCTGGTTCGCCTGGCCCAGGATTTCTCCGTGCGCTACCCCGTCATCGACGGCCAGGGAAACTTCGGCTCCGTGGACGGCGATCCGCCGGCGGCCATGCGTTACACCGAAGCGCGCCTGGCCAGGATCGCCGAAGAGATGCTCAAGGACATCAACAAGGAGACCGTGGACTTCGGGCCGAACTACGACGACTCCATGCAGGAGCCCCTGGTACTCCCCGCGGCCCTTCCCTTTCTGCTGGTCAACGGGGCCAGCGGCATCGCCGTCGGCATGGCGACGAACATGCCACCCCACAATCTCGTGGAGATTGCCAATGCGATCGTCTCGGTCATCGACAATCCAAAGCTGTCGTTCAAGGATCTGTGCGGGATCGTCAAGGGACCGGATTTCCCAACCGCGGGGATCATCTTCGGGACTCAAGGGATTCTCGACGCCTTCGCGACCGGGCGCGGCAAGATCGTGGTGCGGGCCCGCATCGCCCTCGAGACCTCCAAGAGCGGCAAGGACCAGCTGATCGTCAGCGAGCTCCCGTACCAGGTCAACAAGGCCAACCTCATCGTGCGCATCGCGGATCTGGTCAAGGAGCGAAAGATCGACGGGATCTCGGACCTGCGGGACGAGTCCGACCGTCACGGGATGCGGGTCGTGATCGAGCTGCGCCGCGGCGCAATCCCGAAGGTCGTGCTCAACCAGCTCTTCTCCCATACGCAGCTGCAGATCAACTTTGGGGTCATCAACCTGGCCCTGGTGGACGGGCGTCCTCGAGAGCTCCCGCTGCGCGAGATGATCGACCTGTTCGTCAAGCACCGTCAGGAGGTGGTGACCCGGAGGACCCGCTTCGAGCTGCGTAAGGCCGAGGAACGCGCCCACATCCTGGAAGGACTGAGGATCGCCCTGGAGAACATCGACGAGGTGGTGGCGATCATCAAGAAGTCCCAGAACGTGGACACCGCGCGCGCCAACCTCATGAAGCGCTTCAAGCTCAGCGAGATCCAGGCACAGGCAATCCTGGACATGCGTCTCCAGAAGCTCACCAGCCTCGAGACGCGGAAGATCATCGAGGAGCTCAAGGAGGTCCTCGAGCGCATCAAGCATCTCAAGAGCCTGCTGGCCAGCGAGAAGAAGATCCTGGGGGTCGTCAAGGACGAAACCCTGGAAATCGCCAGGAACTTCGGGGACGAACGGCGGACCGAGATCATGGTCGAGGAGGTCGAAGAGATCAACATCGAGGATCTCATCGCCAAAGAGGACATGGTCATCCTGATCTCGAACAAGGGGTACATCAAGCGGGTTCCGGTGTCTGCCTACCGCCGCCAGGGCCGGGGCGGCAAGGGCTCCTCTTCCACCAAGCTCAAGGATTCGGACTTCATCGAACAGCTGTTCATCGCCTCCACGCACGACTACATCCTCTTCATCACCAGCGAGGGCAAGGCGTACTGGATGAAGGTCCACGAGATTCCGGAGTCCTCCCGGGCCGCCAGGGGACAGAACATCAAGACCCTGCTGGCCATTTCGAACAATGAAGAGATCACGGCCGTGGTGGCCCTTTCGGAGTTCACCGACAGGGAGTACCTGTTCATGACCACCCTCAAGGGAGTGGTCAAGAAGGTCAAGACCGCGGACTTTTCCAACGCCCGGGCCAGGGGGATCGTGGCGATCAACCTCGACGCCGGGGACAAGCTGGTCAGCGCCATGCTGACGCGGGGCGACGGCCAGGTCGTACTGGTTACCCGCAAGGGGTACGCCCTTCGCTTCGCTGCGGACCTGGTGCGCCCGATGGGAAGGGCCTCCCGGGGCGTGACCGGAATCCGCCTGGCTGCCGGGGACGAGCTGGCCGGTGTGGCCACCGTGGAAAAGGGCGCGGAGCTGTTCCTGATCACGGAGTTCGGTTTCGGCAAGCGCACGGAGTTCGACAATTTCTCGCCCCACGGGAGGGGAACCCGGGGGCAGACCTGCTACAAGCTCAGCGCCAAGACCGGGGAGATCGTCGGCGTGCTTGCCGCCCACAAGAAGGACGACCTGGTGTGCATCACCTCCCAGGGCAACACGATCAAGCTGCGACTCAAGGAGATTCCGGTTCTCGGGAAACCCGCCATGGGTGTCCACATCGTGAACATCGAAAAGCCCGACCAGGTGGTCGGGGTCGCTCGGGCCGCCAAGGAGGCCTGAGCTCCAACGGGCCGCCCGCGGTGCATCGACTTCGCCGGTGAGTGCAGGGGATCGTTTCACGTGAAACCCTGCGGCGGCCGAGTGTTTCCCGTGAAACAATGGAGCGCCCGGGGCAGCTGGATTTCTTTCCTTCTTTCCTCTAAGATCACAACGATCTGGAAATCACCGATGTTTGGCTGTAGGACCGAGATGAAGAGATCCGTCGTAGCGGAGGCACAGGGGGCTTGGCGGGACGCGGCGATCGCCTGCCGTTCGGACGGCGGGCGGTGCGGCGGGCGCGCTGATGGCCGCATGGAAATGCGCGTCGGCGCGCCGGAGACCGCGGCTTCATGATCGGCAAGGCCATCGTTTTCGCGAACCAGAAGGGCGGGGTCGGCAAGACCACCACGGCGGTGAATCTCGGTGCGTACCTGGCCGAAGCGGGGAAACAGGTTCTCCTGGTCGATTTCGATCCCCAGGCCAACACGTCCTCGAGCGTCGGCGCCGACACACAGGGGCCCGGGGTCTACGATCTGCTGATGGGACGATGCACTCCGGAGGAGGCAATCCAGGAAACATCGGTCCCCGGCCTGACGATCATTCCATCGAACATTCATCTGACCGGGGCTACCGTGGAGCTCATCGACGCCAAGGAGCGGGAGTACCAGCTCAAGCGGATCGTGGAGCCTCTTCGTTCGCGTTTTGACTTCGTGTTCATAGACTGTCCCCCGTCCCTGGGGCTCCTGACCCTGAACGGACTGGTCGCGGCCGACTCGGTGATCATTCCCCTCCAGTGCGAGTACTTTGCCATGGAAGGGCTGAGCAAGCTGATGCAGACCATCAGGCGGGTCCAGGAGCGGTTGAACCCAGCCTTGCAAATCGGGGGTATCCTGTTTACGATGTACGACGCCAGGACACGTCTGGCCCACGAGGTCGTGGAGGAAGTGACCGGCTACTTCAAGCAGAAGGTGTTCAGAACCATCATCCCCCGGAACGTCCGCCTCAGCGAGGCCCCGTCCTTTGCCCGACCGATCAACCAGTACGACCCGCAGTGCATCGGGGCGGTCAGCTACAAGCGTCTGGCCGAGGAGGTGCTGGCACATGGCTAAGCGCTCCCTTGGACGCGGAATCGACGCGCTACTCTCAGGAGAGGAAGAGGCCGTCCAGGCGGCGGGAGTAACCACGGTGCCGACGGCGAGCCTTTCGGTGGGCGCTCATCAGCCCCGCAAGCGCTTCGACGAGGAGGCCCTGGCGGAGCTGGCTCACTCGATCGAACAGAAGGGGGTCCTGCAGCCGCTGCTCGTGGAGCCTGCAGCCGCGGGACGCTATCTGATCGTGGCCGGAGAGCGGCGCTTCCGGGCGGCTCGTCAGGCGGGGCTCAAGGAGATCCCGGTGATCGTTCGCCGGTTCACGGATCTCGAGAAGACCGAGATCGCCCTGATCGAGAATCTCCAGAGGGAAGATCTGACCCCGGTGGAAGAAGCTCGAGGGTACAAGACCCTGATCGAGAAGGGGGGCCTCACCCAGGAAGAAGTGGCCCGCAAGGTCGGGAAAGACCGATCCACGGTCGCCAACAGCCTCCGGCTGCTCAAGCTCGAGCCGGAGTACCTGGAAGCCCTGGACCAGGAGCGGATCTCCGCGGGGCACGCCCGCGCCCTGCTCTCGCTGGTCAACCCGGCGGACCAGCAGCTGCTGTTCCGTAGAATGCTGCAGCAGGACATGTCGGTGCGGGAGGCGGAGCAGACCGCCCAGCGCATGGGCCAGGGACGGCGCGGCACAGCCAAGGCGGCTCGGGGGCCCAAACCCTCCAAATCCGCGGGCGTGGGGGCGCTGGAGCAGCGGCTGATCGAGCGGCTGGGTACCAAGGTGACCATCCGGGGCGACGAGCGCAAGGGGCGCATCGAGATTTCGTACTACTCGATGGATGACCTGGAGCGGGTCCTGGGACTCATCGACGGCGCGGGCTGAGGTGCCGGCAGCCCCGGGCTGCCCGGCCCAGCCTCGACTCGATTGACAATATGAACCCTCGTGAGTATCATCTTACTCGCTTGGCAGGTGCTGATCCGGGGATGGCTGTGCCTGTGCGGCTGGAACGCGGGGCGCCGGCGACGCGGGGCGGTGCCTTGGCGGCCGTCTCGTCGGTCGATGCCGCCGGGCGGGGGCTCGCCGCGACCAGCCCGGGGTCGAGGAAAGAGGAGAGGTGTCCGAGCGGTCGAAGGAGGCGGTCTTGAAAACCGTTGAGCCGCAAGGCTCCGGGGGTTCGAATCCCTCCCTCTCCGGGATCAGCAGCCTGGGTCGTTACGGAGAGGTGCGAGAGTGGCCGAATCGGGCTCCCTGCTAAGGAGTTGTACCTAATTACGGGTACCGTGGGTTCGAATCCCACCCTCTCCGCGTATGCAGGTGCCTCGAGGTGGATCGGGGTTGCCTGCGTGGGCGTTGCTACGCCTGGGGCTACCGGGGAAGACCCCTGAGAATACCTTGGTGTTCGGCGTCGAAACGTAAAGGAAGCGTCTCTGACGAGCGGCTTCAGCTCCCAGGGCGCGTTGCCGTGTGTGCCCATAGCTCAGGTGGATAGAGCGTTAGATTGCGGATCTAAAGGTCGGAGGTTCGAGTCCTCTTGGGCACGCTTCGATGAGATCGAGGAGAGATGCGAGAGCGGTTGAATCGGGCGGACTCGAAATCCGTTGAGCCGTTTTTCGGCTCCGTGGGTTCGAATCCCACTCTCTCCGGGAGCAGGTCCTTGGCGGTCTGGCGCAGACGCCACCCGCCGGCTGTCGGCGGCTTCGCGGCTTCTTGGTCCCGGCGAGGTCGTGCACACAGATTGGAGAGATGACCGAGAGGCCGAAGGTGCACGCTTGGAAAGCGTGTGTACTCTAACCGGGTACCGAGGGTTCGAATCCCTCTCTCTCCGTACCCCCTTAGCGATGATGGTCGGGCCATACGCTATCAACGGGTGCCCAACCCCGTCAGGACCGGAAGGTAGCAGCGGTAAGTACCTGCTTTGATGAGATGTATTCGGCTTGGCCGGAGCTAAGGGGCTTTTTTTTGTCAACTCGACGACGGGATTGTCCATGACCTACGAAGTCACGGCGATACGAAAGCGGCCGCAGTCTTTCGACGAACTGGTCGGCCAGGATTTCATCGTTGCCACGCTCAAGAGCTCGATCGTCCAGGGGCGCATAGCCCACGCCTACCTGTTTTCCGGCCCCCGGGGCGTGGGCAAGACATCGGCGGCCAGGATCCTGTCCAAGGCCCTGAACTGCGAGCAGGGCCCCACCGATACACCCTGTGGCGAGTGCGCATCCTGTCGGTCGATCGCACAGGGCAACGCTCTCGATGTGATCGAGATCGACGGTGCCTCCAACACCAGCGTCAACGATGTCCGGGAGATCAAGGACGAGGTTCTCTTTGCCCCGAACAGCTCCCGGTACAAGATCTACATCATCGACGAAGTCCACATGCTCTCCAACAGCGCGTTCAATGCGCTGCTCAAGACCATCGAAGAGCCCCCTCCGTACATCGTCTTCGTGTTCGCCACCACGGAAGTGCACAAGGTCCCGGCCACCATCCGCTCGAGGTGCCAGCAGTTCAACTTTCGCCTGATCTCCACGGACCAGATCGCCGCAATGCTCCGCCGGGTTCTGGAGGAGGCGGCGATCCCGGCGGAGGATTCCGCGCTGCTGTGGATCGCCAAGGAAGCCACCGGGAGCCTCCGGGATGCCTACACCCTTCTGGACCAGGTCGTGTCCTTTTCCCGGGGGGAGGGCGGTTCCGACAAGGGGGATGGAATCACCCTCGAACGGATCCGGGACAAGTTGGGGCTCACCGGGGTCGAGCAGATCAGTCGCATCGGCGAAATTATATCGCATAGAGATAAAAAAGAGATCCTGGAATACACGGAGGAGGTGCTGGGACACGGGGTATCCGTCGAGCAGTTCGTCACGGACCTCACGGACTATTTTCGCAGCCTGCTGTTCCTGAAGTGCGGAGTCCAGAAGCCGTCCCTCTTGTCTTTCAGCTCACAGGCGGTACCCGCAGGGGTGCTCGAGGCCTTCTCGGTCGGGCAGCTCGAGAAGGCGCTCGAGCTGCTGCTGGAGCTCTACAGAAGGCTCCGGTACTCCCTGCAGCCCCGTTTCGACCTCGAGCTCGTGATGTGTCAGCTGGCGAGCCTCCAGGATCTGATTCTCCCATCCGAGCTGTTGAACGGCATACGGGCCCTCAAGAGCGAGCTGGAGTCCGGGGAGGCAGCGGCTGCGGACGCTCCGGGCGGGCCTGCCGACATCTCCGACCGGGGGGCGAGGCGTACCGAGGCGGAGGCTTCCGGCAGAAGCAGCCCCGACCCCGGCCCCAGCTCTGACCCCGGCCCCGACCCCGGTCCCGGGACCGACGCCGATGCGGCCTCCGCTTCGGGGGTTTTCGGTGCTCCGGGGGATCGCCTCCAGGATCTCGTGGAAGCGGTCCGCAAGGACCGCCTGGCCCTGGCCACGTCCCTCGGCAAGGCCGAATCGTGGGAAATCGCCGGGGGGGAGCTGCGGCTGAAGTTCAAGGAGCGGGATCGGTTTTCCGGGGAACAGGTTCTGCGGGAGAAGGAAGCAGTGCTCCGGCGCGCGCAGGAGATCTTCCCCGAGATCGGGGTAACCAGGATACGGGTGCAGTACGCCGGCGCCGCCGGCGCCTCGCTGGCGGCAGACAACGCCAGGAACCAGGTCGAGATCGTGAAGAAAATCTTCCGCGGGGAGATCGTCGAGGGAGAGTAGACATGGCCGTGAATCCATTTGACCTGTTGAAGCAGTTCGGGAACATGCAGGAACGCATGGGCGAGATCCAGGAGCGCCTTCGGCGGCTGACCGTGACCGGTTCGGCCGGCGGGGGCATGGTGGAGGTCGAAATGAACGGCCACATGGAGGTCCAGCAGGTCAGGGTCTCCCCGGAGGTCGTGGACCCCGGCGACATCCCGATGCTCCAGGACCTGCTGCGGGCTGCCTTTTCGGACGCGATGTTCAAGATCAAGGAGAAGATCCGGGAGGAGGTCTCCAGCCTGACCGGGGGGCTTCCGATACCCCCGGGGTTGATGGGGATGTAGCGTGACCGCTCTGGATCGGCTGATCGATACCCTGACCCGCCTCCCCGGCCTGGGAAGAAAGAGCGCTTCCCGAATCGCCTACTATCTGCTGAAAGCCGAGCCGGTGTTCGTGCAATCCCTGCTCAGGGACGTCCGGGAGGTCAAGGAGAAGGTACGGCCCTGCCCGATCTGCGGGAACTACACCGAGGCGGTCCCCTGCGGCATCTGCACCGACCAGCACCGGGATCGCCACAGCCTGTGCGTGGTGGAGCAGCCCAAGGACCTCCTGTCCATCGAGAGCACACACCAGTTTCACGGGCTGTATCACGTGCTGATGGGAGCCCTCTCGCCGATCGACGGGGTCGGGCCCGAGGACCTGCGCATCGACAGCCTCCTCAAACGGGTCCGCGACGAAAGCATCCGCGAGGTGATCATCGCGACCAACCCGACCGTGGAGGGCGACACCACCGCGGTCTACCTGGCGGGGCGTCTCAAGGAGTCCGCCCGGGAAGGGCAGCTGGCGAGCGTGACCCGGCTGGCTCTCGGGTTGCCCGTGGGGGGCGACCTCGAGTACGCGGATCGCCTGACCCTGGCCAGAGCCCTGGAAGGGCGACGCAGCGTCGAATAGCCGCCCCTTCCCGCACCGGGGTGCGGCCCGGTTCGCCCGGGCGGGGCCCTTCGGTCAGAGCTCGTATATGGTGTTCAAATCTTGTCGATCAGTATCGAGCACTTGCCCGAGGGGATCGGCAGGGTCTTCTTCTTGTCCCCCAGAATGTTGATCGTCAGGTAGTACAGCTTCTCGGACTCGAGGCGGATCTCCCAGCCACGCCCGCTCTTGCTGCTCAGGATCGAGATGGTGTTGCGCTTGAGGTTCATGTCTTCGATGCCCATGAGCTCCATGTTGGGCACGATCCAGTCCACTGTCTTGCGGGGCAGGCTGATGTACAGCCCGACCACGTTTTCGATCATGAGCGCCACGGTCGACAGGGCGGCGTAGGGGAGAAACATCGGGCGCGGAAAGTGAGGATGTCTCGGCCAGACCGCCGGGCCTTCCTGGGCGGCGGCGTAGGCCTCCCAGAGAG
>Ga0068714_10001777_pt1 | contig 29832 bp, 20 predicted proteins | sample MTBNYHSulfiMetaG_FD_62988 | JGI IMG/M metagenome (GOLD analysis project Ga0068714, IMG submission 62988) | Enrichment culture microbial communities from rom New York Harbor, USA that are MTBE-degrading - MTBE-NYH (New York Harbor Sulfidogenic)... | ecosystem: Environmental > Aquatic > Marine >...
ACCCAAGCCGGACCTGGGATTACCTGATGAAATTTTCTAAGTGAATTCGTTGATTATTATTCGTTAAAAGGGAGTTTTTTCAGCAAATCGTCGATCCTTTCTTTGGAGGGTATGGCTTTCTCCCCCTCCTCGCCTTTTAGCAAATCTTCCACCTTTTTTTCCATTTGTTCCTTGGCAACCCCTTTCACGTCAGGCATAAACTTGGGTGATGCAAACGTGCCGGTGACCAGAATAGGAACCAGGACGCCAATGCGCTCCTGCGTATCCCCCTTTCCCTCTAAGGAGGCGACGAGTTTGGGCACTACCCTGAAGTCCAGTGTTTCTTGAACCAGGTCAGCCTTGCCCGTGGCTTCCATCCGCATCAGGGGGGTCATCATGGTGGCCCCCTGCATCTGCATCACTCCGTTGGTGATCGTAAAGGGCACACGCAGCTCGCTAAAGTCGGTTCGCTCACTTACCTCGCCCGCCTCAGCAAAGCCGACGGCGGACTTCAGTTTCTGTACCAGGGCGGTGAGATTGACCCCTTTGATGGCCCCATCCGTGAAAACCAGCTCTCCCTCGCCACCGAGAGTTTCCTTGACCTGCTGCGGTTCATCGCCTTTCATGCTGATGGCCAGATTTGCAACGAGCATGCCTTCTATGAAATCCTTTTGGGCCAAATCCTGGAGAAGCGGATTCGCCTCGATTCCCTTTATTTCGAGATTGACCCTGCTCTCGGGCGTCTCCGATCGAACATCGAACGCCCCGTTCCCGGCCAGGCTGCCCTGATACATATTCATGGCCAAGGGGTCCAGCCTGAAAAGGCCGTCCCTACCGGTTACTTTCATTTCCACGTCTTGGATATTGGCCCCCTTCACCTGTAGATCTCCGAACGTAATTTTTCCATCCAGGACCATGCGTCGGAGAGGTTCATAATCCTTCTCTTTCCCGGCTTCTCGTGGAGGAGTTTCTTCCTTTCCACTTGGTTGCTCGTCTCCGGGAGGAGGCAGATACCGATCCGCGTTGATCTTGTCCACGTTCAACTCAAAAGCAAGATCCGGCTTGTCGAACTCCTTGGCCGTTGCGGAAAAAAGAATCTTGGAATCATCCAGATTGATGGTTCCGTTGATGATGTTTATTTTTTGTTTGTCACCCTTCATTTTCATGCTTAAAGACAGCGAGTTCAATGCTCCGGAATCCGTGGTAGCCACTGGAAGCGGTTGTCCTAAAGCACTCATAAGTTTTCCGGGAGAAAATGGTGAAACAGCGAGATCCATTTCGAATGCGGGATTGGAGGCCGCATCCTGAATCGTTCCCGTAAGTTCCACTTCCATTTCCTTCAAGGCTTTCACTTGAATTTTGATGGGCACCACGCCTTCGCCCGGCACTCTACCCACGGGTCCCACCGTTCCCTCGAGAGAAACCGGGGCGCCGTCCAACTCTGCGGACATTTCGATCTCGATTTTTTCGTCGAAAGAAACGTCTTCGAGCTCGAGACGAAAATCCCTAATCTCTTTTCTCGATCCAGTGGTCTGGTCGATCCAGAGGACCGAACCGTTCTTGATTACAAATTCGTCCACCGCCAGCGATTCAATGGGCATCCGGGAAGGCTTTTCCCCTTCCGGTTGTTTGGGCTTTTCCGCCTCCGGCGCTGTAGGCCTCTCCGCCTGCGGTCCCTCGGGTTTTCCGAGTCCTTCCCAGTTTCCCTTGCCATCTTCTCGCTTGATCAGCTCAATGCGCGGACTGTCCAATATGAACTTCTGAACCTCCACTTGTCTGGAAATCAGCGGAAGCAACTTGACACGAACTTCAAAGGATTTTACGTTCACAAAATCCTTATCCTCGAAACCTTCAGGATTTGCCAGGTGGACGTCTGAAAGGGCTACTCCGGCCCAGGGAAACAGAGACAGGTCCATATCCCCGGCCACTCGGAAGGGACGTCCGAGGGAATCCGTCACCCTTTGCTCGATTTGAGGCTTGTACTTCTCGACGTCCACCACCGCGGGGATGACCAGGAGCGCCACAATAACCAGTGTAATCAATCCTCCCACTATAATAGCTATCCATTTGACCGCTTTCATGAATGACCTCCGATGCTATGCTGTCTATCATTTGGCCGGCGGGCCATGACATGCCATACACGGTTATTTAAAAACGACTTCGGACATTCCTCACCCCGTCTCTGCGCGTTTGAACTCAAGAGCATGAATTGGTTTTTAAATTTTATTTCCTTCATACGGACTTGAACACCCTGTTACGCAACTCCTCGTCCGTAACCACTCCAACTCCTTGTTCTCGTAATCCGGTGTTTCTCCCACCAAAGATCTAAGTTTACAAAAAGGCCAAGCCCGTAGCCATGGGTTCGAGAATGTATTTTCAGCACATCGCATGCACGATTCCGAGCCGAGGCATATCCGCGAGCTACAAAGCATCATTGGTGTCATGGCTATGCTTGAGCCCGCTGTATTTATGGACCGCTGCCGGATTGGCCGGAGGCGCCTTCTACTCCGCCTCCATCATCAGATTCACCAGGCAATACCAGGGAAACGTGGACTCACCGCCGCGCCGGAAATCTCTTCTCCGTAAGGAAATTGAGAAACCTTGGAGGTTGCGTTGAAGGAAGCACTGGAATTCGGTGTGACATCCGGAACTTGAGGGGTTCGTAGAACCTTATTGAGCCACCAGTTCGACCCTTCGGTTCTTAGCCCGGCCTTCGTCCGTCGTGTTCGAGGCTACCGGCGACGTCGGCCCGTTGCCATGCGGAAGCAGGCGGGAAGCGGGAATATGGTACTTGCCGGCCAGTTGGCTGACGACCGCCATGGCCCGGTCCTTCGAAAGTTTGAGGTTGTAATCGAAGGAGCCGACATCGTCGGTATGGCCGACCACATATAGCTTCAGCTTGGGGCCGAACTGCCCGTTCGGGGTCCCCGACCCCCTGTTGCGCTTGGTCTGCGTGGGAGGCCGTTCTATTCGGCCCGCGCCGCGCCCTCAAGCCGTAAGCGCCTCAATGAGCGCCGTGATTCCCCAAAAACCGGCGGTCATCAGTCCGATCGAAAGCCCTATGCTGCAAAGGGCCTGGAATCTGGACAGTCCGCAGGCCCGCACCAGCCCTGACCCCACGAGAACCCATTTCCACAGCTCGCCCCACACGACGACGTCGGGAATCCACGAGATCAGCAATGCAGCGCCGGTGGAGTAAGCCGTTACGGCGAAAAATGGCCCGAAATCCGACCATGCACCGCGTATTGCGACCGCGACGGTGTATACGACGACCGAGGTGATCATCGCCATGCCCAGAGCGTTGGCGAGAAATATGCCGAACAGAAAGGCTGGATCCCCCGTCAGGAAGATCGTGCGGATCGTGGCGGAGGCCAGGCTCATAGCAACCAAAAAGGTAAGCGGGGCGCTCCATCGGATGTCTTTCGGGAGCAGGCTAAAGAACGTGGAAGGCTTTCGGACCAGGCGGGTCAGCGTTGAGGCGACTTCTCTGGATGTGGAACCGAAAGTTACCGGATGAACCGTGGTTTGAGTCATCATACAAATCCTTACATTTTCAGGCGACGTAACACATCGGACATATAAACAGATACGAGATTCCATCCCTATTCCGGGTTATCCGAATAGCTGCCATAACTTTGTGACGGCCCCCCATAACAGCATGGCTAGGGTGAGGATGAAGAACACGTTTCGTTCCAACTGCTTGTCAAAATAGAACTTCCCTTTACTATAGGCCGCATGTTTTATGCTTGCGCCTTGTTCGAATCGTTTCGCTTCTTCCATCATGCATCTCCGCGAAGTCTGGGGGAGCCGTTATAGACGGGCTTCCCGGTTAGAAGCCGGGCATGCCGCCGAATCCCCGGAATACCCAATAGAATTTGGTCAACAGGACTACGACGATATTGGCGACGATCCACATGGGGACTCCCACGCGCAGGTAATCTTTTGGCTCCAGATATCCGCTTGCATAAACAATGGCGTTGGGCGGCGTGCCAATGAGGAGGCAATAGGCGAAGGAAGACGCCATGGCTGTTCCCATGGCCATGAACGGCAGGAATGTCGATCCGGGATGAACCAGGCCAGCCATGTTCAGAGTGATCGGGCCCACGCAAGCCGCGGCCGGTCCGTCGGCCATAAGATTGGTAATGACCGCGGTCAGACCATTGGACGTGATCATCAACGGCACTCCAGAGTTCATCCCAAGGGGACCCAGGAGTTCGAGAGCGCTTCGCGCCAGCCAATAGGCCGCACCGGTACTGTCCAGTACCCTCCCGAAGATAATAGCGCCCGCATAGAGCCACACCACGCCCCAGTCTACTTTTTCCTGATAATCCCTCCAGTTCACCACTCCGGCAAGGACATAGGCTACGGCCCCCGCAACGGCAATAACGCCGATTCCCAATCGGACGGGGAGAATACCCGAGTCATAGAGTGTTTTTTCCGTAAACCAGCCGAACACCATGACCACAAAGATGATCATGGCAGAGACCTGCTTGCGATTCCATCCCCCCATCCGGTCGATTTCCGATCGAAGATGGGTCATGGCGGGAGCCAAAGAGGTGACGCGGGGTTTGAAACGCCAGTTCATGATGACCCATGTGACGGGAATCATGATGAAGAGGAAGGGGAAACAGTAAGTCATCCATTGGAAGTACCCTATGTCGACTCCGAACATGTCGGATATATACGTCATCATGATGACGTTTCGGGCTCCGCCCGAAGGGGCTCCGGGTCCCCCGATATTGCAGGCCATGGCGATGGTGATCATCAGCATTTTGGCCAGCTCTTTGTCTTCGGGAACCTGCTCGGACAGACTGTTCTGGTATAACAGCATGCCAATGGGAAGAAACATGGCGGCCAATGCGTGGTCGGAGATGAACGCAGCCAGGGGCGAGATGATGATAAAAAAGATGAGGGTGATCCATCGCACGTTGGGTACAGCCAACTTGCGGAACATCATCAGACATACCCGCTTGTCCACGCCGGTTTTCACGAAGGCCGCAGCGAACATCAGGCTTCCCATGATAAACCAGGTCGCGTCGCTCCAGTAGAGCATGGCCACTTCCTCGCGGCCGACCACGCCGGCGGACACCAAAATCACCCCGATGCAGAAGGCTACGGCCGGAAGAGGGATGCATTCCGTCAGAAAACAGAACACCACGAAGACCGTCATGGCGATGGCCACTTTGATATGCCATGCGCCTTTGTCCGCCGCCTTCTTGTCATTGGGCTCCAGTTGCTCGTATTTGAGGTCCGTTTTACGCAACTTTAACGCGTCGTTCATGATGCTGAGATACGTTTCCCGGGGCACCTGGTTTTGGATGTAAGTCTTGGCCCGTTCGATATTCGTGGCGTCCGTTTGAATCCCGTACTTATCACACCATTTCAGGTTGATTTTGGAAAACCGTTTCTTTTCAAGGGCCCCCATGTTCATCAAGGCTTCCATGGACCTGGCGACAACGAGTTGCCATTGTTCACCATCCGACGCCTTCACCCCGAACAGTTGTGTGGTGATCAGTTCCACAACACTCTTGGGTCCCACTTTGTATTCCGTGGCCACATCCTTCATGCCGTACGGTGTAGGCATGAAAAGAATCACGAAAAACAAGACGACCGGAATAATAAAGAGCTTCCAATTTACATACTTATCGTAGCCGGTGGCTTTTTTCTGGATGGCTGTCGTCATACCTCTTTCTCCTTCAGCACTCTCCGCAATGATTCGTGATCCGGTGAGCAGGCTGTCATCGAGTTCGAATGGACATCACATTTCCGCGATGGTGCGCGCCACCTCGAAGAAGATCTCCTGTTCTCTTACGACACCGACCACCTTCCCTTGGCGTGTCACAACGAGCCGCCTGCTTTGCTCCGTATATAGGAGATTGATGATTTCCATGAGGTTCGTGTCTTCATCGATGGCGGGCGGCGGGGTAGACATAATGTTCCCGATCCGTTTCTTGGCCAACTGTTTGACCTGTGACGTAAAGAGACCCGTCCAGAACATGGCGGAATACTGCATGCTGTCCGCGAGGGAAGGTTTAGGAGCGGACAGATAGGAGGGTCTCAGGGCCCCGAGCAGGTCCAAAATGCTCAGTATTCCGATGAGTTCCCCGCGTTTATCCAGGACGAGAAGCGAACGGTGCCCGCTCGTCATGAGCCGACTGGTGGTCAGAAGTTCTTCGAAGGACCGTTTGATCTTCAAGATGGCTTCCTGGACCGTAGCTTCCGGATCCAGCGTTGTGTAGGCTTCTAGTGGGATCATGATATCCCTGGCCCGTTTTTCCTCTTTTGTTGGTCTATGAATCGACGAGTACGCGTCATTGATGCGGGTGGCCAACAGGTCGATATCGCAGGGCTTGCTCAGGTAGTCGAATGCTCCTTTTTCCAGTGATTCCCTGGCCGAGTCCGTAGCGCCGTGCCCGGTCAGCATAATCACTTGAGTTTCCGGATTGATCGCTTTAATCCGGGCCAGAGCTTCGTGGCCGTCCATGCCCGGCATCTTGATATCCAACACCACCACATCCTGGGGCCGTTTCTTCAGGACCTCGATGGCCTCTTCTCCACTGGCCGCCACCGTGGTATCGTATCCTCTCTTCGTCAGGATCTTCGAAGTGGTGGCGCGGAACTGCGCTTCGTCATCCACCATCAGCACTTTGATCTTCGACATGGTCTTCGACCTCTCTTGGTTTGCAGCCTTGCGGCCGTCCGGGAGTACCGGAATCAGCTTTCGCCGAATTGCTTCAGAATTTCCCTCGGTGATTTCATATATGCGCGTGACTGGGCGATACGGATTTTTTCCTCAAGTTTTTTTCGTTTTTCAAATGCGCTCTGGGCCTTCACCAACAGGTCATCGATGTCGCACGGTTTCGTTACGTAGTCGAATGCACCGCTTTTCAGACCCTCCACCGCTGATTCCACCGTGGCGTGCCCGGTCAGCATGATGACCTCCACCAGAGGAAATCGCCGCTTGATTTCACGCAAGGTTTCTACGCCGTCCATATCGGGCATTTTCACATCCAGGATGGCCACATGGATGTCCTGTGTTTGGAGTTTATTTAAAGCCTCGCGACCGCTTGATGCCGTTTCCGCATGGTATCCTTTCCTGGAGAGCAATTTTTGGGTGGTTTCCAGGAATCGCACTTCATCGTCCACCAGCATGAGTTTCAGTTCCATGAATTTCACCTCCGAATCCCTTTTCGGGCCTGATCCGCATATGGCCGGACGTCGCTGCGGAGTGCGTACTTTTACTCACGCCGCGTTCATCACGATGGTAAATGTGGTTCCTTTTCCTTGTTCACTAGAGACTTCCATGGTTCCGCCCATCTTGCTGATGATGCCGTAACAAATGGAAAGCCCCAGTCCGGTTCCTTTTCCAACGGGTTTGGTTGTAAAAAAAGGTGTAAAAATCTTTTCCATGTGCTCCTTGCTGATGCCGGAACCGTTATCGCGAACCGAGAGGAGCACTTTCCCGTTGGATGTGGATTTTGCCTCCAAAGCTAGTTCCCCTCCCGAGGACCCGTGTTTTTCAGCGAGGGCGTACAATGCGTTGTTGAGCAAGTTCACAAGGACCTGCTGCAACTGGGCGGGGTCCGCTTGGACATCGGCCAGGCCGTCCGGTACGTCAAGGCTCAGAGAAACCCCTTCCACGCCCGCCTTTCGCTTTACCAATCCGACGACTTCCGGCAGGAAGACATGCAGATCTACGGGCTGCCGGCAGGATTCCTTTTGCCGCGCAAACTTGAGCAGACCTTGGGTGATTTCTCCGCACCGATCCACCTGAATGTGCACCTGGCGCAAGGAGTCTCGAATCTGCGCAAGGTCTTCCGATTCCTTCAGCGCACCCTGTTCCTGAAGATCGTCGAGAATGGTTTCGATCAGGCTTTCTTCGGCCCGAATGATCTGGAGAGGATTGTTGATTTCGTGAGCGAAACCTGCCGACATCTCACCGATCTCGGCCAGTCGACCCGCAAACACCAACTGTTGCCCCAGTTCCTTCTTTTCGCTGTCCGTGCGCCGGATGCGGGTGACAATACGGTTGGTCGTATAAAATGCAATGGAGACAATCAGAATACCTCCGGCGACCGCCACGAGCATCACAATGATGCTCGAGTGCCAAAGGTCCTCAAAGGCCTCAGACTTTTCCTGTCGCACCACGAGCATCCATTGGTTGTTCTTCAGCCCGGTGAACGCATACAGATATGGCTTGCCGGAAACGTCGTCCGCCGTGAATGTCCGGACCACACGAGGCGGGCGGCCATAAACCAACGCCTCCGGATCGGATTCCATCAGCGCTCCACCGGAACGCCGCTGAGTCTGGAAGCGGCCTTCCGCATTGATGATGTAAGCTTCGCCGGTCTTGCCGATACGGACGGTCTCGACCACGCCGCTGAACAGCGACGTGTCGATGGTCGCCCGTATCACCCACGGTGTACCTTCCGTCTCTTTCACGACGGCTATGATAAAATGGGGCGTGCCTCGATATCCGAGAAACACGTCGCTGATGTAGACACCCGCTTCCATGACCGATTTGAACCAGGCCTCATCTTTGTAGTCTTTGCCCGCCAACTTGTACGGTCCGTGGTAGGCCACGTGCAAACCGTGCTGATCAAAGATGCCGATATCGGTAAAGGCGGTCGATTTTCGGCTCAAGTCCTCGAATACGGACCGGAGCGTCCCCCGCTGGATTAATGTTTCATAGGGATAAGAGTCCGCGACAAAGCGAAGATCGCTTTGTCGCTCATGCAAAAAAGATTCGATCATATGTTTATGATCTTCCATGATTCGGACCAGGCGAGAGAGCGTGCTCTCTTGCAGCGACGCCATGAAGTAGGTATATCCAACCCCCGCGACGATAAGGAAAGGAAGGGCGGGAACAAGGATCATGCTGGCAAGGATCCGTCTCCTAAGTGCGCCGTATCGGTTTTGTTCCAAGTTTTCGCCTCCATGTCGGGTGATCGCACAAGAACAGCGTCCGAAAGGTGAAAGAGCAAAGGATGTGCCAGTGCCTTTGGGATTGATATTTGCGTATAACTAGATGATATGCTTGGATAAAAAAAGACAGACCGGATAGGCGGCCGTCGGCCGACGGCCTCAGGGGTGCCAGGATTCTTTTCAGGGTGTAAGGGATCTATGCGGTGCGGGCAGGATGCCCGCTCGCTCTTGATCGTTCTATAAAACGAGGCGCAGAGAATGCATTGGTGCAAAAATCCAGGGATTTCATTGAGGCGATCGGGGAGCAAACCGGCAAGAGGATAGACAGCCCTGCCGGAACGCACGCTTACATGCTGGTCGGCGGTCTTCTCCGCCGCGTGATCCCTGCAATGAGTGCAATGATAAATAAGACGAGAAAGACCACGAACAGAATCTGAGCGATTCCGGCAGCCGCAGCCGCGATGTTGCCGAACCCGAACAGGGCGGCTACCAGTGCAATGATCAAGAAAATAACAGCCCATCGTAACATATCGGTTCTCCTTTTTGATTTCGATTGAATGGGAGAGGAAAGACGTACAGATGCCGAAGGAGGTTCTATATCCCGTCTTTGTCCCGGAGGGCCATCAGTTCCGTATGTGCAGAAAGAACGCCACAACCCTAACCATGTATTTCACCTGTAGGCGGTTGGTTACGCTCTCGGCCCCCTCGACGCCATGCGCCAGGGATTCAGCCTTTTGCTTCCGTTCCTCGGAGCGGTCGAACTCAGTTCCGCAGCCAGTTCTTTATGCGACTTCTCGAGTTCGTCCAATGCCTCCTGCATTCCTTTCTCCAGTGCGTGCCAAGAGGCTTCGGTTGCGGTGTTCATCAACTGCTTCAATTGTTCGCGCGCCGCTGATTCACGTTTTTCCAAGCGTTCCACACGCTCTTGGAAGGTGCTTTTCACCTCATCCGATTGACCGGCAAGGTCTTTCTTCAACTCGTCGATCTTGGCTTCAATCTGGTTCAGCTGCTCGGTTACTTTGAGATAATAGTCCTGATGCCGATCCTGAGTGTAGGTTCCGGGCTTTTTTTCCGCTTCTCCGACCTCTTTCCCTACATCCGACGAGGTCACCGCGTTTTCGGGTTCGGGAGCTTTCTTATCCTCGCTGCACCCTCCAAGTATCAGAACCGACAGAAAGACCGCGCTCACGGCGCCGATTCGTCCTAGTTTCATATTGTATTTCCTCACTTTGCCGTTTAGTGCTTTCATATCGACTGAGACGAACTTAATTGTTTGAAATTGTCGAACGCATTGTTCAGGGTCCGCTTCAAGGCATCATAAGCGCTTTGCACACCCTCCTCGAGTCTTCAAAAGCCGATGAATTATCCCAACCTATATGGTCTTCAATTTGTCGGCAATTCCTGTGTATCACTAAAGCTTGATGATCAAGAATGGGCGACATCATGTATTTCCATAATGAAAGCACTGTATGGGAGCCGGATTTTTCGGGTGCCGATGGCCCTCTATCGCTCAAGGTCCCGAGAGGCCGGCGCTCTGTGGGCGTTGGAGAGCGAACTCCTTTATGCACCACCTCCAGACTCGGACTAAGGCCAGGGGACCGCCTGCGGGCGGAAAATACAGTGGATTTTTGTAGATAAACGGCGCAGGAAGGTGTACCATTAATATGGAATTTTTCACCTTTCAGATTAGTTTGCGCTTATGGAGGTCATGGATGAGAGTCAAGGTGGATCAACTAAAGTGCCAAACAGTAGGGGTGTGCGTCAAAGAATGCCCGGAGGTATTTCGTTTTCAGGAGGGAAGCAAGAAAGCCACTGTGATCATTGATCCCATTCCATCGAAGCTCGAATCCAAATGCCGGGAAGCGGCCTTTAAATGCCCTAATGAAGCCATCCTTGTCGAAGAATAGCGGATCTCTACCTCCCCCCAGCCATAGCCGTGATCACGTTCCCAGACCACGCCCTCGATAAGCGTATCGCCGGCCCAGTCCTTTGACAATTGTTCAGAACCACATGCTCGAGCACGTTACCTTGTTTCGTGTTTGAACTAGCAAACGAACGAATCGCTCGTAAATGCCTGCAGGGGATCATCCTTCGTGGACGGGGAGCTCCCGGGCCGGGAAGGGGCGTACGGCTGTCCCGGGATCGGACGCCGACCTCGATATGAGAGCGCCCATCCGTTGCAATCGAGCTTTCAACCGGATCCTCAGGACGGCGAGGGTACTTGTCTGTCGTGGAAATTCCGCCGCGATCGGACGGTCCGTCCACTGCCATTCCGGCATAGGTCTGGAGGTGCAACATGAGCGAAAAAGCCACTGTGCTGGTCGTGGACGATCATTCCATAGTGGTCGAAGGCATTCGCAAATCCATTGAAAAAGAACCCGATTTCGAGCTGGCGGGTGTAGCGGCGGACGGCCTCGAGGCCATTGAACAGGTCAAAACCCTCAAGCCCGACTTGATCGTTCTGGATGTCTCCATGCCGAATTTGAATGGAGTCAAAACAACTCACCAAATCCGGAGATCGAGTGACCGAACCCGTATCGTCATTTTCTCCATGTATTCGGACAAGGAGTACGTAATCGAGTTGTTCAAATGCGGTGTTTCCGCTTACGTGCTAAAGGAAGAGCCTTTGTCGGATCTGGTATTGGCTCTCAGAGCCGTCTGGGCGGGCGGAACCTATTACAGCAAAGCCATCCAGGAAAAGCTGAAGGATCATATTAGGGAACTGGAACTTGGAGATGAGGGAAAAGACGTGGGGGCGGGCATGAACGAGATAGCCAAGCTCAGCGCCCGGGAAAAAGAAGTGTTTGTCCTCCTGGCCGATGGCTATACCCCTAAGGAGATCGCAGACCGGCTTTGTATCAGTCCTAAAACCGCTGAGAGCCACAAATACAATATTATGGAAAAGCTGCAGGTCCGTTCCCTGGCGGCTCTGACCAAAATGGCCATCAAGGAGGACCTGATCGATCTTTGATATTAGTGAATAGAAGCACAGATACTTTGATAGTAAATAAAGGGATACGAATACTGTCGGAGTAATTGGCAAAGGTTTTTATAGGCATATTCTACATCTATTTTTCTTTATTGCAGACTATGTTATTACTATACAAAATGTTCATTCAAACGGGACGCCATTCAAGATTCGAAGTATGTACCATAGAATCTGCATACTAAGGTCCTGGACCTGGTGATCTCACCGCTCGCCAAATCTCTCTTCCACATATGTTTTCAGCACCACGGCATTATTCAACCGTTCATCTTTCGCGGCAAAAACAAGAGTCAACCCGCCCTTTTGGACGATGTCGCCCAGCTTGTCTACCGCCTCATTCCCTCGGGTGTTCAGCTCAGTGTAGTAGCGCTTCTTGAATTCGTCCCATTTGTCGGGATCATGGTCGAACCATTTTCGAAGCTCTTCGCTCGGAGCGATCTCTTTGAGCCACACGTCAATTTGGGCCTCATCCTTGCTGACCCCGCGGGGCCACAGTCGGTCCACCAGCACCCTCGTACCGTCCTGGGGACTCGGCTTGTCATACGCTCTTTTCAGCTGGATTTGCATGGCCATCCTCCTTTAAAAATCTTTTGGTACTCTTTATAATGCCATACAATGCCATGGCATTTAACGCTCTCTTGTAGAAGCTCGATTTTATCCCGGCCATTAACACGAAGTCCCCGAGGGCCTCCGACGTTCCGTCCAACACCAAACGACGCAAGGGATATCAGGCGGAGCCTGTCCATTCTCACCGGTTCGGATACGGCGTTCCGAACACACAAATGCAGCCACGACCCTATGTCGTTTTCAGACTCATGAGCTAAGCTCTATCCAAAACGGAAAAAGAAGGAGACAGATTCATGAAAGCGAAAGTGGATAAGAGCGTTTGCATCGGATCGGGAAACTGTGAAGCAACCTGTCCTGACATATTCCAGGTCGTCGACGGCAAGTCGGAGGTACAGGTAGGAACGGTGCCGAAAGATCAGGAGAGTTGTGTACAGGATGCCGTAGCCGGCTGTCCGGTCGGAGCCATCTCCGCGGATTAACCCGTAGCACGCACGAAACCTGATGTGCCCGACGGTTGAGTATCGGGCATATCGGGCAAGCCCGGAGGGCCGGTTCGTCGGCGTACCGATTCGATCAAAAACCGTTCCTCCCGAAAAAGCACTGAATACTAAGGTTTCACCCACGAAGGAAAAATTCTGCACCCTTCTTCCGGCCTACAGATACCCAGCCCAAAAAACAGGAAAACCGCCAGGGTGTAGACCATCGAAACGGCCAACTGCTTCTTTAAAGAAAACGTCCCGCTCTTCCTGAATCCGAATAGGCTGTAGTGTATCATCAAGAAGCCGGCCAGATTCGTCATGAAATAGCCGGCCACAAAGAGGTTTACAAAAAGCCATTTGTGAACGGTCATGAACATATTGAGAAATCCGCCCGTCAGCCAGGCAAAGCCGTAGGCGAGAGGAAAGTTGACGAACAGGTCGTTCCACCAAGACAGGGGGGACAGCAAGAACCCGACTGTCCCGATGACGCCCCTCCCTATGAATGCTGAAACACTTCGAGTCTTGCGCTCCTTATGCATCCCTTTCAATCGTTTTCCGTTCACCCGGAGCGGGTGCTTCACCATTATTGATGAGTTGTCCGCCGGCAGAGCTACGACGGTTTCCGCTTTAGCTCAATATAACAACCGCCTCGCCCGGCAACAAGATGTCATCCCCTTGCATGAATACTCCGGGCTCGGAAGATAATACCACCTCCCTGGATCCAAGGTCGGAACATGAAATTCGTTGCGGTACCGCCGCAAAATTGCAGATCACTAGTACATGGCGGCGCGCGATGGTCAGCCAGCCCTCGGTCTCATCAAATTGAACCTTGGTTGCACCGAAGCGCCCGTCCAGTAGCGCAGGCAGGCGGCGGCGAAGGTTGACGAGGGTCCGATACCAGTGGAGGATGTCGGAATGCGGCGGTCTATCCGCTTCATCCCAGTTGAGCTTGGATCGGAGGAAGGTATCCTCGGCCTGAGGGTCAGGGATATCCTCCGGCTTCCAGTCGAAGGCGGAAAATTCTTTTCGCCGCCCCTGCCGGACGGCCTCACCTATTGCTGCATCCTTGTGATCGGCGAAATAGAGGAACGGCGTCGAAGCTCCCCATTCTTCACCTTGAAACAGCATGGGCACAAAGGGGGAAGTTAGAACCAGCGCCGCGCCGATCTTGAGCCGGCCCGACGAGAGCAAACGGCTCGTGCGCTCTCCGATGGCTCGATTGCCCACCTGGTCGTGATTTTGAAGACAGCCCACGAATTGGTGACCGGAGAGACCTATGGCCGTCCGTCCGTGGCATCTTCGCCGGTAATTGGAGTAGGAACCGTCATAAACAAATCCCCGGGTCAGTACTTTGGCCAAGTCGGCCAATCGCCCGAAGTCGCGATAGTACCCGTTCCGCTCTCCGGTGAGGACGGCGTGCAAGGCGTGGTGAAAGTCCTCGTTCCACTGAGCGTGGATCCCGTATCCACCCACCTCCCGGGGTCGCACCACACGGGGATCATTGAGGTCGCTTTCGGCGATGAGCACCAAATGTCGGCCCAATTGGGATTCCAGGTCCTCTACCTCGACGGCGAGCTGTTCCAGGAAATGGATAGCCGACGTGTCGACGATCGCATGCACGGCATCGATGCGAAGACCGTCCACGTGGTAGTCGCGGAACCAGGTCAGGGCGTTGTCAATGAAAAAACGGCGAACCTCGTCACTCTCCGGCCCATCGAGGTTGATGGCCTCGCCCCAAAGCGTTGCGTAGCGATCGGTGAAGTAGGGCCCGAATGGTCTCAGGTAATTCCCCTCTGGACCGAGATGGTTGTAAACCACATCCAAGATCACGGCAAGGCCCCGGTTGTGACAGGCATTCACGAGTCGTTTGAGACCTTCGGGTCCGCCGTACGCGTGGTGTGGGGCATAGAGATCCACTCCATCATATCCCCAACCCCGCACACCGGAAAATTCCGCCACGGGCATGAGTTCCACATGGGTAATTCCAAGGGCCGCAAGGTGGTCCAGCCTTTCCGCGACACCTTCAAACGTGCCTTCCGGACTGAAAGTCCCTACGTGAAGTTCATAGATGACCGCTGAAGAAATCGGAGACTGCCGCCATTCATCATCGGTCCAGGAGAATCTCTCGTGATCGAGGATTCGGGATGGGCCATGAATACCTTCGGGCTGCCATGGAGACCGCGGATCAGGCAGGGGTATTCCCCCATCCAAGGTGAATGTGTAGTTTGTGCCATGCGCCGCCAGGTGCGTTTCCAACTTCCACCAACCGCTTCGGTTCTGTTCCATGTCAAGCCGGCGTCCCTTTATCGTAACTTCGACTCGTTGCGACTCGGGGGCCCAGACCTTGAGAATTCCCATGCAGGCTTACTCCTTTGATAGAAGGACCACGGGAAAAGGAGATAGTAGTTCCCGGACCACCGCTTTCCCGCCTTTGATTTTATCCCCGGTCAGTTGATTGCGCCAGTGACCAGAGGGAAGTTCCAGCCGTGTATCTCCCCACGCTCGATCCAGGGAGAGAAGGAGCCGGGGAACCACGGTAACCATTTGTTCGCTTCTCAAAAAAGCAACCACATGGTCCGCCTTTTGGCCCTGGGCATAAAGAGGCCTGTATGCCCCCGAACGAAATATTTCCGGTTGCTGCTTGCGCAATCCCAATACTTTATGAATCACCCACAACTTCGGCAGGCCCTCATCCATTCTCGCCAGGATCTCATCCGGCGAAAGTGTATTCATCTCTGCCAGGAGCCGGCGGCGCAGGTCGAAATCAACGGGCCGGCGGTTATCGGGATCCACCAGGCTCAGGTTCCACAGCTCCGTGCCCTGGTAGAAATCGGGAACTCCCGGTGCCGTGAGTTTCAACAGAACCTGGGACATCGAATTGATTCTGCCGGGTTCGATGAGGGGAGTAATGAATTTCTCCAGGTCGACCCGGAATTCCTGATCGTCCAGAACGGCCTTCACGAATTCGAGAAGGTTCTTTTCATAGACCTCGTCAGGTCGTGTCCAGGAAGTGTGGGTTTTGGCTTCCCGTGCCGCTTTTTCCATAACAGTGAGAACCCGCTCCACTTCGACGGGCCAAGCTCCCACCAGGGACTGGTACAGAAAATATTCCGTATTTCGATCCGGAACGTTTTCGAGACGGTATGGCTCGTTAAGGGTGGACCAGCGCCTGACCGCCTTGGCCCAGCGTACGGGGATTTCCGACAGAAGGGCCAGTCGGGCGCGCACGTCTTCACTCCGCTTGGTGTCGTGGGTTGAGGTGGCGAGCATGGCATGAGGGTGATGGTCGGCGGCTTCCGTCACGGCGTGGTGAAAATCCTCCACTGAGACTCCGAAACGGGCCGGATTGCCCCCCACCTCGTTAAGAGATACGAAGCGATTGAAACAATAAAAAGCCGTATCCTCGATTCCTTTGGCCGTCACAGGCCCGGTCAGTTGTTGAAAACGCATGACCCATTCGGTTTCGAGCGTTCCCCTTCGTTCCAGAACGAGCAAGCTTCTGAGAAAATCGAACAGTTCCGGATCGAGTTCAGGTCTGAACGTCTTGGCGCCGGTCACGGCCTCGTCAATGACGCTCCTGTCTTCTTCTCTGATTTCTTCCTGACCCTCTCTTACGTACGTACGGTAAACAGGGAAACAGGCGATGAGTTCGCCGACGGCCTCGTTGATATCCCAGCGGGTATAGTCCCGGTACCGGCGATGCCGTTCACAAATCTGAGCGACCAGGTCGGACAGACGATTCAAATCGCCGGCGAGAAGTTCGCGCAGGGCCTGATGCTTTTTTTCTCTGGCCATCCTGCGGTAATCCGTTTGCTCTCCGGTAAATTCCGCGTAAAAATCCATCATAGGTTTTTCCCCTGAAGGGGCGATGAAAAGCCCGTCGGCAAGGTTGAGAAAATCATAGCCCGTGGTGCCTTCCACCGGCCATGTGGAAGGGAGCCGTTCTCCCGGATGGAGGATCTTCTCTACTACGATCCAGGCTTCCGGAGCCGCTTCCCGCAAGCGCCCGAAATATTGCTCCGGATCCTTGAGACCATCCGGATGATCGATTCTAAGACCATCGATCAACCCTTTACGGAGCCATTCAAGGATGAGCCGGTGGGTGTCGGCAAAGACGTTCTCATCCTCCACGCGTATACCTATGAGGCTATTGATGTCAAAGAAGCGTCGATAGCCCAAATCACGCGCCGCCGTGCGCCAGAAAGCCGGCCGGTAATTCTGTCCCTCTATGAAGGTGTCTAGAAGGTCGGGAGACGCGCTGACCTCCTCGACTACCTTATCGACGAGGGTACGAATCTCCTGAGACTCTTCGATCACCTGCTTCAGCAGTTTGCGGATAAAGGTCCAATTTCTATGCCGCCGTCTGGTATGCTCAAACTCATGCTCCTTTGGAAGGGGAAGATAGCGCAGTACGTCTGCGATAAAGGCAAGTTGTTCGGAGCCTGAAATGCCGGCGGCTCGGTCCAGTATCCCGATAAGGGATCCTGAAGACACAGGAAGTCTGTGATCATAGTATTGGATGGAAAACCGCCCGTTCTCGTGGCGCAGACGGATTTCTCCCGCCTCGAGCACCCGACCGTAGTGGTCCCCGAGGATGGGAAGAAGTATCTTATTTCCTATCCGCTCATCAGACGAATTCCAATCCACATCAAAATAGGCGGCATAAGGGCTCGACGGACCGTTTTCCAATACATCCCACCACCAGGCATTTTCCGGCCCGGTAATGGCCATATGGTTGGGAACGACATCCAGGATCTGCCCCAGGTTCCAGGTCTGTAAAGCAGAGCAGAGGCGCTGGTGTCCTTTTTCGCCTCCAAGCTCTTTGTTTACACGTCCCGGATTCACTACGTCGTATCCGTGGGTGCTGCCCTTTGCAGCCTGGAGATAAGGAGAAGCATAGAGATGACTGACGCCCAGGGCCGCCAGATAATCTGCAATACCGGCGGCGTCTTCGAACGTAAAGCCCGAGTGAAGCTGGAGCCGATAGGTTGCTGTCGGGACCTGAATCATCTCAGTCCCTCCTGATCGGCAAGAAAAAGGATCGGGCCCGGACCGGGACCCTCTGTTCTTCTTGCCCATTCTCATCAGAAGGACAGAGTCCGGCTCTCTCGGCCGCCTTCGAGAAAATGTAAAAATGGGCACCTGCACCATCGTGGGTCGCCCAAAATGGGTAGGGTTTCCCGGGCCGGATCTCCATAGGTGACACCCCCCTTTCGCCCCAATGTATCTTTCAAAAACCGGCTCGTGAATGCACACTTAAAACACACAGGAAAGTAGCAGTAGTCGGCGTTCATTCCTCACAAGAGACTCGTCTATGTTTGGGGTCTCTGAGTATTCTGTTACCGAATGGGAAAAGGTGGAATGGGGTGAACACCGTATTTTTAGATTCCGACCTTAATCCTATATTATTGCAGTCCGTTTGGTTTGCTCTATCCGACGTGCATACCTCGGCTCAAGTTTGTGGTTCGGCTCATCATGTCACTTACTTAGAAGCTCTTTGTAAAAATTCAATGTTTTCCGGGCGATGACCTCCCAGCGGAATCGGCTACTTACCCTCTTTCGGGCTGCGATTCCCATGGATGCAAGGACTACCGGGTCGGATAGCAATCGGTTTGCGGCCTCGGCCAGATCATGAACGAATCGTTCAGGGTTCTTAGGCTCCGGGTCGTCTGGAGCGGCCGGCTCAAAGGGCACAAGAAGGCCTGTTTCACCGTCCGCCACCACCTCAGGGATGCCTCCGACGGCCGAGGCGACCACCGGCGTCCCGCAGGCCATCGCCTCCAGATTGATCAACCCGAAAGGTTCATAGATCGAGGGACAGACAAAAAGAGCGGCATGACTGTAAAGCGAGATCAAATCCTCTCTGGGCACTGTTTTATCAACCCAGATCACAGGGTGATCCGACGAGGTCCTGAGTTCTTCCACCTTACCGGATATTTCACGTTCGATCCGGACCGTATCCGGGGAGCCGGCGCAGAGGAGCACCTGGGTCCCGGGGAGCAGACGCGGAACCGAATTCAGGAAGTGGATGATTCCCTTCTGCCTTGCCATTCGGGCAACACAGAGAACGTAGGGCTGTTCAGGATTGATCCCGTAGGCGGCCGGTATGCGGGGATCTTTTTTGGGGCGATACTGAATATCGTCAATCCCGTTATAGATCAGGGCGATCCTCTCTTCAGGCACGCCGTAAATCCGCTGCACATCTCTTTTCGTGGATTCCGAAACAGCGATGATCCCATCGGCGTTTCGGAAACCCGTTTTTTCAAGCCATTTGCTCAACTCGTAGCCGCTTCCAAGCTGTTCCTCCTTCCACGGTCGGAGGGGTTCAAGGGAGTGGGCGGTCACCACCAGAGGCGCCCGATGCAGTTGCTTCGCAATGCAACCCGCCAGCAGGGTATACCATGTGTGGCAGTGAACGATGTCCGTGTGGTTCAGTGCGGTGACCATAAGAAGGTTCCTCTGGAGCGCATCCTGAACGCCTTCGTGTCCGGAGTCCCGGAGAGGCGGCAAAGCGACATTCAGATCGATGCCTTGAACCACGAGATTGTCCTTATGTTCGTTTTGGTTTCCGAAACAAAGGACTCTTATCGTGTGCGAGCCCTTCCCCACGTTCGCGAGGGCCCTCGAGAGATAATCCACGTGAACGCCCGCACCCCCATAAGTGTACGGTGGATATTCCTTGGAGAGTAGAGCAATTTCCATATTTTTGATCACTTTCATTAGTTGAATCATTGATCCGGTCTAACGTCAAAGCGTTTTATCGTACTGAAAATATCCCAATAATGCCTTTACTGCCTGAAGCAGGCGCAAACTCTATAATAACGTCTAAAAAGCGCCTATAGGTAAGTCATATTATGAGTCTTTGGATCAAGCTTGAAATTTTTTAAAAAATATGATAGAAAGTTAAAAGAATAACTTAAAATAAAATTATATCACTCTTTTGTTGGTGAAGGCACCTTTTCTTATCTCATTTTCACCACCAGCAGAAATTAATAGCTTGAACCAGCTTCAAATGAAACGTATATCGTGGGATTCTTTATGAAAACAGATGATGGAAGAATCAGAGTCGTCATTGAACATGTGACGCCGGAAATCGATGCAGGCCGTTTCCCTGTCAAGCGAACCGTCGGCGAGAAAGTAGTTGTTGAGGCGGACATCTTTACAGACGGCCATGATGAGATCTCCTGCGTACTCCTTTACCGTAAGGAAGGAGAGCCTGAATGGTTTGAGACTCCCATGAAATTCTTGGTCAACGATCGATGGCAAGGGTCTTTTGCAGTGACCGGGTTGGGACGTTATGAGTATGGCATCCAGGCCTGGGTGGACCGGTTCAAGACCTGGCGGCAAAATCTGGATAAGAAGATGGCGGCAGGACAGGATGTATCCCTGGATCTGCCGGTGGGTGCGCAGATTGTTCAAGAGGCGGCCCTGCGGGCATCCGGCAGCGATGCAAAGCTCCTTCTGGAATGGGCGGACGCCCTGAAATCTCGAGAGCTACGTGAGGATCGTGCAGGCCTGATCCAGGATGGAGATCCGGCCGACCTCATGTCGCGGTATCCTGACAAACGATTCGCTGCTACCCACGGCAGGGAATTGCGCGTGGTAGTGGATCGTGAGAAGGCCGGGTTCAGCTCCTGGTACGAGATGTTTCCACGTTCCTGTGCCGATAGGCCGGGTGCTCACGGCACGTTCAGGGATTGTGAGGCAAGGCTTCCCTACATCGCTCAAATGGGTTTTGACGTGCTTTACCTGCCTCCCATCCACCCCATTGGAATCACCAATCGGAAGGGCAAAAATAACATTTCCGTGTACGAGCCTGACGATACGGGTAGTCCCTGGGCCATAGGGTCCCGGCTCGGAGGACACAGGAGCATCCATTCCGAGTTGGGAACGCTGGAGGATTTCCATCGTTTTATGGAGAAAGCGAATGATCACGGGATCGAGATTGCTCTGGATCTGGCCTTTCAATGCACACCCGATCATCCTTATGTCCGGGAGCACCCGGAATGGTTTCGCACTCGACCCGATGGAACGATTCAGTATTCGGAAAACCCACCCAAAAAATACGAAGATATCTTTCCATTGGACTTTGAGACAGAGAACTGGGAGTCGTTGTGGGAAGAACTCAAAGGGGTGGTGCTTTTCTGGATCGAGCAGGGTGTGCGGATATTCCGTGTGGACAACCCGCATACCAAGCCATTTTCCTTCTGGGAATGGCTTATCAATGAGGTCAAGAAAGCATACCCGGAGGTTCTATTTCTGGCCGAAGCCTTCACCCGCCCGAAAGTGATGTATCGCCTGGCCAAACTGGGTTTTACCCAATCTTACACCTACTTTGCCTGGCGCAATACGAGCTTGGAGATCTCCGACTATTTCGAGGAGCTGACAAAAACCGAGGTAAGCGAGTTTTTCCGCCCCAATCTGTGGCCCAATACCCCGGATATCCTGACGGAATACCTTCAGATCGGCGGAAGGCCCGCCTTCATGAGCCGGTTGGTCCTGGCTGCGACTTTGGGAGCCAATTACGGCATCTACGGTCCCGCTTTTGAACTGTGCGAAGCTCGGCCCCGAGGGCCGGGGGAAGAAGAATACCTGAACTCGGAAAAGTACGAAATCAGGCAGTGGGATATTGAACGCCCGGACAGCCTGAAGGATTTCATTGCCCGGTTAAACCGCATACGGAAGCAAAATCCGGCGCTCCAGAAGGATCGAAGTCTCCAATTTCATCCCAGCGAAAATGACCACCTTATCTGTTACAGCAAACAGACCCCGGATCGATCCAACATCATTCTCGTTGTGGTCAACCTGGATCCTCATCATACTCATGCGGCCTGGCTCGAGGTCCCCCTCTCCGATTGGGGACTTGACCCTGAGCGCCCTTACCAGGTCCATGATCTTTTGAGTGACGCCCGCTACCTCTGGAAAGGATCAAGAAACTACGTGGAGACCAACCCGGCGGTGGTCCCGGCCCACATTTTTCGTATACGACGGCGAGTGCGCACGGAACGCGACTTTGATTATTTTATGTAGGAGAATCCGGCTTGGTGAAAAAAGGAAAAGATCGTAACCTCTTGGACGAAGACCCGCTCTGGTACAAGGACGCCATCATCTATCAACTCCATGTAAAGACGTTCTACGACAGCAATGAGGACGGCATAGGAGATTTCCGTGGGCTGACCCGGAAGCTGGATTATCTTCAAGACCTGGGTGTGACCGCCCTATGGCTTCAACCTTTCTGCCCGTCGCCCTTAAAGGACGACGGGTATGACATCGCCGATTACACCGGCATCCATCCTGATTATGGAGTGCTTCGCGACTTCAACATCTTTCTTCGAGAGGCACACAACCGCAACCTGCGGGTCATCACGGAGTTGGTGATCAATCACACTTCAGATCAGCACCCATGGTTCCAGAGGGCACGCCGACCCAAGCCCGGAAACCGATGGCGCAACTACTATGTGTGGAGCGATACGCCGGATCGATACAAGGAGACCCGGATCATTTTTCAGGATTTCGAGTCGTCTAACTGGGCATGGGATCCAGTGGCCCAGTCCTATTACTGGCACCGATTCTATTCCCACCAGCCCGACTTGAACTACGATAGTCCCGGTGTTCAGAGGGAGATCCTGCGGGTGCTCGATTTTTGGTTTGGTCTGGGTGTGGATGGTCTCCGATTGGATGCTGTTCCCTATCTGTTTGAACGTGAAGGCACCAATTGCGAGAATCTTCCTGAAACACACCGGTTTCTCAAAAAAATGCGCGCCCATATCGACAAGAAGTTCAAGAATCGAATGATTCTGGGAGAAGCGAATCAATGGCCTGAAGATGCAGTGGCTTACTTCGGTAAAGGGGATGAGTGTCAGATGGCTTTTCACTTTCCGCTTATGCCCCGTCTTTTCATGGCCATCCGCATGGAGGACAGCTTTCCCATCATCGATATCCTGGATCAGACACCGCCCATACCCGAGTCGTGCCAGTGGGCCGTTTTTTTGCGCAACCACGACGAGTTGACCCTGGAAATGGTCACAGATGAAGAACGTGACTTTATGTATCGGGCCTATGCGAGAGAGTCCCGAGCCCGGATCAATCTCGGGATTCGGCGAAGACTGGCGCCTCTGCTGGGAAACAATCGTAGAAGGATCGAACTCATGACCTGCCTGCTCTTCTCCATGCCCGGAACGCCCGTGATCTATTACGGAGATGAGATCGGCATGGGAGACAATTTCTATCTGGGCGACCGCAACGGCGTGCGCACGCCCATGCAATGGAGCTCGGACAGGAATGCAGGTTTTTCGCGAGCCAATCCGCAGCGCCTCTATTTACCGGTCATTATCGATCCGGAGTACCATTACGAAGTCGTTAATGTAGAGGCCCAACAGAAGAACATGAGCTCGCTGTTCTGGTGGAACAAACGGCTCATCGGACTCAGGAAACGGATCAGGGCTTTTACTCGAGGGACCATCGAGTTCCTGCAACCGGATAACCAAAAAATCCTCGCTTTTGTGAGAAGCTATGAGGAGCAGCATATCCTCGTGGTAGCCAATCTGTCCCGTTTTGTTCAGTATTTGGAGCTGAACCTTGCCCAGTTCAAGGGGCTGGTGCCAACGGAGGTGTTCGGACAAACTCAATTTCCCCCGATTGCCGATGGTCCCTACAGTTTTACCCTTGGTCCCCACGCCTTTTACTGGTTCAATCTCGCGCCTCGGAAACCGTATGAGGCGGCATTGCAAGCCACCAGGGAAAGCTCAGGAGACCCTCCTGTACTGGAGACCGAGGGCAACTGGCGGGACCTTTTTTCCGGGAAGGGGAGTCCTGGACTGGATCTCGTCATTAAGAACTATCTCGTGAGGAGTCGCTGGTTCGGGAGTAAGGCCCGAGAGATCAAGTTCGTCCGAATTCAGGACCTTCTCCCTTTGGAAGACCAATCGTCCGATGCGCTGATTTCTCTTATTCAGGTGGAATACTTGGATGCCGAGGGTGAGATATATGCCGTTCCGTTCTCTTATGCTTCCGGTGAACGGCTTCATGAGATCATGCGCGAGCACTCCGAAGCCGTTGTGGCGCGTTGTACGATCAAGAGCGGGGGTGAAGCGGGCGTCCTTTATGACGCATTGGCTGGGAAGGATTTTTCCCGAGCTTTGTTGAGCGCCATAGGGAGGCGGCAACGAAAAAAGGGCGCCGCCGGTGAAATGATCGCCGCCACTACCCGTAGCTATCGGGGTATGAAACAGCTGGAGGGCAAAAGTTTAGAGCCTTCCGTACTTAGATCCGAACAGACCAATACCTCGGTGATTTACGGAGAGACGTATATCCTGAAATTTCTCAGGCGGCTTCAGGGGGGTCTCAATCCTGACCTGGAGGTGGGTCGTTATCTCACAGAGAAAGGTTTTGATCATGCGCCTCCGGTAGCTGGTTACCTGGAGTATCATCGCGGCCAAGGAGAACCTATGACCATGGCTATTCTCCAGGAGTTCGTTCCGAACCGTGGAGACGCGTGGCAGTATACCCTGGGCGTTCTCGGCCATTATTTCGAGGATGTCCTCGCTCGGCATATCAGGCTGGAACAGGTACCTGAAAGGGAAACTTCGCTTCTTGATCTAAGCGATGGATCGATACCGCCTGAGATCCTGGATTTTATCGGCGCCTATTTGGACTCGGCCCATTTGCTGGGGCAGCGAACCGGAGAACTCCATCTTACCTTGGCGTCTCCGACGGAGAATCCCTCATTCGCACCGGAGGCTTTTTCCAAATTGTACCAGCGTTCCCTTTACCAGTCCATGCGAACGCTCACAGGGCAGGTTTTTCGACTTTTGCAGAAACAGCTGAAAAACCTGCCGGGAGAGGTCCGGCAGGAGGCTCAATTCATCTTCGACCAGAGAGAGCACATCATGAAATGCTTCCAATCCTTGCTGGATCATAAGATTGAGGCATTACGAATCCGCTGTCACGGTGACTACCACCTGGGTCAAGTTCTTTATACAGGCAAGGATTTTGTGATCATAGATTTCGAAGGTGAGCCCGCCCGCCCCATAACCGAACGGCGGATCAAGCGATCACCCCTTAGAGACGTAGCCGGAATGATCCGATCTTTCCACTATGCCGCTCATTCAGCCCTTTTTGCCTTGGAGGCGCGGGCTCTGCTGACTCTGGAGAATTATCCGTGGTTGGAGGCTATGGCGGGAGCCTGGTGCACGTGGGTATCCGCCACATTTCTTAGGGGCTACCTGGAGACGGTCTCGGAAGCAACATTCCTTCCCCGGCACCGCGAAGAGCTGGAGGTCCTCCTCAACAGTTATCTACTGGAAAAGGCCATATATGAGCTGGGGTATGAACTCAACAACCGCCCCGACTGGGTGATGATACCTCTTCGAGGCATACGGCGCATATTGCAGAAAGGCTGACAAGAAGAAGATGAACATATTTGAAAAATCGGAAACAGAGACAAGCAAAGGTCAGAATACCGTGATCGATGCCTTCTCTTTGCTCTCGCAAGACGACTTCTATCTGTTCAACGAGGGGAGTCATTACCACCTGTACGAAAAACTCGGAGCGCATCCGATGACGAATCAAGACAAGGAAGGGACCCAATTTGCCGTATGGGCTCCGAATGCTGAAGGCGTTTTTGTCCTGGGCGACTTCAACGGATGGGATAAAGGGACACACCCGTTGCGAAATAAGGGCGCTTCAGGGATATGGGAAGGATTCTTACCGGGTGTATGTAAAGGAGCCAATTATAAGTACCATATTATATCCCGGCATCAAGGGTACAAGGTGGATAAGGCGGATCCCTTCGCCTTTTATAATGAAATCCCTCCCAATACCGCCTCCATCGTGTGGGATCTGGATTATGCATGGGAAGACGAGACATGGATGAAGAATCGAGGAGAAAGTAATGCCTTAGATGCCCCCATAACCATATACGAAGTGCATCTGGGTTCCTGGATGCGGTCGTTCGACGAGGGGGCAAAACCCTTGACCTATAGAGAGCTGGCGTTCAAGCTGACCGATTATGTGAAGAGCATGGGTTTCACCCATGTGGAATTTTTGCCCGTTATGGAGCATCCTTTCTATGGCTCGTGGGGATACCAGATGAGCAGCTTTTTTGCGCCCACCAGTCGTTATGGCACCCCTCAGGATTTTATGTTCCTGGTCGACAGGTTGCACCAGGAAGGCGTGGGCGTCATTTTAGACTGGGTCCCTTCCCATTTCCCCAGTGACGAACATTCCCTGGGCTATTTTGACGGTACCTACCTGTTCGAGCACTCTGAGCCCAAGCAAAGGATTCACCCGGATTGGGATAGTCTGATTTTCAATTACGGGCGAAACGAGGTGCGAAGCTTTCTTATCAGCAGCGCGCTGTTCTGGCTGGACCGATATCACGTGGATGGCCTGAGAGTGGACGCCGTGGCCTCCATGCTCTACCTGGACTACGGTCACAAGGGTGGGGACTGGATTCCCAACAAATACGGGGGCAAGGAAAACCTGGAAGCGATCGGGTTCTTGCGGCGCTTCAATGAAGAAGTATACAAGCGCTTTCCGGACGTACAAACCATGGCAGAAGAGTCCACGTCCTGGCCCATGGTATCACGGCCGAATTACTTGGGTGGTCTCGGTTTTGGCATGAAATGGGACATGGGCTGGATGCACGACACTTTGGAATACATGTCAAAGGACCCCATTTACCGAACCTATCATCACAACAAATTGACCTTTCGCATGCTCTACGCCTTTCATGAGAATTTCATTCTCCCCCTCTCCCATGACGAAGTGGTTTACGGCAAAGGCTCTCTCTTGCGGCAAATGCCCGGGGATGACTGGCAGAAGTTCGCTAATCTGAGGCTTCTGTTCGGATACATGTATGCCCAGCCGGCCAAGAAGCTGCTGTTCATGGGCGGCGAGTTCGGCGTATGGGATGAATGGTACCATGAGACGGGCTTGGACTGGCGCCTGCTCGATCAGCCCCTTCACAAGGGCCTTCAGCGTTGGGTCGAGGATCTGAACCGCTTCTACACGGCCGAACCGACCCTCCATGAGCTGGATTTTGACCCGTCGGGATTTCAGTGGATCGACTGCAACGACTCGCAGCAGAGTACGCTCAGCATGATGCGCAAGGGTTCTTCAGGAGAAAGTGTCCTGATTGTTGCCTGCAATTTTACACCCATTCCACGCCACAATTACCGCGTGGGCGCCCCCAAAGGCGGTTTCTGGGACGAACTCCTAAACAGTGACGCCCAGGACTATGGGGGAAGCGGACAGGGCAATCTGGGCGGTATCGAGGCCTCACCCATACCCATTCATGGCCTTCCCTTTTCCCTTAACCTGACACTTCCACCGCTCGGAGTGGTTTTCATGAAACGCCGGAATGATGAACAACGGATCTATCGAGAGTGAGTTCATGATAAACATGCTTGCATACTGGAAGGAGTTTTTGTGGGTAGCGGCGGCTGTTCTTGTCGGCCTCGGCGTTCATTCCCTTGCGTTCGGGATAGCTCGGCACGTGGTCAAACGAACGGATTCCGTACTCGGCCGTTCCATTCTCAAACACAGCCGGGGACCCTCGCGCCTCATCGTTCCGCTCGTTATCGTAAATCCCGTTTTTGAGCTATTGGAGCTTCCTTCGGGCACTTTGCTCTTTTTGAGGCAGATTTTCAGCATTTTCCTCATAGGCGCCGTGGTATGGATGATTATCAAAATCGTTTATGTCTTTGAAGATGTCATCCTCGGCCAATTCCGGTCGGATGTTGTCGACAACCTCAGAGCCAGACGGATTGAAACCCAGATCCGGATCCTAAAAAAGGTATTTATCATCGCTTTGGGGATTCTGGGGCTGGCATCCGTTCTAATGACCTTCGACAGAGTGCGTCATCTGGGTGCAAGCATCCTTACCTCCGCTGGGATTTTGGGTATCATTGTGGGTCTGGCTGCACAGCGATCCATTGCAACATTGCTTGCAGGTATCCAGATCGCCATCACCCAACCGATCCGCTATGACGATGTGGTCATTGTTGAAAATGAATGGGGGCGCATCGAAGAAATTACACTGACTTACGTGGTGGTCCGAATCTGGGATTTGCGGCGTCTTATCGTACCCATTACGTATTTTATAGAAAAACCCTTTGAGAACTGGACTCGGACATCGGCCCATCTCTTAGGCACGGTTTTTCTTCATGTCGATTATTCCACGCCTATTCAGGCGATCAGAGAGGAACTTCAACGCATCGTTGAAAACTCCAAGAAATGGGATGGCCGTGTATGCGGCATTCAGGTGACCAATGCGACGGAGCGAACCATAGAGGTACGCGCGCTTACGAGCGCGGCGGATTCATCGAGCGCCTGGGATTTGCGCTGCGAGGTGAGAGAAAAGCTCATTCGGTTCTTGCAGGAGAATATCCCCGGGGCCTTACCCAAACTGAGGGCTGAAATCAAGGAGCAGGAGAGTAGAGGGAGGGACAGCGAGCAAGAAAAAGGGAATGCTCTCTGAGGCCGCCACATTCCACTTCCAGGCCGGCGCATCCCTGGAAACACGGGGTTGGTCATTCATCTGCCTCCCGCTGGTAAACCCAACCTGCTCAATGATGCGTAAGAATAGGTTCTGATGATATGGGCGACTTGATTATTGTATCCAATAGAGGGCCGTTTAGCTTCACGGACGACTTTCTGAAAGAAGCTGAAAATTGTTTTAAAGAGGGAACCCGGCCAACGTGGATCCGGTTCGGGGAAGGTGGCTTGGTTCAGGCTATGTCCGGGCTTTTAAGGCCTGGAAGATGGAAGACCACGTGGCTCGGAGCATCCTTGGGCAACAGGGATATCGACGTTGCCCGTGGGCATTACAATCACTTGTTCCAAAAGTTGGTACAAGATAAACATGCACCTCAGCATTTTCCTTATGTAGAAATCGAAGCCGGCAACCGGATGCGCTTCAAGTACAAGGATTACGATTTTTACATGCGATTTGTTTTTTTCGATACCGAGCATATGTATGGCTATTACAGCAAATTTGCCAATGGCTTCCTTTGGCCTCTGATGCATCTCACAAGATCACCTCTGTTCTACAAGAAAACGAGGACATTCCCCAGGCCCCGATTCAAGAAAAACAATTTTGTGCAATATACGAGTAGTGGCGTTACGTTTGCCCACACCATCAATGATGAAATCCTCAAGAGTGACGAATTGCAGAAAAAGGAAGGGGAAATCGTAGTCTGGAATCAGGATTATCACCTGATGCAAGTTGCCCAACTTTATAAGACCCTTCTGCGTGATGAGGAAATTCCGAGTGAAGCGAGAAGGCAAATCAATATTGGACAATTTATTCACACACCTTTTTTCAATATCCATGAAATACAGGGCCTTATCCGACAAGACAAAAGAGAGAGGGTCAAGGCAAAAGCCTACGATCCATTTGGGGAAACCATTGAATCTGCATTACAGAAATTGACGTGGGGAATGCTGTCCAATGATTTTATCGGGTTCCACACGAAAGAATATTGCGATCATTACCTGGAGTCCCTTGAAGAATGGTTTCCTGTTCATATAAGAGTTAATGGGCAATTCTATGAAATCTTCTATCAGGATAATGTGACCACCATCGGGGCCTTTCCAATCGGTCTGGATGTGGACAAAATCCTTTCCGAGGTCTCTGAAGGAAATAGCTTAAGCTGCAGATTCGGAAGTGAAGATCTTCAGGAAAAAATCAACGCGGACAGGAAGGCTGGACGGTATATTTTCGGCGGCATCGAAAGATGTGATTATACCAAGGGACTGGTCGAAAGATTGGGTATATTCTTCAACGCGTATAACAATCTGAGAAGCTCGGGGAAAGATGCGAGGTTTTACCAGGTCACGGCGCCGAGCAGGTCTGATAGTCCGGATTATCAGAATCTCAACACGATCCTGGAG
>Ga0068714_10001779_pt1 | contig 29801 bp, 22 predicted proteins | sample MTBNYHSulfiMetaG_FD_62988 | JGI IMG/M metagenome (GOLD analysis project Ga0068714, IMG submission 62988) | Enrichment culture microbial communities from rom New York Harbor, USA that are MTBE-degrading - MTBE-NYH (New York Harbor Sulfidogenic)... | ecosystem: Environmental > Aquatic > Marine >...
TGCGGCGGAGGTGGAAGAGCAGGGAGTTGGTGTGGATCCTGGTCTCGCCCCGGAAGTAGAACTCCACCCGGTTGCAGGTCCCGAGGTAGACCATCTCCGAGAACCCGGACAGACGGGCCAGCTCGACGAGGCTCTCGTCGGGGAACCCGGCCGGCAGGGCGGCGGTGCTCAGGGTGTTGATGTCGGTCGTGCGGTAGCTCGTGCCGACGACGCCGATGCGATCCACGGTCCCGTCTCCAGCGCGCGATTGTAGCCGAGATCGGATCGCAGTCGGGTCATGTGCGGGTAAAACCCGCCCGGCTCGCGTGCCGTCTCGGGACCGGTAACACCGGTGAGCCTGCCGGTATTCGAGGCTCACGTGGGGTGCGGAGGGAGCCACCGCCAGAATCCGGCCGACCCGAGCGTGGTCCTGCCGGGCTCCTCCGGGGGAGAGCAGTCGCCTGGCGGCGTGCAACGTGGGTCGTGCACGACGCTCGGCCGGGAGCCGGACGCCGACCGCCGAGCGCTACCTCACCCGCTGCGGGTACCTGACGTCGAGGGAGTCGTCGGCGGTGGTGATCTTCACCCGGATCGGCCCTGGGCCGGCGCCGGGTGGGCGCTCGAATCGGACCAGCCAGCTCGCCTCCAGCAGGTTCCCGTAGTGGCGGAGGACCGTGCCCAGCACGTCGTCGGTGGGGGCGGCGAAGCGTTCACCCCCGCAGGCGTCCACCAGGCGGTCGAGGGCTGCCGAGGGTCGCCCCTCCGGACCGGGGAGCTCGACCACCAGAACCGGGGCGGCCGCCGCGACCGCCGCCTCCTCGGCCCGCCGCCAGCCGTCCCGGTTGCCGGTGTCGCCGCCGTCGGTGACCACCAGCGCCAGGCGGCGTCCGGGGCGGCCGGCAAGGCCGGCGAAGGCCTCCGTCACCATGCCGGCAAGGTCCCCGCGACGCTCGGACCCGGACGAGCGGAGGGCCTCGACGACCGCGTCCGGGCCGGCGCCCCAGTCGAGAACGCGGGAGGCCACGTCGACTCCCACGACCAGCGACACGGAGCCGCCGCTGGCCTCGACCTGCAGCGCGAGCTGGCCGAGGTGTCGCCGCAGCTCCGGCAGGCGAGGCGCCACGGTCGCGGAGAGGTCCACCGCCAGGGCCAAAGACAGGGGCTCCGATTCTGGACCCGCCACGTCGAGGATCGGGGTCGACCGCCCCGCCCCCTTCAGGCGCAGCGTTTCGCGGCCGAGGGAGGGGACCGGGCGCTGCATTCGAGTGACGAGGGCGGTCAGGGTGGCGATGTCCCCGGCCGTGGCAGAACTCCGCGGTTTCGGTGCGGCGGTCGACACTGCCGCTGGCGGGCGTGCAACCGTCGCGGCGACCCCCGGCTCGGGCGTGGGCGCGGGCGCGGCGGAGGGCTTCAAGACAGCAGCCGTTTCGACCGCGGGGGTCTCGACCAGCTCGAGGGGCGCTCCCGCTTGGGCCTCGGCGGGAGGGGGTGGCGTGGGCGTCGTCGCAACATTCTCGGCGTGCGGGCTCGGGGTCGGCTCGGGGGCGGGGGTCGGGGCGGGCTCTGCTGGAGCGGAGGGTGCGGCCGCGGGCGCCGGGGTGGGCGGGAGGGCCTGCACCGTGACCCGGTCCGACCACCGGCCGCGGGCGTCCCCGCGAGCGCTGCGGATCTCCAGCTCGAGGTCGTAGGCTCCCGGTGGCCACACCACGTCGACGCGAGCCATGCCGTGTCCGTCGACCTCCACCGCGCGCGAGAGCCGGTCGACGCTCTCGCGGCCGCGGCGCAGCTCGAGCTCGAACCAGGCCGATGGCCCGACACGGGGCCGGTCCTCGGGGGCGACCTGCACGACCACCGCGAGGGCGGTGGCTTTCCCCCGGGCCTCGATCGGCTCCAGGTCCACCCGCAGGGCGACCAGCGGGGGTCCGGCGGTTGCGAGGGCGCCCGGAGCGGTCGTCAGCGCGAGCACGGTGAACGCGAGGTGAGCTGCGGATCTCATGCCTCCATTGTGCCCTGGACCGGTCCGGAGCGTTTGCCTTGACACCGGCCGCGGCGTTAGTCTGGGGCCGGCGCTTTCGCCGCGGAGGTGCGCTTCACCATGAGCAGACTCCTGGGCATGTACGAGTCGACGCTGGGCAAGAAGCTGGTGATGGCGGTGACCGGGATCGTGCTGTTCCTGTTCGTCACCGGTCACATGCTGGGCAACCTCCAGATCTACATCGGCGCGGAGCGGCTCAACCACTACGCCGAGCTGCTGCAGGCGAACCAGGCGCTGCTGTGGGCGGTGCGGGCGGTGTTACTCGTCTGTGTCGGGGTGCACATCCTGGCCGCGGTCCAGCTGTGGTGGCGGAACTGGACGAGCCGGCCGGTGCGCTACCGGGTCTTTCGACCACCGTCGGTGGACTACGCCGCCCGGACCATGGTCTGGAGCGGGCCGATCATCGCGGCGTTCGTGGTTTACCACCTGCTCCACCTGACCGTGGGCTCGGCCCACGGCGCCTTCGTTCGCGGCGACGTCTACCACAACGTGATTACGGCGTTCCAGGTACCCTCGGTGGCCGTCGTCTACATGCTGGCGAACCTCCTGCTCGGGGTGCACCTCTACCACGGTCTGTGGAGCCTGTTTCAGACCCTGGGCTGGGACCAGCCGCTGATTATTGGCCTCCGGCGGCCGGCGGCGGTGGTCCTGGCTGCGGTGATCGCGCTCGGCAACGTCTCGATCCCACTCTCGGTCCTGGCCGGGTTCGTGCGCTAGGGGAGGTTGAGGTCATGAAGCTCGATGCACGGATTCCCTCCGGTCCCATGCCCGAGAAGTGGACCCGGCTGCAGGAAGAGGTCAAGCTGGTCAACCCGGCCAACCGGCGCAAGTACTCGGTGATCGTCGTCGGCACCGGGCTTGCGGGCGCTTCGGCGGCGGCCTCGCTGGGTGAGCTCGGCTTCAGGGTGCAGGCGTTCTTCTACCACGACAGCGCGCGGCGGGCTCACTCGATCGCCGCCCAGGGCGGGATCAACGCGTCCAAGAACTACCAGAACGACGGCGACAGCGTTCACCGGCTCTTCTACGACACCGTCAAGGGGGGCGACTTCCGCGCCCGCGAGGCCAACGTCCACCGCCTCGCCGAGCTGTCGATGGCGATCATTGACCAGGCGGTGGCCTCCGGGGTGCCCTTCGCCCGCGAGTACAGCGGCTACCTGGCCAACCGGTCATTCGGCGGCGCGCTGGTGTCGCGCACGTTCTACTCCCGCGGCCAGACCGGCCAGCAGCTGCTGCTCGGCGCCTACTCCTCCCTCGCCGCCCAGGTCGCGGCGGGGACCGTTGTTGCCCACCCGCGAACCGAGATGCTCGACCTAGTGGTCGTGGACGGTCGCGCGCGCGGCATCGTCACCCGCGACCTCTCCACCGGCAAGGTGGAGAGCTGGGCGGCCGACGCGGTGCTCCTGTGCACCGGCGGTTATTCCAACGTGTTCTTCCTGTCGACCAACGCCAAGAACTGCAACACCACCGCCATCTGGCGGGCGTACCGCCGCGGCGCCGGGTTCGCGAACCCTTGCTTCACCCAGATCCACCCCACCTGCATCCCGCAGAGCGGCGACTACCAGTCCAAGCTCACCCTGATGAGCGAGTCGCTGCGCAACGACGGCAGGGTCTGGGTGCCCAAGAGAGCAGGGGACAACCGGTCGCCGGACCAGGTCCCCGAGGAGGAGCGGGACTACTACCTGGAGCGGATGTACCCCAGCTACGGCAACCTGGCGCCGCGAGACATCTCGTCGCGAGCCGCCAAGCACATGTGCGACGAAGGGCGCGGGGTCGGCCCGGGAGGGCGCGGCGTCTACCTCGACTTCTCCGACTCCACCAGGCGCCTGGGCGAGCACGTGATCCGCGACCGCTACGGAAACCTGTTCGAGATGTACGAGCGGATCACCGGCGAGGACCCCTACCGGGTCCCCATGCGCATCTACCCCGCCCCCCACTACACCATGGGTGGGCTGTGGGTGGACTACCACCTGATGTCGACCATCCCCGGCCTGTTCGTGCTCGGCGAGGCCAACTTCTCGGACCACGGCGCCAATCGCCTCGGCGCGTCGGCCCTGATGCAGGGGTTGGCCGACGGCTACTTCGTCATCCCCTACACCCTCGCCGCCTACCTGGCCAACACCCAGCAGACGGCGGTCAGCCCTGGCCAGGCGGAGTTCCGGGAGGTCGAGGCCGAGGTCGAGGACAGGGTCAAGCGACTCCTCGCGGCCAAGGGCTCGCGCAGCGTCGACGCCTGCTACCGCGAGCTCGGCAAGGTGATGTTCGAAGCGTGCGGCATGTCCCGCACCGCCGAAGGGCTGACCGCTGCGATCGACACCATTCGCGGTCTCAAGGAGGCCTACTGGAAGGATGTCCGCGTTCTCGGTGAGGCGGCGGACTTCAACCAGGAGCTGGAGAAGGCCGGCCGGGTGGCCGATTTCTTCGAGCTGGCCGAGCTGATGTGCGTCGACGCCCTGACCCGCGAGGAGTCCTGCGGCGGCCACTTCCGCGAGGAGCACCAGATGGCGGACGGAGAGGCCAAGAGGGACGACGAGAGCTTCTGCCACGTCACGGTGTGGGAGCACGCGGGGGACGGCAAGGCGCCGGTGGAGCACCGCGAACCGCTCGAGTTCGAGAGCGTGAAGTTGGCCACGAGGAGCTACAAATGAGACTGACCCTGCACGTCTGGCGCCAGAAGGGGCCCCAGGACCCCGGCCGGTTCGCGACCTACGAGCTCGAGGACGTGAGCACGCACATGTCCTTCCTCGAGATGCTCGACGTTCTCAACCAGGACCTCATCGGCCGCGGCGAAGAGCCGATCGCCTTCGAGCACGATTGCCGCGAAGGCATTTGCGGTTCGTGCGGCATGGTCATCGACGGGGTGCCCCACGGGACCCAGCCCGGTACGACCTGCTGCCAGCTGCACATGCGCCACTTCTCGGACGGCGACGAGGTGGTGGTCGAGCCATGGCGGGCCAGGGCCTTCCCGGTGGTCAAGGACCTGGTGGTGAACCGTTCGGCCTTCGACCGCATCGTCCAGGCCGGGGGGTTCATCTCCGCGCGGATCGGCAGCGCCCCCGACGGCAACGCCATTCCCATTCCCAAGGCGACCGCCGAGCGGGCGATGGACTTTGCCGAGTGCATCGGCTGCGGGGCCTGCGTCGCCGCCTGCCCCAACAGCGCGGCCATGCTGTTCGTGGCGGCCAAGATCGCCCACCTCGGCCTGCTGCCGCAGGGACAGCCGGAGCGGCTCGAGCGGGCCAAGGCGATGGTCGAGCAGATGGAGCGGGAGGCATTCGGCGCCTGCACCAACTACCGCGCCTGCGAGGCGGCCTGCCCGAAAGAGATCTCGATCCAGGCTATCGCCATGATGAACAGGGACTTCCGCAAGGCGATGCTGTCCGGCACCGGGCACATCGGCGGCAAGAGGAAGCGCTGAAGCGACGGGCGACGAGGGGGCTGGGGCGCCGCGGCGAGCTGGTCGCCCTGCTTCTCCTGCTCGCGAAGGGCTACCGGCTGCGCCACCGCAACTGGTCCTGCGTCCTCGGCGAGCTCGACCTGGTGGTGGAGCGGGGCGGCACGGTGGTCTTCGTCGAGGTGAAGACCCGTTCCGACGCCGGCTTCGGCGGCGCCGCCGCGCGGGTCGACGCGGCCAAGACCCGGCGGCTGGTGCGCCTGGCCGCCGCCTACCTGTCCGACTTCGACCTCTGGGAGCGGCCGACCCGGTTCGACGTGGTGACGGTGGAGGGCCGCCGCTGGTGGTGGAGTGTCCGCCACATCCGGGACGCCTTCCGCGCCGACCTCGGGAGGATGGTTTGAAGCCATCAGCCACCACCCAGAACGCCAAGACGCAAAGAGACGCTGCGCGGGCTTGAGCCCGCAACCCAAGGGTTTCGACTCGACCAGCGCTCGAGAGGGAACGAACGCAAAGGCGCAAAGGCGCAAAGGCGGGAAGGCGCAAGAGGGAGGCGCAGAGCCACCCTCCCACCCGGAGGCGCAGAGCCAGCCACCTGCCTGGTCAACGCAGAGGCGCAGAGGCGCAGAGGCGCGGAGAATACGAGCGCTCCGGAAGAGGTGTCATCCCGAGGAACGAAGTAGAGCCTGTCCCGAGCGAGTGCGAGGGAAGGGATCTGCTTCAACGAAGGCGCTCCCTCCGTTGGTGCAGATCCCTCCGCTTGCTGCGCATAGCTTTGAGCCAGTGCGTGGTTATTGAACCGCCGAGACGCGGAGGATACGAAGAGAGAGCGCTGGTGGCTCGACTTGGCGTTCTTTGCGTCTTCGCGTTTCAGACTCCCTCCGCGCGCCGCGGTCAAGGTCACCATCAGCGTGCACGAGGCGAGAAGTGAGTTGCGGGCTCAAGCCCGCGCTGCGTCTTTGCGTTCTCCTCGGGCGGGTGGGGTGGTCTGCCATAATCGCGGCCGTGACTCGGCGTGGATCGTGGCTGGCCCTGGGCTTTCTGTTCTTTCTCTCCGGGGCGGCGGGGCTGGTGGACCAGACCGCGTGGACGCGGCTGTTCGAGGGGGTGTTCGGGCACACCGTCCACACCACCGCCGCGGTGCTGGCTGCCTTCATGGCCGGGCTCGGTCTCGGCGCCCTGGTCGGAGGCCGTGTGGCCGACCGCTGTCCGGCGCCCATCCGTGCCTACGCGGTGCTCGAGATGGGGCTGGCGGTCGTGGTTTGGGCCTCGCCCGCCCTGGCCCGGGGACTCGAGGGGGGCGAGGGGGGCGGCGGTGGCCCGTGGCGCTGGCTGGCCGCCTTCGCCCTCCTGCTCCTGCCGACCACCGCGATGGGTGCCACCCTGCCGCTGCTGTGCCGGGCCGTGGCCGGCGGTGCCAGCCGGGTGGTCCCGACCCTGGGCTGGCTGCTGGGGGCCAACACCCTCGGCGCGGTGGCCGGGACCCTGGCGGCCGCCTTTTTTCTCATCCGCAGCGTGGGGGTCTCCTCCTCCCTCGGCGTCGGCGCCGCCCTGAGCCTGGTGGCGGGGGTTGGCGCGCTGGCGTTGAGCGCAGCGGTGCGGGAGCCGCTGCTGCGGTTCGCGGCCACCTCCACCACGAAGGCCGCCGCGGGTGAGCCACCGGTGGCCGTCGCCCTGGTGGTGCTCGGGTCCGGGTTCGTCGCGCTGGCGGCCGAAGTGGTCTGGGTGCGGGTGTTCGCCCTCGTCCTCGGGTCCAGCCTGCTGTCGTTCGCGCTCGTGCTGGCCTCCCTTCTCGCCGCGTACGCCGTGGGGAGTCTCGCGGCGCCGCTGGTACGCCGGCGGCTGGCCGGCCTCGGCGTGGTGCTGGTGGCCCTCGGGGTCGCCATTGCCGCGACGGTGGTCCCCTTCCGTGGGGCGGAGGGGCTGGGTTCGAGTGGGGCGATCGCCGGCCTGCTGTCAACGTTCGCCGGCCGGGCAGCCCTGGCCGCGCTGGTGATCGCCGTTCCGGGGCTGCTGATGGGGGCGGTCCTGCCCCTGGCCGGCGCCGCGGTGCGGGACGACGGCAGGGTCGGCCGGGACGTGGGGCTGCTGTACCTCGCCAACACCGCCGGCAACGTGCTCGGTGCGCTCGGTGCGGGGTACGTGCTGATCCCGCTGCTCGGGGGCGCCCAGTCGCTGGCGGCGGTGGGGGCGCTGTGCGTCGCCCTCGGGCTGGCGGTGCTGTGGACGTGGTCGCGGGCCCGGCGGCCGGCACTGGTCGCGGCCACAGTGGCGAGCGTCGTCGCCGCGGGTTCGCTCTGGCTCCTGGTCGCCCCCGGCGCCACCCGGGCCGTGGTCTCCTTCAGCAACCCCCACGCCAGACTGGTGTTCCTGCGCGAGGGGCTGCGAGGCACCGTGACCGTGTTCGACGTTCCTCCCCTCCCGGTGGTCGCCGACCGCGACGACACGCGGGTCATCCGGCCGGTCGCTGCCGGCTACCGCCTGCTGGCGGTAGACGGGGTGGACGTGGCCGGCACCTCGCCCGACCTGCGGACCACCCAGCGGATGCAGGCGCACGTGCCGCTCCTCCTCCACGGGGCGCCGCGGCGTGTGCTGCAGGTCGGCTTCGGCTCCGGCGAGACCGCCCGCGAAACGCTCCTCCACGACCTGGCCGGTCTCGAGGTGGCGGAGCTCAACCCGGACGTCGTGGCCCAGTCGGTGCGGTGGTTCCCCGGCCTCCAGCCGAAGGGCTTCCGGGTCACCTATGGCGACGCCCGGATCGTGGTCCGCTCGCGCCGGCAGCGCTACGACGCGATCCTCAACGACTCCACCTACCCCGGGCTGGCGGGGTCGTCGCAGCTCTACTCCGCCGACCACTTCCGCTCCTGCCGAGACCACCTGGAGGAGGGCGGGGTGGTCTCCACGTGGCTCCCCGTCGACCTCCCCCCCGAGACCTTCCGGATGGTGCTGGCGAGCTTCGCGGCGGTGTTCCCGGAGGCGAGCTTCTGGCTGCCGGCCAACTGCTGGAACAAGCACGGGGTGCTGGTGGGCTCGCTGGCGCCGCAGGGTCCCCTGGTGGAGCGGCTGCGACGGCGGGAGTGGGCGCAGGCGGTGCGAACGAGCCTCGCCGAGCTGGGGTACGACGACGCCGACGCGTTTGCGGCGATGCAGGTCCTCGACCCCGACGACATCCGTCGGCTGACCGCGGGGGTGCAGGTGTCGGACGACGACCGCCCGCTGCTCGAATACCCGGCGCGGGGGGTGCAGGTGTCGGGCGAGGCGTTCTGGGGGGAGACCCTGCGGCTGATCCTGAGGTCCCTCGGCCCGCCCCGGCGGACGACCGGCGGCTCCGGCGCGGGCCGGCTGCGGGAAGCCCAGCGGCTCGTACTCTCGGGTCAGCTGGCGCTGCTCGAGGACGACCCGGAGATGGCCTTGCGCTTCTACCGGAGGGCGGCAGAAATCGCCCCCGAGCACCCGGGGCCCCGCCAGCTCATGGGGGACATCCTGGTCTTCCGGGCTCAGGACGCCCTCGCTTCCGGTCGACCGGACGAGGCACAGCGCCTCCTCGCCGAGGCCGACGGTCTGGTGCCCCGGTAGGGGAGAACGCAAAGGCGCAAAGGGGCGCAATGACGCGGGGAGACTGATTCTCGTCTGGCGTCCTTGCGGGTCTTCGCGCCTTTGCGTTCTGGGTGGGTGGGGGTGTCAGCCCTCTTCGGCTGGCGTCGCCTCGGGGGTCGGTTCGGGCGCCGGTGCCGGGGTTGGAGGCACCAGCGGCAGCCCCAGCCGCTCCAGCATCGCTCGGTCGACGAACAGCTTCGGCTCTGCCGCGCGGGCCTCCTCCACCAGGGTCCGGGCGCGGTCGCGGTCGCCCAGGCTCTCCACCTTCGCAGCCAGCACCAGCCGGGCGATCGGATAGGTTGGCTGGTCGGTGGGGATGCCGAGCAGGAGCCTCTCCCCCTCGTCGGCCCGATCCCCGTCGAGCAGCAACTCGCCGAGGGCGAGGGCGGTGAGCGAGCGGTTGCCGGGGAGGGGCTCGCGCTCGAGGTGCTGCTCGAGCACGGGGACGAAGGCCGGGTCGTGGATCTCGCGAATGTCCCGCAGCACTCGCTTGCGCAGGATGAGGTCGTCGGAGGCGAGGAGGCGGGCGAACGATGGCGCTGCCTGGCCACCCAGGGAGGTGAGCAGCCCGAGCCCCACCAGTCGCACCTGGGCGGTCCTCCGGTTGAGCACCTGGTCGGTCACCGCCGGCGCCTGGGCCGGCGTCAGCACCGGTCGGAGCAGACGTAACCGCCTCACGCACTCCGAGGTGTCGAGCTTGGACAGCCCCTCCACCAGCTGAGCAGGGTCGAGCAGCGGGCGGTAGGCCGGGGTGTCGAAGCGAGTGGACAGCACCCCGCGGGTGGTCCACTGGTACGGCGCGCAACCGGTGGCCACCGATTCTGCGATCAGCCGCGCTGCCCTGGCGTCGTCGCCGAGCCCGGCCGCGGCGACCGCCTGGTCCTCGTAGAAGAGGCAGTAGTCGGGGAAGTCGGCCGAGCCGGCGGCCGCGACCTTCGCCGCCTCCTCGAAGCGGTCGAAGCCGAGGAGGAACTCGACCAGGTCGTGGCGTGGGTCCGGCGACGCCTCCCGCTCCAGCCGCTGGCGCAGCAGGACCTCGGCGGCCGCGATCTCGCCGGCGCGCCACAGGGCCATCGCGCAACCCCTGGCCGCCCGGTCGCTCCACCCTTCGCGGTCGAGCAGCTGCTGCCACAGCTCGGCGGACCGGGCGGGGTCCCCCTCGACGAACTCGACCTGGGCGCTGAGCCGGATCAGGAGCGCCGAGTCGGGGTCGGCCTCGAGCTCCGCGCGGCACGGCTCGACCGCGGCCGCCATGATCCCCTTCTCCACCGCTTCGGCGCAGGTCATGGGCGGGTAAGGCGTCGGGGTCGGGCGGCGGTCCCACTCCTCGTCGGCGCTGCCGGAACCAACGGCCATGAAGCTCAGAACCACCAGTAACGGGGCAGTGACGGCGAGCGACCGGCGCATGTCTCCTCCTTTGGACGGGGTGAGCCTACCCGCCGGGGCGAGGGGTGTCAACGAGAGCGCCACGGGAGGCTGTTGCGATGTCGGGGGGCGTTGCCGCAGAGGGACCTGCGAGGGGGAGGGGCAGGCTCTCAGCCCAGCGGGGGGTACAGGAGCCAGCGGCAGGGTCAGCGACAGCGGCAGCGACAGGGGCAGCGACAGGGGCAGCGGCAGGGTCAGCGACAGCGGCAGCGACAGGAGCAGCCGGCAGAGGCACCGTCAGGGACAGCGGCAGGCTGCAGGGTCAGCGGCAGTGTCAGGGACAGCGTCGGCGAGCGGGGGTGGGGCGGCCGGCGGCTGGCAGCGGGGAGCGGGACCGGGATCGGGGTCTGGAGCGCGACCACTCCGACCCTGCTCCCCGTTACCCGAGTCCCGCCGCCTGCGGCCCGCCGCCCGTCATCCGGGACCGGGCGCTGGCAGCTCCCCGGACCCGCATCGCAACGCCCTCCGTGCTGCGGCCTCCTCCACCCACCGTGCGACAATGCGGGCATGTGGAGAGCCCCGGTCACGTTCGCTGTCGTTCTCGCCCTGGCCGCTGGGGTCTGCGCCGGCGCCGGCTCGCCGTCGGTGCTGGCGTCGCTCGAGGATGCCCTCGGGGGACGAGACGCCGCGGCCGAGCCGGCGGAGCGCGATCGGATCCTGCGCCTGCGCCACCAGCTCCGCAACCACGGCGCGATGCGCGAACTGGTGGAGGCGTTGCCCCTCGAGGAGCGCCCGCGGCGGGTCCTCTACCTCGCCTCCGGCGCTCACCTCGCCCCCCTCGCCCTGTGCGAGGCCCTGCCGGAGGGGGCGTCGTGCGACCTGACGATGACCGAGGTCGACCCCAGCGTGCAGGGAGAGATCGGGGACCTCCTCGGCGAGCTGGTCCGCCTCGAGCTGGCGAGCGGCCTCGAGGTAGGGGAGCCCCTGCCCGGCGGCGGGTCGAGAACCTGGCGCCTGCGTCTCGGCAGCCACCCCGTGAGCGTCACCCTCCGGGTGGAGCCCCGGGGGCCGGACGGAATGCCGCCGCGCCTGATTCGCGCCTCGGACCTGGCCGGCGCCGACCTGGTCGTGAGTCACGACTGGTCCGGCGACCCCCTTTCCAACCTGCGGGTGGTGTACGACCTCCTGGTCGCGGCCCGGGCCGCCGGGGGTCGTGCACCCAGGCTGATGATCGAGGACCTCGAGCGGCACCCCTACCCGGTGGACCTGAGCTTCTTTTCGCCCCTCGCCCGCACCGGGCAGCCGTACGGCCACCGGACTTCGGGCGCCGGCGTCGGCCGCCACGGCACGGTCGAGCTGGGGGAGCCGCTGTTCGGCGGCGGCGTGATCCTCGGGTTTGCCGCCACGTGGTGGCGGAAGGTCGACCCGGAGGCCCTGGAGGGGTTCTTCAACTTCCTCCTCTTCAACCAGTTCGACGACCAGCGCCAGAACGTGCTCGAGGGGGGCAGGCGGCCTCTGGTGGTGCCGGCCCTGCTCGACTGGTGGACCGGCTTCGGTCGGCGCACCATCTCGAACCGCAATCTGGCCGAGGAGCCGGGGGCCCGCGACCGCATGCTCGGCGCCGCGGCCGCGGTGGCTGCGCGCCTCGAACCGCCGCTGCGCCAGCGCCTGGCCTGTCGCCTCGCGCTGTACCGCAGCCTGACACAGCTGCGTGCGGCGGGCGCCGATCTCGGCCCGCTGCTGCCTGTCCCCGGTTGCTGCCGGACCCTCGAGCCCCGTGACTTCCCATCCGACGCGATGGAGAGCCTGTACGACGAGGCGCTGGCCAACGGGGCGGTGCGGGACGCCGACCTCGCCGAGGAGGCGAAGGAGGCCACCCGCCGGCTGGAGCGCTTCAACGCCCCGGAACTGGTGGAGCTGGCGGCCGAGTGCCCGGTCGGTGCCCCGAGCGCGGCCGACGCCGGCGCCGATGCCTGGCTGGCGACCGCCCGCAGGGTCACCGTGCGGCTCGCGGACAACCCCGTCTCCCCGAGGTGACCCGCTGTCCCAGATTGGGGCACGCGGTCACCGGACCAACGTCGTGGGACACTTCCGCGAGTGTCCGCCGAACCCCAGGTTGGCAGGGAATTCTCAAGGCAGTCGGTGAGAGTGGTGGGTCGTGACGTTCGGGGTGACGACGAGACACTATGGCGCTATGCTGCGAAGGGAACACCGTGGCGCGGTCTCCGCGCCGCGGCCGCCGGTCGCCCGGGCGGGAATGGGACGTCGCTCGATGCAGACGGGGACCGGCGGACAGGGCTGGAAGGCTCAGGGGGGCGAACCATGAGAAACCCAGTGCTCGTGGTGGCGGTGGCGTTGGTGCTCGCCGTTCCAGTGGTCGTGTGGGGACAGGAGGGGGATCGCGACGGTCAAGGCGGATACCCCCAGGAGGTCCTCGAGCGCTACTGGGAGTGCATGGAGCGCAACGACCTCAACCAGATCCGGGAGCTTCTGTGGTACCACAAGAACGTCGAGCGGGTGGACGCGTCCGCCTACGGTCTGCCTCGAGATGACTTCGACGACGACTCTCCTTTGACCATCGAGGAACGCCTGGTCATTCGCACCGAGAAGTTGCGTTTGGCTGACGAGCTCGGGGCGCGGCCTCTCGCGGAGACTGGTCCGCTCCAGTACCCTCACCATCTCCGGGAGGCATTTGACCACTACTACGAGTCGAAAGGGCTACTGCCCGACTGCTCGCGGATTCTGGCGGAGGTAGGAGGCGAAACGGGGGGGCCGGAGGCTCTGGGTTCGGGCTGGGCCTCGGACCTCGACCTGACGAGCTCGGACACCAGGCGACGTGGCGAAGTCAACGTGGTGATCGACCACGCGAGCCCGAACCGGCTCCTCGCCTCCTCGGTTTCGGGGCAGGGAACCGTCGACCCGACGTCGAACTTCATCGCCCACAGCACGGACTGGGGTGCTTCATGGGCGCTGACCTCGGTCGGGAACAACTCCGGTTCACAGTGGGAATGCGACCCGGTGAGCTACTACCAGCGGTCGACAGGCTGGGTCTATCACTCCAAGATCGGCTGCAACACCGGCACGTGCGGCTCGACCTACACCATGATGCGCTATTCATCGGACAACGGAGCGACCTGGTCAGACTGTGGCCGTCCCGACAGCGAGACCGGTGAGGACCGGCAGTGGCACGTCGTCGACAATACCCCGACCTCCTCCTGCTACCGAAACATCTACATCACGTGGCACAACTTGAACCAGGAGAAGGTCGCGCGCTCGACGGACAACTGCCTCACCTGGGTGAACCTGACTGACCTCACGCCGGACGGCCTGTACTCGGCCATCACCCCGGACATCAACGTAGCGGCCGACGGTCACGTCTACCTCGTGTGGGGCAACTACCGAGATAGCACGTTCAGGATGGTGGGTTCCTCTGATTGCGGTGTGACCTGGGATGCGCCGTCCTCGAAAGTCCTCAAGAGCCAGAACGGTCGAGCGACGCGGAACTACGTGCCCGCTCAGTGCCAGCGGGGCTCGCCGATGCAACCGTTGGTCGATGTCGATCGGGCCCAGCAGTCCCCTTTCTTCGGGCGAGTCTACGTCGCCATGATGGACTACAACCAGAGCTGCTTGACCCAGGCCGCGTGGACGTGCACCACCTGGGACTCGAACTGGACGAACTCGTGCAACCTGGACATCTGGTTCATGCACTCGGACAACCAAGGAGCGACCTGGAGCACACCGGTCAACCTGACCTCGGCCGAGGGGACGAACGTCGACCATTTCATGGGCTACATGAGGGTGGATGAGTCGGACGGCTCCATCTATCTCTCCTACCACCGAAGTCGGCTCGCCCCCGCCTCGGCCGCGGACCGACAGAAGACCTACGAGTGGCTGATGCGGTCAACCGATGGTGGCGCCACCTGGGAGACCTACCGGCCCGCGACTCGGGAGGGCGACGAGCGGACCGGGACGGTCAACTCCTTCGAGCGGGGCGACTACAACTCCCTCGACGTTTTTCAGGGAGTGGTGTGGCCGATCTGGATCGATCGGAGGGGCGCTTTGGCGGAGGAGAACATCGTCACTCGCAAGGTCTGCACCGAGCCGGCCCACTGGACCGAGAGGTCCCCGACTTTCGCCCCGCCGATCGTCACGGTGGGCAATGGCAGCGGCGGAGCTCGAGTGGATGTCTCGTGGCCGGCGCCCGACATCCACTGGGGCGACGGCGGAGAGGACACTGCGTCGCGCTCCTACCAGCTCTACGTCGACGGCTCGCTGGCCCACGACGGTATCGACTGGAACGCCACGGTGCTCGATGAGTTCAACGTCGGGGACTGCGACTCCCATCAGTACCGCATCCGGGCGATCAACCAGTGCGGCATCTTCAAGGACTACGCCACCACCACGTTCGCGGCGACCAACTGCTGCCCCAACAACCCCTCCAGCGTGGACGTCGCGCCGAATGGACCGCTCACGCTGTGCGAGGACACCGCTCAGGTCCTGACGGCGATTCCGACCGGGGGCAGCGGCCTGACCTACCAGTGGTACCGGGACGGCCTCGTCATCGTCGGCGCGGCCAACCCGACCTACACCGCGCTTGACAGCGGTTCACACTCGTACAACTGCGAGGTGAGGGGCACCGGCTGCGCCACCGGTGTGATGGACGGAAACCCGACCGGGATCACCTGGTCCAATGCTCCCGCCTTCGAGGGTCTTACCTCGGCCACCCAGTTGAGCGGCGACCGATGCGGTGTTCGCCTCGAGTGGGATCCGGCGACCACGTCGTGCGCCCCCAGCCTGGTCTACAACGTCTACCGATCGGACGAGACACCGGTCGTCCCGGAGTCACTTGCGCCTTTGGCGACCTGCGTAACAGACACTTTCTTTGAGGACACGCAGGGGATTGTCGCCGGAAGAACCTACTACTACGTGGTCCGGGCAGAGGACTCGACCGTGGGCGGGACCGGTCCGTGCAACGGCGGGAATCAGGACACCAACGTCGTCGAGCGCTTCGAGGTCGCGGGTGCCACGACGACTCAGATCGTCACGGTCTTCTCGGACAGCTTCGACACCACTCCGTACCCGGCAGACTATCTTCACACCGGGTACACCTTCGGCAACCCCTACACTTCGGGTACGTGTGCATCACAAACGTACGTCACAGACTGGTACGAACCGGAGACTGGGTATTGTTCCGGCAACACCATGGCCTCGAACAACGGGGCCGCAGATCCGGCCTACAGGAACTACAACAACGGAGCACTGATTCTCGGCAACGCACCTGCCGGAAGTGATCCAGGAGGAATCCTCCTTCCTTTGACCGCGACCTCCATCACCCTCACCTTCAACCATTGGTATGATTTCGAGGTCAGGAGGATCACGGGGCAAAGCAGGACCGTCGATGGCGGGCGGGTCATGATCAGTGCCGCCAGTTGGCCAAACTTCTCGGCCATCACACCCTCGGGTGGCTATCCAGGAGCCATCTACAACAGTACCAGCTACTGCCATCCGTTTCCAGGGCAACCCGCCTACGTGCGGGATTCGGGCGGGGGCTGCGTCCAAGCGACATATGACTTGACTCCCTACAAAGGTCAGCGTGTCTGGCTGGCCTGGCAACACGGGAGCGACAGCACGTCAAGCATCAACGACGGCTGGATGATCGACAACGTCGTGATCACCGCGATCCTGCCGGTCTGCTCCGCGCCGTTGCCGCTGGATGTCCTCACCACCACCTCCACGAGCGGTCAGAACAAGCTGGAGTGGGTGCTGCCGGGTGGCGAGAACGAGGTCCGGATCGTGTGGCGGACCGACCGCTTTCCAACCGGCGTGACCGACTACCTCGGGAGCAACTTCCACGACCAGACGGACAGCACTCCTCTGGACGGCTACGACACCTGGACCCACTCGGGGCTCGGCAATGGCACAACGTACTACTACGCGGCGTTTGTCTCGAGCGGTGGTGTCTACTCCGCCATGCAGACCGTGTCGGGGCGTCCCGAGGACACCAGCGGGACGGTTCCCGGCTCGGTGAAGTGGGTCTACAACACCGGGGCGACGGCGCTGACGCCGCCGGGGCTGGGGTCGCTGTTCGGGGTCTCCAACGACCGGGTGCTGCACGGCATGGTCACGGGGACGACGGGCGGCACGTGGCCGTCGTCATGGAAGCCGACGCTGATGCAGGCGCCGGCGCAGGGGCGGCCGTCGGTGCTCGAGCCGATGATCAACGGGGTCGAGACGGTGGTGCTCGGCTCGCAGGACGGCTACGTGTACGCGGTGGACGCCACCACCGGCAGCGAGCTCTGGCACAGCCCGTTGACCGGTGACTTCGGCCTGGTCCAGGCGACCCCGTCGGGCATCTTCACCGAGTACGGCGGGGCGGCGGACCTGGTTCTCGTCGGCACGCGCAACGCGGGCCAGGACAACACGTTCCACGGGATCTATCCGCTCGGGGGCGGGTCTCGCGACCCGGCCTGGAGCTACAGCGGGGAGGCCGGCAACCGGATCGGCATCGTCAGCGGCGACGCCTGGGTGGAGTACACCACCCCGCCGCGGGTGTACTTCGCGAGCCGGGAGCGCTCGGCGGGATCCGGCACCCTGTGGTGCCTGACGTTCGGCGCCTCGTCGGCGGCGCCCTGCACCGGCTCGTGGCCGGTGGCCCTGGGGGACGTCGACGGCGGGCCGGTGGTGCGCAACGGCACCGTGTACGTCGGCAACAACGCCGGGGTGGTGTACGCGGTGAACGCCTCGACCGGCGCGGTGGTGTGGAGCCACCCCACCAACGACGGTCCCGTGAAGGGGTTCGTGTGGGCGGAATGGATGTCCGACGACCTCTACCTGAGCACCACCGAGCGGGTGTGGTCGTTGCAGGACGCCGTCCCGCATCAGCGGTGGAGCACCGACGTGGCGGGTCGGCCGTCGATGCCGCTGGTGGTGGGTGCGGAGGTCGTCGTCGGCTCGACCGACGGCCGCCTGCACCGGTTGAGCACGACGAACGGCGCGGAGATCGGTTCGGGGTGGCTGCTGGGTGACGGCACCGCGGCGGTGGGCAGCCCGACCTACGAGGTGGGCACGGGCCTGGTCTACGTCGGGAGCGAGTCCGGGGCGGTCTACGCCGTGCGGCTGACCGGCTCGGGGGAGGAGGAGGCACCATGAGGCGCTGGGCAGTCGCGTTCGCGCTGGCGCTGGGGATGGTCGGGGCTGCGACCGCGGCCGACGACGAGTTCTGCGCGCGGGTCCTGGTGGGGACCGAGGCGTTGAGCCCGCTGGAGGCGAGGGGGGTCACCTACTCGGTGAAGGAGGTCGAGGACCTCTATTTCCTGGTGGGTCTGCTGGGCGAGGTCTCCGGCAGCCACATTCTCGAGCTCAGGCTGCTCACCCCGTCCGGTCATCACTACCAGACCCTGACGGCGCCCGTTGCCACCGAGCTGGGGGAGGGGGGGCGCGAGCGTCGGGTGCCGGGCTACCCGCGGCCGTTGCCGGTCCAGCTGCTGGCGCCGGCGAGCTTCCCGGAGGGCCCGGCGATGACCGTGCAGATGAGCCTGCCGGTGGCGGGGACCCCGATCGTGAGCGGGTCGCTGTTTGGCGGGTGGACCATCGAGGCCACCCTGGACGGGCGGCCGATGGACTGCGAGATCCGCAACGTCTTCGTGTTGACCCCGTGATGAAGGGAGTGAGGGCTCGATGAAGGCCAAGCCTGCGACCCAGGTGGCGTGGCGGGAGATCGACGGCGAGACCGTACTGGTCGACCTCGCGCGCAACCTGATGGTGGCCGTCAACCGCCCCGGGGGGCTGCTCTGGCGGGCGATCCAGGAGGGCGCCGATCTCGACGCCGTCGCCGGGACGCTGACGGCGGACGCGCCGGCCGAAGGCCGGCGGCTGGCGGGGAGCTTCCTCGCGCAGCTGGAGGGGTGCGGCCTGGTGGAGGCGGAGGGGCTGGCGGAGCGGGCCGACACCGGCCCCGCCGACACGGCCGAGCATGCCCCCCGGGTGCTCTGGCGGGAGGATCTGTCGAGCTTCGTCCAGCAGGCCGCGAGCTGCGGTCGGCGGCCGAGCCAGGGCGGGCAGTGCCAGATCTTCAAGCGGTTCTGAGCCCTCCGGGCGAGGGTGGGGGGCTCTGCGTCGAGCTCGCCGGCGTGCCCTTCCTGGTCACTCTCGGGGACCGCTCCATGCGGGGGGCGATCCCGGCCTCGTTTCCGGCATTCGCCACGGAGCGCTCGCCGCGGTGGAGGGTCGACATCGGGGGGGCAAAAGTCGACCTGGACGCCGCCGCTTTGGAGGCGCCCGTGGTCCAGGTCGCAGGCGGGTCGTTCCGTCTTGTCGGCATGGGGGTGACAGCGGAGGTCAACCTCGGCGAACGGCGCGCGCACCTCGCCATTCCGCCGTCACCGCACGCGCTGGCGGTGGTCCTGCGTCACCTGCTGCCGGTGGCGGTGGAGGACGGGCTCGTCTTCCACGCCGCCCTGCTTGCCGGGGGGGACCGCGCCTGGCTGTGTTGCGGTCCGAGCGGCGCCGGCAAGAGCACCCTCGCCCGGCTGTTGCCCGCGCACGCCCGTTGCGACGAGATGGCGGCGGCGCGTTTCGTGGGCGGTGAGTGGCACGGGGAGGCGCTGCCCTTCTGGCGGTCCCGCCCCGGTCGCGTCCCGCTTCACGCCGTGTACCTGCTGCGCCACGGAGAATGCCACCGCCGCCGGCGGGTCGACCCCCGGCTCGCGCTCCGGCAGCTGTCGGAGCACGTGCTGTGGCCCACGGGATCGCCGGCCGCGACCGACCGGGCGCTCGGGCTGCTGTGCGACATGGTCGAGCAGGTCCCGGTCTTCGACCTCGAGTTCCTGCCCCGCCCCGACGTCCTCGAGGTCCTCGCCGGGAACACCGACGAGGCGGCGGCGTGAGCTCCCCCCGAGGGTTCGGCGCGCTCCTCGCCCGCGCCGAGGAGAGGCTGATCCCGGTGGCGGTGACGCTGGAGCTCACCGGCCGCTGCAACTTCGCCTGCCGGCACTGTGCGGTCCCCGACCACCGGGTGCCGGACGGGCTGACCACGGACCGTCTGTTGCTCGTGCTCGAGGAGCTGGCGACCATGGGCGCCCTGTTCCTGACCTTCACCGGCGGCGAGCCGTTGATGCGACGGGACTGGGCCCAGGTCGCGACGAGGGCGCGCCGGCTCGGGTTCAGCCTGCGGTTGTTCACCAACGCCTCGCGGGTCGACGAGGAGGCGGCGGAGCTGCTCGCCGGGCTCCCCGCCGCGGTCGAGGTCAGCCTCTACAGCCTGAACCCCGCCGTCTTCGAGGGCATCACCGGCGTTCCCGGCTCGCTCGAGCGGACCCTTGCCGGCGTGGGGCGGCTGCTGGCCCGGGGGGTGCAGCTGACCCTCAAAGCGCCGGCGATGACCGTCAATCGGGGTGACGTGGCCGAGGTCGAAGCGTACGCTCGATCGGTGGGGGCCGCGTTCCAGACCGACGCGCTGATCGTGTGCCGCGACGACAGCGACCCGGCGCCCCTCAGCCTCCGCGTCCCGCCGCTCGAGCTCGGCGAGTACCTTCGCCGCCAGGTCCCCGACACGGCCGCGTCGCTCGCGGCGCGGGCGCCGATCTCGGACGACGAGCCGCCGTGCGCCGCCGGGACCCGGATGGCGGCGGTGACGGCGGCAGGGGACGTGCTCGCCTGCCTGCAGCTGCGGACTCCGGCCGGCAACCTCAACCGGTCGCCGTTTCGCGACATCTGGGAGCGGTCGCCGTGGCTTCAGCGCCTGCGCAGCGTCACGGTCGGTGATCTCCCGGTGTGCCGGGAGTGCTCCCGGCTGGCCTACTGCCAGCGGTGCCCGGCGGTGGCGCTGGCGGAGGACGGGGACATGCTCGGGCCGTCCCACTGGTCGTGCGAGGTCGCCGCGGAGCTGGAAAGGGCCAGTGCGGGCGATTCGTGAGGTCGCGCGCTCGCCGGCGCTCTACCTTGCGGTCCTGGCCGAGGTGGTGGCCGCCGCGGTGTTGCTGCACGGTGAGTGGGGCCGGCACCCGTTCGACCGGCTGGTCGAGCGGCTGCGCGGCGAGTCGAGCCGGTCGGGGGGGCGGCGGCGGGTCGAGCGGGCGTGGGCCCAGGCGCGCGTGGCCGCGCGGCTCGTGCGGTTGGTGCCGCCGTGGGGCATGGGGCCGTGCCTGAAGCGGTCGCTGATCCTGCTCCGCCTGTGGTCGCGGGCGGGAGTCGGGGTGCGGATCCACCTCGGGTTCCGTCCCCCCGCTGGGGGCGCCGCGCCGCAGGGGCACGCCTGGCTCAGCGTCGACGAGCCCGAGCTCGAGCCGGTGTGCGGCGGCCCCGACGGCCACACCGAGGTGCTCGTCCTGTAACCTGTCACCGTGCTGACGACCGACTTCGACTATCACCTGCCGCCCGACCGGATCGCGCAGGTGCCGTCCGCCAGGGGCACTTCCCGCCTGCTGGTCCTGCGGCGCGCCGCCGGGTCGTTGGAGCACCGCGCCGTGGCCGACCTCCCGGCGCTGCTCGACCCCAGCGACCTCCTGCTGCTCAACGACACTCGCGTCATTCCGGCCCGGCTGTGGGCGAGGCGGTCCACCGGCCGCCGTTTCGAGCTGCTGCTGCTGCGAGCCTGCGACGAACGTCATTGGGAGAGCCTGCTGCGGCCGTCGGCCCGGGCCCGGCGGGGTGAGCCCCTGGCGCTGGACGACGGGGGCTCGGTGACACCGGTGGAGCGCGTCGGGGATGGCCGCTGGCTCCTCGAGTGTCGTCCCCCCCTCGATCTCGAACGACTCGAACGTCTCGGCGAGCCGCCGCTGCCGCCGTACATCGAGCGTCCGTCCGGGGCGCGGCCGACAGACCGGGAGGACTACCAGACGGTCTACGCTCGTGCGCCCGGGGCGGTGGCGGCGCCGACTGCCGGGCTCCACTTCACCCCCGAGTTGCTCGAGGACCTGGGGCGAAACGGGGTCGAGCTGGGGTTCCTCACCCTCCACGTTGGCCTCGGCACCTTCCGCCCGGTGGCGGTCGAGAGGGTCTGCGACCACCGGATGCACACCGAGTGGTTCGAGGTTCCCGAGGCCACCGCCGCGGCGGTCAACCGCGCCCGGGCCGAGGGGCGGCGGGTGGTGTGCGTCGGCACGACGTCGGTCCGGGCCCTCGAGGCCGCGCTCGCGGCCGGTGGGGGGACGGTCCAGGCCGGCGCCGGTTCGACCGACCTGTTCATCGTCCCCGACTACCGCTTCCGGGGGGTCGGGGCGATGCTCACCAACTTCCACCTGCCGAAGTCCACGCTGATCATGATGGTCAGCGCCTTCGCCGGTCGGGAGCGGGTCCTCGCCGCCTACGCCGAAGCGATCGCACGAGGCTACAGGTTCTACTCCTACGGGGACGCGATGCTGATTCTCTAGCTCTCAGCTTTCAGCTTCCCCTCCCGGCATTCGCACCATGTTGAGAGCTCGCACAGGCATGTGAGGACAGGGTGGGGGAGCTGAAAGCTGAGAGCTGATCGCTGCCAGCTGGGCGGGTGGGTGGGCGGCAGAGACAGGCGGGGGGCCGCCCCGGATCCCCGGATCGGGAGCGGCCCACATTGGAAGGTCGGTCAAGGCGTGAAGGTCTGAAAGGCAGATTCGGGCGGGAGGCGGTAAAACCGCCCCGTCAAGGCAGGCAAAGCCCGGCCCCATGGGACCGCAGTGGCTCCCTCGCGGTCTGGTGTCCGGGGAACTGGAACCGGGCGAAACACGGTGCTCCTCGTTTCTCCCTTGCCGGTGTCTTCGCTGCTGCGGGAGTCTTATCTCAGTACGTATGATAGCCCCTGCGGCGAGGACCTTCCAGGTCTTGTGACGATTGTCACCAGACTTTTACGTGAGCGTCTCCTTGAACTCGCTGATCGTGCGGTATTCGGGCAGAGAGGGGCTGAGCCTCGGCCGCGCGCCCCGGCGGGAGCGACACCTGACGGCTGGTGCCTCCGAGAGCCTGCCGGGCCTCCGGGCGGGTTACAATGCAACGGGAGGTCGCATGGCCCGAAAAACCCGGCACCCCAAGGCCCGAGGCGAGGGGCCGCGCCGCCGTCGCTACACCGCGGTCGAGGTCCTCATGGCAAGCCTCGGCGGGTTGGTGCTGATCCTCGTGGTGGGCATCATCGTCACCGCCGTGCTGCAGGGGGACTGAACCCGGATGTCTCGCCAGCTCGCCGAAGCGGCGGCCGATCTCCAGGTGCTGACGGTTTTTCTCGGGCCGTCCCGGCTGCGACGCGCCGCCGGCGTTCCGTGGCGGCGCGTCACCGGGAATCGCCGCCTTGACACGCCTCTCATCCGTCTCGGGACGCGACGCGGTACGATGTCCGGGTCTGGTCCGGTGCGCCGCAACGGTCGGCCCGCGGACACAGGAGGGGGACCACCTCGGTACCCTGAATCCCGAGGTGATCGTTTTGGTAGGCCAGTTCGGTGAGCAGACTGGCGGGGTTTATTGGTTGGGGGTAGACGAGCTACCCGTGCAAGGTGGGAGTGGTGGCGGCCCTTGAAGTCTTCCGGACTCCCTCGTACGCTGACGAGCAGGGTGGCAGGGCCAGTTCATCATGATGTCTTCTATAGCAAGCTGCGTGCCTGGACTATTCCAGAGGGCAGAGCGGGTGCCTGTCCTCATCTGACACGTCGGGATGTCAATCTGTCCGCTGTGGACGACATGGAGGACGACATGGATCGAGGGCTCGACAGCGCCAGAGGTCGGCGCAACCTGTTGGAGAGGATCACATCCAAGATACCCGGCTTCTCGGGTTACCTCGAGCGGGAGATGCGCCGCGAGGTGGACAAGATGCAGCGGGACTACCTGGCGGGGCAGGTGGACCGGGCCCGTCAGGCACTGCAGGCGAGAGTGAGGGACTGGTCCCGCTCCGGCAATCTGGCGAACCTCGACCTGGCCTCGAGCGCCGACAAGCTGCTCGACCGGTTTGCCAACCGGATCCGACACGCCGACTACGGTTACACCGGGTTTTTCGACGCGGTGAAGATCTGGGAGGAGGAGCTCGACCGGCTGTACGAGTTCGACCTGGCCCTGGCCGAGGGGGTCGAGGAGCTGGCGAGTCGGATCGAGAGCCTGCCGCGGGCCGCTGCGGAGGATGACGTCCGGGCCCTGCTCGAGGCTGTCGAGGAGGCGGACCGAGGCTTCGACGAGCGGGCGACGGTCTTCGAGGACGTGACCCGGAAGGGAGGCCGCTGATGGCGCAGACCCTGGAGGTGCTGGAGCACTACGACCCATCCGGCGAGGAGATCGTCTCCCGGTTTCCCCGCGACGGCAGCGCCGAGATCAAGATGGGCGCCCAGCTGGTGGTGCAGGAATCCCAGGAGGCGGTGCTGTTCCGCGACGGTCGCGCCCTGGACGTGTTCGGGCCGGGCCGTCACACCCTGACCACCCAGAACATCCCGATCGCGACCAAGGTCCTGTCCATACCCTGGGGGGGGACCAGCCCGTTCCGGGTGGCGGTGGTGTGGGTCAACAAGCGGACTTTCGTCAACCAGAAGTGGGGCACTCGCGAGCCGGTCATCTTCCGCGACACCGAGCTCGGGATGGTGCGGCTGCGGGCGTTCGGGACCTACGCCTACCGGGTGGCCGACAGCCAGCTCTTCGTCAACACCATCGTCGGCTCCCAGGGGGTTTACGACACCGAGCCCCTGAAGGACTTCTACCGCGACATCATCGTGTCGCGGCTCAACGACCTGCTCGGGGAGACCCTCAAGACCATCTTCGACCTGGCCCGCTACTATGACGAGCTGGGCACCGCGGCCAAGGCGAGGCTGGCGGAGGACTTCGCCAAGTACGGCATCGACCTGTCCGACTTCTACATCAACTCGGTCACACCCCCGGACGAGGTCCAACAGAAGATCGACGAGCGCGCCGCCATGGGCGCCATCGGCAACATGGACACGTACATGCGGTTCAAGGCCGCGCAGGCGATCCAGGACGCGGCCAAGGCCGGGGGCGAAGGGGGCGGTGCGGCTGGCGCGGGCATGGGGCTCGGTCTCGGCGCCGGTTTCGGCGCGATGATGCCGGGGATGATCGCGCAGTCGATGCAACAGGCCCAGCAGGGCGGCGGCGGTGGGACCCCCGCCGCGGTCGGGGGCGCCGCGGCAGCGCCGGCCGCCGGCGGTTCGTTCTGCTCCGAGTGCGGTCACGCCGTGCCGGGGGGCGCCAAGTTCTGCCCCGGCTGCGGCGCGAAGCAGGGCGCGCCCGGTTGCAGCGGCTGCAGTCAGCCGGTCCCGCCCGGCGCGAAGTTCTGTCCCCACTGCGGAGCCAAGCAAGGGGGGTAGCGCGTGGACGTCCGCTGCACCCAGTGCGGCGCCTCCCAGGAGGTGGCGGCGGATGTTCGCCTCCTCGCCTGCCAGTTCTGTGGCACGGCGCTGGTGGTGGAGGGGGACGGGGTCCTCTTCCACGAGGTCATGCTGCCCACCGTTGACGACGCGGCGGCGCAGGACCACCTGCGCCGTTTCATGGCCGGGACCGAGACCGTGGCGGGGCTCGACCGCGAGGCCCGAATCGAACCGCCGACCCTGGAGTACTTCCCGTTCTGGGCCTTCACCCTCGGCGGCGAGGGCGGGGACCGGGTGGTGCTCGAGCCGGCCGCTCCGTCGTCGCTGCAGGGGCTGCAGGGCTTGACCCTGCCCGCCGGCAGCACCCGGAGCATGAGCGCCGAGGTCACCGGCACTGCGTCGGTTCTGGAGCCCGAGGTGCCGGTCGACACCGCCCGCCAGTGGCTGGAGGGCCGATTCCCGGGCGAGCGGCTGCGTCGAACGGCGCTCTACCATGTGCCGCTGTACCGGGTGAGCTACACCTATCGCGGGCGGAGCTACTCGGCGGCGGTGGAGGCGGTCTCCGGGCGAGTTCTGCCGGCGGATTTCCCGGCCAAGGCCGAGGCGCCGTTCCTGCTGGTGGCGGCGCTGGCCCTGCTGGTGTTCGGGCTCGAAGGGCTCGTCGTCCGCAACCTGCTGCTCAAGGTGCTGCTGTACGGCGTGTCGGCGGTCCCGATCCTGGGGTTGGCGTGGTGGACCAGCCGCAAGGTGTAGGGGCGGTGGCGGGACCTCCGGGCCGGATGGTGGCCGGGCTTCGGTGCACCTCGTGCGGCGGCACCCTGGCGGTGGCGGAGGGAGTCACGAACCTCGCCTGCCAGTACTGCGACACGCCGCTGGCGGTGGTGGGCGAGCGGGGTGTCACCCGGCTCATGGTTCTCGACCAGGTCGACCGCGCTCGTGCGGAGGGGGTGGTGCGAGGCTGGTTCGGCCGGGGGATCCGCAAGGAGCCGGCGCTGGAGCGGGAAGCGGACGTCAACGAGGCCTTCTTGGCCTGGTTCCCCTTCGTTCGCGCCCGCGGCGACGTGATCGGGTGCGTCCTCGGGCGCCGCGTGCGCCGGGTCAAGCGGGGCAACCGCTGGGTGACCGAGGAGGAGCCGGTGGAGCGCACCGTCGAGACCTCGGTGGACCTGGTCCGGTCCTCGGCCGACATGGCCGAGTTCGGCGCCGACCGGGTCGACCTCGCCGGCGACCGGCTGCTGCCCCTGGACGAGGAGCGGTTGCGCGGGCGGGGCATGGTCTTTCGACTGGGGCGCGCGCCGGGAGAGGTCGCCGAGGGGCTTTCCACTCAGGCGATGGGCGATGCCGCGGCGGGGGTCGGCGTCGACCGGGTCACGTTCTCGTGGCTGGCCGTGGTGCGCCGCGAGGTGACCGTGGTCCACTACCCGCTGTGGGTGTTGCGCTACCGTTTTCGCGGACGCACCTACCAGGCGCTGGTGGATGCCGAGGATGGCACTCTCGCCTACGGCAAGGCCCCGGGAAACCACCTCTATCGGGCGTCGGCGCTGGTGGCGGCCTGTGCCGGCGCGTGCTTCCTGATCACCACGCTCCTCCAGAACCTCGGGACGTTCCTGAGGTCGGACGACAGCCTCGGCGGGGCCGCGGTGCTGGCGCTGGTGGCGGCCGGTCTGGTGCACTGGGGATACACCCAGTTCCGCCACGGCGGGGTGGTGGAGGAGGGCTCCGGACTCGCTCCCGGACGCGGTCGGACGTCCCTCGCCTCCACGGTCACGACCATGATGGGGAAGCTCAAGTGACCCTGAGCCTGATCCGTCTCGACTGTGCGTCGTGCGGCTCGAGCCTTCGGGGTGAGCCTCAGGACATCATGTTCCTGTGCCCGCACTGCGGCACGGGGTCGGTGCTCGGGCCGGAGGGCCTCGAGAGGGTGGAGTCGACCGCCATCCTGCCGGCGCCCGGGCGGCGAGCGCAGCTGTGGAAGCCAGCCTGGGTGCTCGAGACCGAGGTCGAGGTGGGCCAGCGGATCCGGGCCGGCGGCCGGCCGACCGACGGCTCGCGTGGCCAGCGTCGCTTCGTCGTCCCGGCGTTCCCTCTGCCGCTGCGCTCGCTGTCGGCCCTTGCCAGGGCGCTGTCCACGGGTGCCGGCGAGCCGGGGGAGGTGCCGCGGGCACCTCTCCCGGGGGGGACCCTGCACCTCGACGACGCCGTGACCTTCGCCCGCTTCCTGGTCGTGAGCGAGGAGGTGGCCAGGCCCGACACGCTCGCGTCGGTGGAGGTGGAGGTCCGGGTCCTGAGGTTTCGCCTCGCCGCGCTCCCCTTCGAGCGGGACGGCGACAATCTCCGTTGCGCCGTGACCGGGGTCAGGGTGTAGCATCCCCGCCCGTACCCGTACCCGATGCTCCGCCTCGCCCCGGGTCCTGCTCTGCCTGAGAATCATCCCGAACGCGAGCGCAGCGAGCGGAGGGATCTGCCCCGGTTGTGGAAGATCCCTCGTCGCTCCACTCCTCGGGATGGCAGGGGGGGTGTGGAGCGAGCTCGCGTTCGGGATGCCAGGAGCCGTGCGGGGGTTGAGACGTGCCCGCGATCCCTCTCAGCGGCTCGCGAGCCGCTCGGCGAGCATCGTCTGCCTCTGGCGGACGGCTGCGTTCGCCACCGCCCGGCGGAGGGCACGGCGGCTGCCCACCAGCACCACGAGCCGCCGCCCGCGGGTGATGGCGGTGTAGAGCAGGTTGCGCTGGAGCATGACGTGGTGCTGGTGGTGGAGCGCCACCACCACCGCCGGGTACTCGCTGCCCTGGGCCTTGTGGATGGTGCAGGCGTACGCCGGCACGAGGTCGTCGAGGCCGTCGCGGCCGATCTCCACCAGCCGGTCGTCGAAGCGGACGACGAGGGTCTGCTGCTCGGTGTCCACCGAGGCGATCCTCCCGATGTCGCCGTTGAACACCTCGAGCTCGTAGTTGTTGCGGGTCTGCATGACCTTGTCGCCGAGGCGATAGAGCCTGGCACCGATCACGAGCTCCGGCCCGTCGGGGTTGACCCGCGCCTGGACACGGTCGTTCAGCGCCGCCACGCCGAGCTCGCCGCGGTGCATGGGGGACAGCAGCTGAACGTCGTCGACGGGGTCGAGGCCGAAGCGACGGGGAATCCGGCTGGCCACCATCTCCACCGCCGTATCCGCCGCCCGCTCCGCCTCGTCCCGTTCCACGAAGTAGAAGTCGCGAAGCTCGTCACCGTCGGCGCTGACCGGCATTTCGCCCCGGTTGACCCGGTGCGCGTTGTCCACGATGAGGCTGCGGTCCGCCTGCCGAAAGACCCGGTCGAGCCGGACCACCGGCACCACGCCGGATGCGATGAGGTCGCCGAGGACATTTCCTGGACCCACCGACGGCAGCTGGTCCGAGTCTCCCACCAGCACCAGCCGGCAGCCGGCCGGGACGGCGGCGAGCAGCGCGGCCGCGAGCTCGACGTCGAGCATCGAGGCCTCGTCCACCACGACCAGGTCGGCGTCGAGGGGGTTGTCGGAACCGCGCGCGAAGAGTCCGTCGACGGGGGAGAACTCCAGGAGCCGGTGGACGGTGCGGGCGGGCTGGCCGGTGGTCTCGGCCAGGCGCTTGGCGGCGCGGCCGGTGGGGGCCGCGAGCTCGATGCGTTGCTCCTTGGCGCCGAGGATCCGGGTGACTCCCCTGACGAGCGTGGTCTTGCCGGTGCCCGGCCCGCCGGTGACGACGACCAGGGCTGACGTCAGCGCGGTGGCGAGGGCCTCGCGCTGGCGGTCCGCCAGGCGGATGCCGGCACCGGCCTCGTACCAGGCGACGGCGCGGCCAACGTCGAGGGTGACGGGGGGCGGTGGCGGCCGGAGCAGGGTCGCGACCCGTTCGGCAACCGTGTCCTCGGCGCGGGCGAGTCGGGGGAGGTAGACCGCGGGCTCGCGACCGGCTCGGTCGCGGACCACCGCGGCCCCCCGCGCCGCCAGCCGGTCGAGGGCGGAGTCCAGGCCGGCCGGGTCGAGGTCGAGGAGCGCTCCCGCGGCTTCGAGCAGGCGGTCCCGGGGCTGGAGAACGTGGCCCTCGTCGCCGGCCACGCCGAGCGCGTGGAGGATGCCGGCCTCGAGCCGGTCGGGAGCGTCCTCGGGCAAACCGAGGCTGCGTGCCATCCGGTCGGCGGTGAGGAAACCAACCCCGAACACCTCCTGAGCCAGGCGGTAGGGGCTCGACCGCACGACCTCCATGGCGCTGGCCCCGTAGCGTCGGTGGACGCGGGCGGCGATCGCCGGGGAGACCCCGTGGCCGACCAGGAAGACCATGATCCGCTGCATGCCGCGGTGCTCCGCCCACGACGTTCGGACCCGCTCGACGGTCTTGCGCCCGATCCCGGGCACCTCCAGGAGCCGCTCGGGGCGGTTGTCGATCACCGCCAGGGTTTCGATCCCGAAGGCCTCCACCAGACGCGCCGCCAGCTTGGGCCCGATGCCGCGCACCCGGCCGGATGCGAGGTAGCGACGGATCCCCCCCAGGGTCGTGGGGTCGACGTGGACGAACGAGGCCACCTCGAGCTGCTCCCCGAAACGGGGGTGCTGCACCCAGCGGCCGTCAAGCAGGAGCTCGTCGCCGTCATGGATGCCGAGCAGGGGACCCACCGCAGCGAACCGGCGCCCGTCGTCGGCGCAGCAGCGCAGCACCGCCCAGCCGTTCTCCTCGTTGGTGAACACGGTGTGGGCCACCGTGACCCGCACCGACCCCTGCTCTTCGCCCTGGGCTGGCTGCTTCTCACCCACGTAGCGATTCTATCCCTTGGCGCATGAAAGGGTGGGTGGGGGAGCTGAGAGCTGACCGCTGAGAGCTAATTCACCGACAGCACGATCGTGAGCAGGGTCAGAGCGAGGGGGTGGAAAACCTTACCTTCGATCTTGACCTTCCCGGTGAGGCTCTTGACCAGGATGTCCCGCCCGGTCTCGTCGAGGTAAAACGGGAGGCCCGCCACCAGGTTGATGTTGGAGAGGTTGAGCAGGTCCTCCGAGTCGGCCTCGATGACCAGCTCGGTGGCGCCGTCGACGCCGTCGTAAATGACGCAGCTGCCCCGGTTGAAGACCAGCGTGGCGCTCACCTCCGCGTCCGGAACCGTGAGCGCGACGGTCGTCTTCAGCGCCCTGAAGCACGCCGCCTTGTAGCAGCTGGTG